>JACCDY010561597.1_pt1 | contig 37951 bp, 65 predicted proteins | sample 7446391 | NCBI WGS metagenome assembly JACCDY01 (sample SAMN15323451, study PRJNA562643) | freshwater metagenome | isolation source: river surface water | place: USA:Blue River Watershed | collected 2017-08-18 | reverse complement strand
GCAAGATGGCAAGTTTACCACCCTTAGCGGTGGAATGGAGTAAGGCACATGGCGGCACAGACTGGAGAAATTCAGCGCGTCGGTTGGGCGTTGCCGGAGTCGGCACCGAACAAGGCGCATACTGTGCTGGCGGGTCAGACCCTTTGGGCTGGTTCGCTCAGCATGATGGTTGCGGGCAAAGTCCGCACGTATGTTAGCGGCACCGTCGGCAGTTCGCTGGGCGGGGTGCAGTATCGCACTTACGTCGCAGGGGGCAATTTGGATTTGGTTCTGCCGGAAGGCGAACCCGTCGTCATGAAGCGCGGCGTGTTTGGCTTCCTGGGCGCTACCGGCGATCTGCCCACGGAAACGGAAATCAGCAAAACCGTGTACTTCGCCGATAACAACACGGTCAAGAAAACCATGGCTGCCAATGACCTCGGGGGAATCCTCCGCGATATCCAGGGCGGCTACTTCTGGGTGGAGATTTAACCATGCCTACCTCTACGACCACGATGGTCAGTAATAGCGACATTGACTTTTACTTTACGTCGGTCAATGCATCGTTCCTGAAGGCCCTAAAGGGCAATAACCGCGCCGTCTATTCGTCCATTGCCTACGTCCCGCCTGCCGGTGGAACCAAGCAGGACAGAGTTGGCGTCGAACTTCCCGACGGCACGATGGGTAACGGAACCAAGGTCCGATTCCCGATCAACCTCGCTGCCTCGCTCCCCGAGGAGTGGGCGTATGGACAGCCGCGCAAGATCGAGCCGTTCTCGACTCTGGAAGTCGATCTATTGCTGAAGCGGTGGGCACCTCCGTCGAAGCGCGAGTTCTACGACGTGATGAACTCCGACCTGTTCGGACTCATCAAGGCGCAACTCCCCGATATGATGGATCGCGCGCTTATCCTGTGGGATATGGTGCTCGCCAAGCGTATCGCTGAGAACGCTGCATGGAGTCCTGACAACCTCCCGTTCTTTACCCCGGCGAGCGCGCCGCACCAAGCGAATCCGTTCAAGCCCGGCGCTACGTTCTACAACGATGTGCCGATTACCGGAATCGATCTGCCCGAGATGCGCCGATTGCTCGGCATCCTCGAAAACGTCCCCGGTCCCGATGGGCTTCCGCTCGATACCGACAACGTCGAGATCGTGGCGCTGGCTCCGACGGCGGACATGGAAGTCCAACTGCTGCAAGTGTTCCAGGCTGCCATTGCGGCTCAGCCGGTTGGTGCCAATGCGGCGGCTGGTGTGGAAAACATGCTCAAGGGTCGGGCTCGCGTCCAACTCTTTAAGCAACTCTTCCGCACCTCGGCTGCTCCGATCTTCGGCGGCACCGCTCAGGATCGCGGCAAGGTTGGCTACCTGCTCGCAGTGCCCAAGGGCGATGGCCGTCCGTTCGCGGTCGTTCCCTCGCGTCAGCCGACGGCGTACTACACCGGCCTTAATGGTTCGGATCACCTCCGCGCTTCGCAAGGTGCCGTGGAGTTCGGCTGGGACGCATTCGGCGACGCCAAACTGATCGTGCCGCACCGCGCGCTGCGATTCGTGATCAACCCGGCGTAATCAAGGAGAGGGCCATATGATCGTCTCGGTTATTGCTGTCGCAGATTTGCCGGTTCCAGGTCTTCCGGTGGAAGCCATTAACACAACGGTTCCAGCGCTAGACCCACCGGCATTGATTGACAAAGTTAGCGGTTATAACTCAATCGAATTTGCCTTTAACGGCACCGCTGGCGGACCGGGCGATTATGCTCTCTATATGTACTGGCACGACAGTAAGAGTTGGAAGCCCGAAGGCCCGCGAGGGTCTACGCCAACAACGGTGGCTCTAACTGGAGCCAATGCTGTGCCAGTACGTATCTCCGTTCCAATGACACAGCGCTATGTAGCGATTGTGTTTACGGGCGGAGCGCAAATCACTACGCCTTCGACGGCGGAAGTACAACTAGAGAACCGATAATGGCGCTCTCGGGTCCAGTCTATATCACGCCTCGCGACCTGCTACAGCGGGCACCGCTTGGCGCGATTCCACGGTCGGATATCCCAGGTCCGGCTTACTGTGGGCGGATTGGTCCTGTTACGCATGTGGGTGCGTCTACCGGGGTTGTTAGGGTAACTGGCTATCCCGTAGATGCCGTCCCGATGGTGGTCAAATGCACCAAATCGGGCGATGTGGGCACGGCTGAGTTTGCATTTAGCGATGATGGCGGGGTTACTTTTGGCGACCCTGTAATTAGCGATCCAAATGCACTTGCCAATAACCGCTGGGACTGGGAAGTCACCTGGACAGGGCTCATTGTGTCGGTATCACCGCCTGTGCCCTTTGTATCGCCTGGGTTCATTCTTGGCGATACCTGGACAGTGACGCCAACGGCTAGCCCGCGACTTCTTCAACTTTGCGGCGCTCTATCGGATTACTTTCGTAAATGGGCGTTTAACACAAGTCAGAAGGTCGATGAAATCGACGAGGCAGACGCAGATATGCTCTGCGAATGGGGCAGATGGAAACTCGTCGCAGGTCGCGGCGATGTACCCGAAGATTGGAAAGAGATGGCTCGGATTGCACAAGAGCACTTCAAACTCGAATCTATCGGGGATCTGAACCTGAACTCAAAACCAGACCCAAACGACTTTACGTTTGGGGACATTCAAACAAGCAGAGTCCCCTTCTCGGGGACATGGAGATGGTAACATGTTTACACAAAAGACTTACCCGCTTACCGCCGGATTTTCCTTTGTTTCCGATCTTCGATTCGGAACGCCGACTGGAACTGAATACGCCAAGATTGGTCATCTGACGATCCGCAGTGTTCGCACTGGCGGCGCTGATGCCGTTTTCCATGTTCGCCCCATTCGAGTGAATGATGGAGACGCTGCGCCGAGTGCTGTCGATCTGACATCGGGGTTTGATTCCGCGATTCTGCGTGGCACTGCAACCACGTCGGAAGAGATTCAGATCGGTAGCAGGTTTGCCCCTGGCGTGAATAATGACGTTTTCCAGGGCAACTACTTTACGCACGTTATGATTACGTGCGTCGCATCCGGCTCAGTGGCAATCGTCGGTCAGTAACCAATGCCGACCGGGGACGACATAACGCGCATGAAGCGGGATATGCAGACCATCGGCAATCGCCTAATGGTCGCCGCATCCGGTGCTATGCGCGATGTCCTTGAACAGTCGATTGATTCGACGTTCTCGCAGGGCAAAGACGTTTCCGGTCGTGCGTTTAAACTGCCCAAAGACGGGCATCGTCCGCCGATGATTCGATCGGGACGTTTGCGTCGCTCTGTTACTGTGTCGGTGGTTCCAAGCCCGGCGATGTGGATTGTGCGCGCCGAGGAAGATACGGATTACGGTCAGTATCCCAATCAAGGCACTAGCCGCATGGATGCTCGGCAGTTTATGCCCTATAAGGGGCAAAGCCTGCCTGCTGCATGGGATGCTAAGGCGCAGCGGGCCATTGCAGAGAGGACGGCGCGGGTATGAGCATCAACCGCCCATCGTTTCCGCATACGGTCATTGATGTATTGCGCAAGATCAATGCATCGCTGGTTAAACGGCTTAATTCCGACCCTCAGCCGCAAGGTTTGTGGGTTGTCGAAAATGGACAACTGGCACTTAGCAAGCCCGGCGGTAATCGCATCATTTGGAGCATTGAAGGCGGTAACATAAGCCGTGGATGGCAGGCGCATGGTCCTGATGAGCCAGCGCGCTGTGTAGGTATTCGCAAACTGAGGCTTAGTGCCGAAATCCGAGTGAATCGCCCTAATACAATGGGCATTACCTCGGAAGATATTGAGTTTGCAGAAGAAGTGCTAAGAGCCCTAATCATCGTATGGGACCAGCAACGCCCAGCGGATTATGACGAAGAGGAACAGGCGGAAACATGGGAGTTCAACGAAAGCGCGGGTCAGCGGGAGATCATCCTGAAGTATCGAGTCACGATCCTTCTGACGGTTCACGCGGACCCGTACCTATGGAAGAAATTCGAGACAGTGGAGTCCGAGGGGATTCCAGTGGTGGTGTCACTATGAGCGAAGAAATCAAGCCCCTCCATGTGGTCGGGCTGGCATACAAACTGCCACACAATGCGCCACAGCCGGAAACGGACTCCATTGCGCATTGGGCAATCAAGAAACAGATCCCTGCCTGGCTGGTTGCCGCAATGCAAGCCGGTCGTCCTGTTAACGCCGTATTCTCTGAAGTCGAGTTTCATCGGCTCGCTGAAGAGATTGCCGGTCTTCCACTTGGGAGGGCGTAATGCCTACCGTACCTAGTTCAAATCTAACGGCTGTTAACAACCTGGGCGCTAACTTCCCAGGGTCGCCCGCTCAGTCTGGCTTGGTCATTGGTCCGACGGTCAGCGGCACGGCTAACAGCATCATCCAAGACGACAGCATCAGCACGGTGCTGGCTAACTTCGGTGGTGGCCCCGGCTCGGAGTATGCCGCGACTGCACTGACTGAGCCAAATCACGGCACGGTCTATCAAATCAAGTCGGCTACGTCCACCGCTGGCACTGTCGGTAGCGTAACCAAGACCACGGGTGCCTCAGTTGGCGCTGCGTCGAATGACTACGGCGCGGTGCTTGCTCCGTCGGCTGTCGATTTCAACGGCGACGTGCTTTTTGTCGCTAAGCAGGCGGGAGCCGAAATCAGCATTACCAGCGGCATGGCTACAAACGTGTCGGTGGTTGGTCTTAACGTCGCTGTCACTGTCACCGCAGCCACTACGGGCACGCAACTCGCTACGCTGGTCAACGGCACGCCTGCTGCGTTTGCCCTGTGGGGTGGAACGGCGCAGGGCACGGGCGCTTCGATTTGCTGCCAGACGCTTGCTGTCTATAGCGAGACGGCTGGTCGAATCGTATTTGAGGCGCTGACATCGGGTATCTCGTACCAGACCACGATTAGCGCTGGACCTCACCCGGCTGGTCGCTCTGTTACTCTGTCCGGCGGCAATCAGGTCAACATCGTCCTGGGCACCAATGCCAACGGCGAGCCAAACATTGTCAACTCGTCAGCGATCCTTATCCAGTCCGACCTTGTGGCACTTGCCGCTGCCAACCCTGGGAAGTTCCGCACTTCGCTGGCTGGCGCTGGCGCTGGTCTACTTGGCACCAAATCGCTTACGGCGCTGTCTTTCGGTTCCACTGGCACTATGACTGCCAGCGGCTCGCCAAATGACGCCTATGACGTTTCTGTGCAGATTACCGGAGCGGGCGGTCTTGGCACTGCGTCCTTCCGGGTTTCGCTCGGTACGTCCAATGGTCAGCCGATCTACTCTGGCGCAATCTATCAGGTGCCCGCTGGCGGCTCGTTTGTGATTCCAGACACGGGAATCACCATCGTGTTCGCTGGTACGTTCGATGTCGGCGATACGTTTACCTTTGCGACCACTGCGCCGCTCAGCACGCTCGCAGATATCAGCGCCGCGCTGACGTACTTCCTCACCCGTCCTGAGACAGTCGGACTGATTGCTGTCGCTGGTCAAATCCCCGTCGCGAGTCTCCCGGCGTGGGTCGCGGCGATCAATGTTCTGATGAACCAACTAGAAGCGGCCAAGAAGTATTGCCGCATCATGTTGGAATACGAGGGACCGGCATCTGGTCAAAGCAATGCGGTCTGGGCTGCCAACGTGGCTAGCGTGCTCGCTCCGCTGTCGTCGGCTCGTATCTCGCTGTCAGGTGGAGCGGTGGCTTCGGTTTCTTCGATGCCGCTACCGCAAGCCGGACGCCCGGTCACGGTCAACGGTCAGCGCGCTGCCTTCGCTCGACTGCTCGCGCTTCCATCGGGTATCGACGTAGGCGATCAGACCAATAGCGGGTCGCTTACCTCAGTCACAAAGTCGTTACAGTACGACGTAGCAAGCACGCTGGCAAACGCTCGGTCGTCGTATGCGTATCTGCTACCAGCTATCCCCGGCGTGCAGTATGACTCGCTTCTGTTTGATTCGCCGACCGGTGATTACACCTACATGACCTATGGTCGTGTGCTCGACGAGGCGATGTTCTACGGGTACTTGCGGCAAACCAAGTACCTAAACACGGCGCAATTGCGTAATGCCAATGGCACCATTGCTACCGCTGCGGCGATTGCCATCGAGAAAGATCTGCGACAGGTTTTGCTTGACAATATCGTCACACCTGGCAATGCAACCGATGTGCGAGTGGTGGTTGATCGTACCAACACAGACAACCGGCTGAAGATCACGTATTACGTTCAACTTCTGTTCTACGTTAAGCAGATCGATGGTCGTGCTGGCGTGGTTCGCTCTCTCACTGCTACGCAGGTGCTCTAAGGAGTTAACCCATGGCGATCGATGTAGGAACACCTGGATTTGCTCAAGACATCACGTCGGCTTCGTTTAAATTCAACGGAGCCCCGCTATCGGCGGCTATCACGGAAATGGAGTGGAATTGCAAAACCTCAGAAGAGGTTCTGCACTTCCAAGGGTTGCAAGACCCACAGGAACGCTCTGCTGGTCAGCGCGAGTACGATGCCTCTATCACTTGGGGCGCTCGTCAGTATGCACTGTTTCTGGCAAAGCAAGGCGGCTGGGATGCGGTTCGCAATCGAGAATACACCTTGGTTGTCCAAAACCAACCACAAAACGATCCGCATATCTACACGTATACGTTTGCTAAGTTTCGTATGCACTCTGATAGCGGCTCGCTCAACAAATCAGCGGGTGTCGTCAAGATTTCGTGCTCCTTCTTGTCATATGATCAAGAAGTCACCGAAGACGCTGACACCGAAGCGGTAATCTAGCTTGTGCCCCTCTCGCCTTTTGAATGGCCCTCGGGGGCGAGAGGGTAGCACAAAAGAGGGCCTAACAGAGAGGGCCACATGTCAATCACGCAAGAACAGTTTGAAGCACTAGAAGCAGCACACGGAAAGAATCAAGTCATCGTTTTGAGCATCGGCGAGGATGAATTTGCATTCCGCCGACCAAATCAGATTGATGCTGATTATGCGCTATCCGACAAAGACAAGGGCAACCTGTCATGGATGGAGGCAGCGCTGCTTAGTTGTGCGCTGTGCCCAACCAAACCGACCGAGAACAAAGCGCCAACCGAAGGCAAGGCGAAATACACCAGACCGGAATGCCCTGAACTGGTGGCGATTTGCAGCCAGATCGAAGCCATCTGGAAAGAGGCTCCGCTGTGCAGTGATACTCTCCCGCTGGTTTGGCTCCAATCCTGCGGGTACGGCACCCAGATCGATAGCAAGAAGATCGGCGCTGGTCTGTACGAGGTCACAGTAAGCAGCAATCCGAACCTTGGTGCTGATGAGTGGTCGTATACGCTCAAAGCCAGGTCGCTCGCTAAGCCGCAGTATGAAAAACTGCGTAAGCTTCAAATGGAAGAGGACTACGCCGCTGAAAAGTACGCTTTCGATGTCGGCGTGACTGAAATCGCCGGAATCAGCAAAGCCGAATTCAAGTTGCTCTATCCCTTTGCTCCTATCGGGATTGGCACGCTGATTCGGACTCTCGGTGCTGAGACTCGGGGCGTCTCCGTAAAAAAATTCGGAGCTGGGTCAGCCCAGCAGCCTACGAACTCTACCGAGAAGCATCCAGAGGGCTAGCGCTGGATATTACGGCGGCTGCGCTGTGGGCAAAGGATCACGATCCTGGCAGTGACTTAGCTCAAGTCGCCTATCTGTTACAGGCAGAGCAGATGCTACTACAAATCGGGTCACTGAGAGGCAAATAACATGGCGCAGACATACGAAGTAGGGTTACGATACACAGGCTCAGACGCCGCTAGCCGTGCCCTGCGCGATGCTGACGCCATAGATTCCGCCATGTCTCGGTTAGAGCGACGACGTGGTGGCACTGCTTTGTTCAAGGGTGCGGATTGGGAAAAGACTGCCAAGTTAGCCGCAAAGGCTGAAGACGCACAGCGCACATCGCAACTGCGTCTTAATGCCGAAGCAATGCGTAGTGCTGATCGAATTGCCGAACAGCAATCAAGGGCACAGGCAAGACAGGCTGCTGCTGCATCTCGTGCATCTGCTACCGCCGCCCGCGCTGCCGAGCGCGAGCGGACCATGCAACTCCGCTTGGAGGCGGAAGCAATTCGATCCGCTCAGCGAATGGAGGACCAGAAGCGCAACGCTGCATTCCGCCGATTGCAGGCCCAACAGCGCGAAGAGGAGCGGTTTACTCGATACCGAATCTCTTTGATGAAGAAGGAGGAACTAGCCAGGCAACGCGCAGCAGCCAAGGCTGGTGCTTCTGTAAAGCCTCAAGGTGGCGCATTTGGTAACATGCTGTCCGGTTTGGGCGGTGGGCTCATTGCAGGCGGAGCGGGTGCTGCTGCGGTGGCTGGTGCTGCTTATGTTGGAGGGCAAGCGCTTGACGCCGTTAAGTTGATTGAGTCCGCTCGCATGCGTTTAACCGCATCTCTTGGCAGCGTTGAGCGCGCAAACCGAGAAATGAAGGACGCATTTAAGATTGCCGAAAAGACCGTTTTTGATCCAGACGAGATGGTCGATGCAATGGCTCAACTTGCTATTTACTTTAAAGATGACAGTACGCGCCGATACATCCTTGGATCCGTTGCTGACTTTGCAACTCAAAGCGGCAGAGGTACCGAAGGCATGCAGAAGGCAATTAAGGCGATTTCTGACATCAAAAGTAAAGGAACATTGCAGTCTGAGGAATTAAAGCAGCAACTTGGCGACCTTGGTCTATCTGGCGAAGAAGTACGCGCAGAGGTTGCAAAACTGCTCAGCATCAAGGGCAAGGATGCGCAAGAACTCAATCAGAAAGTAATCAAATTGATGGAGAAAGGCCAGATATCAGCCGATATTGGCCTTCAGGCTGTTACCACGGTCATGCGAAAACAGGCAGGCGGAGGCAAGGCTGGTGCATTCTCTGTCAAGTCTGCCGACTCCCTGGAAGGCAAGATCAGCAACATCAAGAAGGGCCTACTGACCATGTTTGTAATGGCAGACATTGACAAATGGCCTGCTATGATTTCACTGAAGAAGTTGCTTGGCGATATCTCCGACCTCTTTGCAAGCGATAGCAAGACCGGAGCGCAGATGATGTCTATGCTGAAGTTCTACACAACAGGCGTCGTTACAGTTCTTGGCCTTATGGCCAAGGCCATCGGTTTTGTAATGCGTCCACTCTTTAGACTCAATTTCAAGATCGTGGAAACCATCTCAAAAATTGAGAATTACAACTTCCAAGGGTTGTTTGATTTTGGCGCATGGCGTCGAATGGGTGAAGATATAGTTATTGCGCTAGGCGAAGGCATTTCGTCTTACTACGGGTTCCTTTACGATACATTCACCGAGGGTGTTAATTGGTTGGTTGATAAAGCTGTCAACCTCGGAATGGACATTGGCAAAGGTCTGGCGCGAGGACTGGTCAGTGTTAAAGACCACATCATCAGCGCGGTAAAAGGAACCGCTACAGCCATACCTGCACAGGCAGCGGCTACTCTTGAGATTCGCAGCCCCAGCCGCAAGATGATGGCGCTTGGTCGCTACGCTGGCGAAGGTCTGGCGCTTGGTTTGGACCAATCCGAAAAGGGCATATCTGACGCCAGCATGAATCTGAGCAACGCGATTGGCATCAAGGGCAGTGGTTCAATGGCTAGTAGTGCCTCGTCGGGCGGCGGCTCTCCTGTGTTTAATACTTACGTCACGCTTACCGGCTCTGATGTCGCCAATTCCGAGGACGCAGCCAAGTTGATTGGCGCGCGGATTGAAGCACAGATTGACAGATATTTTGGTCGTCTTGTATCTCAGGGGGCATAAATGGCCGAGATAAGCACAGAGAACCTACCCACTGCCGAAGAAGACCCGGAATCGTGGAATATTCTGTGGGTAGCCAATCGACCTGTTCCAGGGATTTGTTTGCCCATCGAAGGCGAGCGTAAGCGCGACGTTGAGCACAAAAAAAGCAAGGGTTCGACTCGCGATATCTTGGTAGACCAGGGGCTTGAGCCAACTGAATGCACAGTGACAATTCGGACTAACGACGCGACCACGTTTAGGTCGCTCTATGACTTTTACGTCCAGTACATGTCGCCAGATAGACCGCTGTCGCGTCAAAACGTGGTGCCAGTCTATCACCCGCAACTATACGCTCGCGGTATTGCTCAGGGCTACTTCTACGAGGCACCGCTGCCAAAGCCAACAGAGAACGGCGGCATTCGTCCGTATCTGAGCGTGTTCAAGTTCAAGATCGTCGGGCCAAAGACTCAGATCGGCGATTCATCGAAGAGCAAAAAACCGACCGCTGTTACTTCTTGGTACAAACCGACTGAAAACACCTATATAGCCAATGATCTGCATGAGTGGGTCAGTTTGATGTCAACCAATGAGCAGATCCTTCCTGGCGTTTTCATTGGCGATCAGCAAAGCCTGCGACCCAATGCCCAGCCAATGAAGATGTATACGCCTGCTCAAGTTCAGAAAAAAGCAGGTTCGGGCGACAAGACTGCTCAATTCATTGACTTCCTTAACCGTTCTAGCACTCCGGCTGCACGATGAGCGATACCACCATAAACGGATATCCAGTCTATCGAGCGGACCATAAGCAGCCGTACTATGGGGCTTGGACTGCCGAGGTGGAGCACGATGCGAATGAACGGACCACTGGTAGTGCAACGCTCACGCTATTAGACAGGACTTGGGTCGGGACTGTGGTTACTGACCCCAATGACAGCACGCTGGCGCTTTCTGGCGATTCTGGTGGCTTTTTTAGGTGTCGTATCGTTGGCGGCGCTGGTGGATTGCAAAAGCAGGTCGAGCCGACCGAATGGGCGCAGGGTGCGCTAGTTCAAACAGTGCTGACGGCCATTTTAAGCGCTGGCGGCGAAGTTCAATCGGCGACCATTGACCCATCCCTGCTTACCAAGGTCTTACCCCAGTGGTCGATTGTCCAAGGCACAGTAGATGCCGCGCTGGCTGCGCTGTGTGACTCTTTGGGTGTGATTTGGCGCACTTTGGACGATGGAACTATTTGGATTGGCACGCCGAATCCACAGCCCGTTACGGCTCCTGACTACATCTTCACTGAGTTGGACCCAGAAATGGGCATGGTGGAGCTGGACCTCAATGAAGCATCTATCCAGGTTGACCAAATAATCGACGGATTGACGGTTAAGCAGGTTATCTACACTTGGGGTGACTCGTCGCTTCGCGCACTGGTAACGATTGCGCCTGGTCCTGTTAACTCGCTATTCACTCTGTTCTCTAAGTGGATGTCGCGAATGAAGATTGATAACTTCAGGCAGACGCCCGGACGAATCAATTCGCAGAACATCGACAAGACTGTGCAGTTTCAGCCGGACGATTCCAGATTCTCGCCTCTGCGCCGCGTGGCGCTTCGATTGGGACTTCCTGATACCGAAGTGACAGTCAATGCCTCAAGCCGCGCCGTGGTGGGCTGGGAGAATGCCTCACCCACTGCTCCGTTTTTGGTTAACTTTGGCGATAGCACTGCGTCGTCTATCAAACTCGCTGCTAGTCAGAGCCCAAGGGATGCAGCTCGCAAGGGAGATGCTTGTGGGTATTTGTTGTGGGTGGTTGGCAATGTAAGCGGGGCACCAGTGGTAACTCAGGTGGATTGGTCTGCTACTCAACCACCACCTCCGTTTGTACCTCCGCCTATTCCGGTCGTGGCTGGCAGTTACTACAGAAAGATCACAATCACCGAAGGCTCTAATGTCGTGGAGATTGGTGGCTAATGGCTGACTATGACGTAATCGACTATGCCACGCTTGGCACGGATATCGACGTAACGCCGGATCTGTCCGAAGATGAAAATCTGCGCACTGATGGCGAGTGTCTGATTCAAGACATCATGAACGGCTGGACTCAGCCGACTGGCATTGCTGACGGAACACCTGAAGGTGCTCAGTGGGGAATCGATCTGCGAGCAATCCTATCCCGTGGAATGACGCGGGCTAGTTTGTTTGCTCTCAAGTCAAGCATGGAGACTCAGGCAAAGCGAGATGACCGCGTTTCTGACTGCGTGGTCAAACTGACTATCAACACCGACACCAACAAAATGACCGTAGACGCGCTGGTCTATGTTGGTCAGCAACCGTACCCGTTCTCCTTCATGTGTGGACCTAACACTGTCGGCGATCTGTGGGTGGAAAGGCTTCAGCCCTAATGGCATTCAACTATCTTGATTTGATCGGCGGAAAAAGCGCACAGCAGATCATTAACGATTTCTTTTCATTTCTGGCCAGTCCGCCGGATCCTTCACTTGTTTCGGTTCGCACTGCCAATTGGCGCACAGGTGGACCATATCGCACTCTGGTCTATCGACAAGGCATAGAGGTCAGCCTGCTTTATCAGATCTTGGCTCAATTCGCTGGCTCGGCTTCGTTGCAATACGCTTCGGGTGGCTGGCTTGATTGGCTCGGTGTCAATTTCTTTGACGAGTCGCGCCAGTCTGGCGAGTTTGCGACGGTGCCGGTTACGTTTAACGTCCCACTCGGTGCTGGTCCGCTCGGACCGTTGGCGCTTCGGGTACAGACATCAGATGGCAAGGTGTTTGCATCTACTCAGCCCGAAACGCTGCCCGCTGGTCCGATGAGTATCACGTTCACCATGCGTGCCGTAGAGGCTGGCAGCAAATACAACGTCGGCGCGAACCTAATCAATCAACTCATCACACCGAACGTACTAGGGATCTCGGTCAATAACGCATCACCTGCTACGGGTGGGTTTGACACAGAGAGTGATGACAGATACAGGCAGCGGCTCGCGTACAAATGGGGCGTGCTTGCGACTGGCTCGCCTGCTGCTGCCTATGCTTACTGGGCAATGCAGGCATCCAAAGAAGTCCAAAAAGTCCGCGTGTATTCCAATCTGCATTTGGGCGCATTCGACCCTGAGTACGTCACTGTGGTTATGGCTGGAAACAACACGGGTGTATCGCCACAGGCCTTGATCGATGTCGGCGATTACATTGATCCTCGGATGGCTATTTGCGCCAAGTTAAACGTCGCCACCGCGATCATGATTCCTGTCGCTGTCACTGGTAACGTACAGGTGTTTAGCCCGTATGCCAACGGCGCGCCTGCTCAGATTGGATTGGCGTTATCTGACCTTACCAAGCGTGTGCCGATTGGCTCTTACGACGCTGGTGCAATCCCGGTTTCCGAAGTGATGGATTCTGTGTTTTACTCCTCAAAAGAGGTGTACGACGTTTCGCTAACTACGCCTAGCGCGCCCATCCCTCTGAACTACAATGAGATGGCTGTCTTTACCGACGCCACCACGATCATCCCGGTTGCTCCATAATGCCAGCGGAAACCAATAACCCACAGAGTTTTGCGGACCTAATCACAAGTCCGTCTTATCCGATTTGGGCCAAACCTGCGCCGATGGATAACCCAACCAAGCATCTCAAAACGTACACGTTTCTGAGAGGTCTGGCGAATACCCTTGACACCTTCGTAGATGGCTGCAAAACCGCCGCATATGCCCATATTGCAAAGACGGCACCTGCCGATGCGCTGGACTTGCTTGGCGTTACTTACGGCGGTTTGACGCGCGCTCTGCGTGATACGGATGAGTCCTATCGCGAATACCTCAAAGCACCGCTTAGCAGGTGGTACAAATTTGGCACCGTGGAAGGACTACAGAATGAGCTGGCACACCTTGGATATCCCAACGCCTACGTCATCTCATGGCGTGACCTTGTCGATGCTGGTGCGGCGGCTCCAAACGTGGTATTTGGCGGCAATAGTTCGTTTTTCTATGTCGGGATTCGTGCGCCTAATCCAATAGAATCAACCACTACCACTTGGGGCGGTGGGGCATCGTGGAAAACAAGTGGGAAACTTTGGGGCACTTCAGCGGCAAGTGCAAACTACATTGAAGAGATTCGACGGGTGATTGCTCTGGTTAAGCCAGCCCACACGTCATGTCGATTTATCTGCGTGTTTAACGACACGCTCAGTGGTCCCGATGCGCAATTGTTGCCTGCTGGGACTTTCCACACATACCCATGTAACGAACCCTGGGAGCGCGTCCGTCCGTCGATGGCGTTTAACTCCTACTACACCTCTGACCCTCTGGTGCCCTAATGAGCAACGCAGACCTTACGCAATACAACGGAACCCAAGCCTTTCCGGCGTCCGCAGATGTCGGCACGAATGCCGATCAATATCTTGTCCCAACGGACGGCAAGCTGATCACTGCGCTGTCAAATATCATGAACGAGGCCCCTGTCAACGTGGCGCTCCATCGGCTCAAGGACTACGTGCTCGGGCTGCGTGGTGCGATCATCGGGGACTTTGCCTTTGCAAATCGGAAGTCGCTGCATTCCATCTTGGTTGATTCTGTCGGAGGGTCTGCATCACCACTAAGTGGCGGAATCATTCAAACGCTTACATCGTTGATCGTAGGTCCGGTTGGCGGTCCGTCTTCCTGTACTGTCAATGTTCCCTATATTGAATGGACCCTACCTACTCATGCAGCTATTGGCGCAAGCATTAAAAACCGAGTAGCGCCAGCAAATACTCCGCGTGTTTGGGCATCGATCGTCGCCGATGGCGTTGGTAATTTAACTATTCTTGATGGAAACGGAATCGCCAGCGCTGCAATCTCAGGCACGTCGATCGTTGTGACATTCACTGATGCATTTATCAATAACAGATACGCCGTTCTGGTATCTGGCCATGATGGTTCTGTTGCATTGGGCACCCCGAAATTTTCGGTTTATTATCCAAACAACACCACAACCACAGCAGAGATCGCTTGCGGTAGTAATCCCGCTACAACGTACTTAAACCTGTTCCTGTTAGTGATGGGACGACAGTAACATAGACAGTCGTGCGACACTGAATCGATGGCGGCGTACTTACAGACAGATCGAAGCGCAAGCCCGTACCCGTGGTCGGAGGGAATAGAAGGTCGCCAGAGATATCGCTTTCTCGTTGCGTGAAAACATCCGACCACTCGGGAGATACCCTTAACACGCGACGAACCCCGATTGGGCAACCATCTGAGAAAAAAAGCCGCAAGCCTTCTTGTTCCAAATCTACAAGCCCAGTTAATTCGCCGGAACCATTGAACGTAGCAGAACACTCAATACCGCGTTCCACGGAGCCGAACACAGTCGCGCCATCGAGGATGCATCGAGAATTTACAACTGGATCGCAGGCAACGATAAATAGCGCCGCTATAAATAACGCAAATTGTCTCACTCTGTGAAACCACTGGTCCGCAAATTTTCCTTGCGCTCTTGGTCGTGTCCTGATATAGAGGGTTCACTTGACCGGAAAGTCAAGCGGATTTTTTAAATAATCGTGCGTTACCGAGGGCCACTGAGGAGCGCTAACGATGTCGAGCGGTTCGGATAGGTTCAATTTCGAGGAGCAAGCAGCCGGTGGTGGCGGTGGTTCGTTTAGCCCGCCGATCACTCCCCCTGTGACTGGTGCGCCAGGGCCAAATGAGTATTTGCAGAGCGACGGCATGGGCAACGTGGCATGGGCTGCTAAGCCTTCGCCGGGCACTACAATCCCGGCTGGCACTGGATACGTCAAACAGGGTCCGCCGGGTACGTTTACTAGTGGCTCAATTGCTGCCAATGACTTGCCGATCGTACCAGAAGCAAAGGGAGGTTTTGGTGCCGACGTTTCGGCTGTCTCCCCTGGTCTACTTCGCAAAACCGGGACAAATACAACCACGTCAATCCCGCTCTCTGGCATCGCAGACCAATTCCTAGCTGGAGATGGCACCTGGGTATATCCACCGAGCGGCGGAGCTGGTGCTGGTGGTTACTCACAAACGATCCTATACCCCAGCAATTCGGCAAGTTCCGATGTTGTCGGAGCGAAGAAACTGCTGATGGACCCAGAGACTGCGACTGCTGTCGTCGTCTATCCAGGTGTCACAACCACATACTCCACCCTGGTAACGTACATCACCGAACCGGGGGAACCCGGCGCAGAACTCATTGATACCGGAATTGCTCAGCGATACTTCACTGTTTGGATCTCATCCGGTGGTTCATCCGTCACCGCTCGACTCCGCGTGTCTATGTACTATGTCGATGCCGACGGAGTCAGTAACTCCACGCTGATTCGTCAAGGCGAGAGTCCGATCTTTTCTCACGTTGGCGAAAGCGAAGTGGTCTGGTCCTATGTCGAAACTCAAAAGTACGACAAAACCAGTATGCCACCATTTGATGGAACAAAACGAATCAAGTTTGTAATTGAGGCAAAGCGTGCCAACGCTGGCGCGGCGATTGACCTGTCAATCAGATACGGTGGTCCGTCTTCGTCGTACATCGTGACGACGATGCCAAGCGACAAAGAAGGCTGCAATGGTGGGCAATCTGGTCTTGCCTATGGCATAGATATTTTGACCACGGCTGGCACGTATTACCCAATACTAAGCCCACTCTTTGTTCCTGGTCCGTCGTATGGGTTTGACTCAACGGTTCCCAACACATTGACCAGGGAATGCCCAGGAACCACTCGCACTGTGCATCTGATTGCCTTTGTGAGCGGATTTGTTGGTAACGCATCCGATACTTACCGCATCGCTTGGCGCGTAAATGGCACTGTAATTGGCTCACCCGCTTACGTTCAAGCCGCCGGTTCGTTTATCAGCGCCTCCATTATTCTCGCTGCGGACTCAAACCAAGGTGATTCTTTTGACCTTGCAATCACCAATGCAACTGGTCATGATGGTGATACATTCGTGTGTATGTCGTATGCTACGACGGTACATATGGTAAAAACCGCGTAAGGAGCACTAAATGCAGGTTATCGTTAAGGGTAAGACTGGGTCTAGTTGGGCGACATCGCTGCCAAATACGCCTGAATTGTTTAAGATCTCATGGTCTAGCGGGTTGGATTCATACGGCGCGTATTCCGTCTATCCGCTTGGGGTTGGCGATGTCCCAGACGGGGTGCTGGTCAATAAGGTCAATCCAGGTCCGCGCCTCGGCAACGTCACGTTTATGGCGGTCGATGTCGTCGTAGATGAGGCAGTCGTTCCAGGTGACTATCTCGTCGCAAAGGCATCTGGTGGCGGTCGCATGGTCAAGGGTCTACTTGCCACAGCTAAGGCTATCGCCCTCACTCCCGCTGCTGCTGCTGGCGACCTCGTAAAGGCTGCGTGGCTCTAATGTTTAAACCAATCATTGCAGTGCTCGTCCTGTTGACTTCCGCCTGCGGCGGACTTCCACCTACCTGCTCAGAGCCAGATATCGGCGGCTGGGTCTTGTCCGTGAAAGAGTGGGGCACGCCCATCCACTGTGACGCCAAACTGATCGGTTACAGACTCGATATTGATTCGAGCAAAGACAATACGTCGCGGTCGATCTCGCTGATGAGTGCTGACCCTGCCGTAAGTAGCAACGTCACCATCGCTGCCGATATCGACATGCAGCTGGGTATCACCCGCGTGGCTCGGATTATCCAAGGCCCCGTGACGCGAGCCGAAAGCCTGGGCACTATCACCACAGTGAGCGCTTCCACTACCACCGCAGTCCCAGGGCAGATGCTCAGCGAGTTTGCTATCACCGTCGATGGCGGGACTCACTACATTGGCGAGATTCGCAACGTGCGCAAACGATGATACAATGCTCGCATGATCAATGCGAGCGTGTCAGTATCAACCGAAAACCTGTCACAACTAGCCGAGCCTCCAGAGCCAGAGCCGACTGATGAGCCCACTAACGATGGGCCATCTGCCGCTCCCCTTGTGGAAGCCGCGATCTCTGCCGTCTCTGCGCTGTGCTCTATCCTGGGCATTTGCGCAGAGCCGAATTTCGACCAAGAACCGGACGAGGAGGACGAAGAATGCGAATAGTCGCTCTGTCTATGCTGCTGCTGTTTGGCCATGGCTGCGCATGGCTGCTGTATTGCAAAACAGACCATGATTGCGCCTACGGATTCTCATGCGTAGACCGCACGCCACAACTACCCAATCGCAAAGAGCCGAAGGTCTGCGAACCGAACTAGAGCAAGTAGCAGTCGTTCAGTTTGCAATCACGCGGTTCCCATGGCACGTTCTCAAGGACTCGCGACTCTAACGGTCTATATGGTCCCCTCACCAGTGCCGTGTCTATCCCCTTTGTGCTGTGCCCTGGCTGATTTGCCACTGCCTCACAGGCACAACTCCGCCTATTACACCTGCTCCCTGGTTCGCATCCACCAGGGCAGCACTTCTTAGCCTCAGACTCGTCATCCGAGTCGCTATTGGTGAAATACTGTTCGGACTGTATCGACATATCCGCGCTGACTGGGCATTGTGGTCTGATTTGCATATGCCCAGCGACAGATGCACCTAGACCGAACGCTACCAAGATCGGCGGAATGAACGACGGGACAGGTGGCTGCAAGTCGGTTAGGCTTTTCACCAGTTCGGTATCCCCTCGTTTCTTGGCCTCTAATATTGCATCGTTCCGACGACGATATGCCAAGTAACGGAGTTTCCCGAGATACGCAGCGGTGGCACTCGCGGCCATTCCAGCCAGCGAGGAAAAGATTGAAGCGAGCATTGACCAATCAATAGACATGCTCAGAGTGTGAGTAAGTCTTTTTGCGCTTGTCAAGCAAAAAGCGACATACCGACGGAGTTCAGGAAATCAAAACTTCCTGTGCTAATCGCTCAATGGCGATATTGCACGCCTTCTCTGAGATGTCGCATCCTATAGCATTCCGTCCGAGTTGCTTGGCGACATACAGAGTGGTTCCAGACCCGCAGAACGGGTCTAGTATTGTGTCCCCTGGGTCTGTGAAGAGTCGAACAAAGTCGGATATCAACGCCACCGGCTTTTGCGTCGGATAGAGCGCATCGCGGCATACTCCATGGCGAAACACCGAGGACCGACCGCCGCCGTTCCATTTCTTCTTGCCTGGCTTACCCTTGGCATTCAGACGATGCAGGAAGACGATCGCTTCCCAGCCTTGTCCTGGTCTGTCGCCTGTAATCTGCGGCGCTCCGTCTGGTTTTGTCCAGACTCCGCAGCGGACAAACTCCCAGCCAGTCGGCGGTTTTTGCTCCATCCGAGCAGCATAAGTCCACTCGCAGGTAAACACGGCCCATGTCTTCACAAAAGCAGCCAGATGCTCCAGCCGCTTCATGAGCCCATCGTAATCAAGCGGTGCGAAGTCAATCAGGTCAGACCCACCCTTCTGCCCACCCTTGTTCGTCCGCGCATTGCTGTGCGTCTTGGGTGCAAATGGCGGGTCTGTGATCACCACATCGACCGGATCGATATCCAGCGACATACAATCACCATGATAGACTGATACACCACCGTGCTTATACACTGGCGTCATTCAATATCCTCAAACCGCGTAGACTGCGCAACCCACTTGACCTTTTTCTCTCCGACTTCGCTATTGCGTGCCTTCCGCATGAGCAGTTCCATGATCCCTTTATCTTCCGTCTCTGGATTGTAGACCTCATCGCGGTACAGCATTAGGATGCTATCAGCGTCGCTTTCGATATTCCCCGAGTCTCGCAGGTCAGCCGCTATCGGGCGCTTGTCTGAGCGCGCCTCTAGTGCTCGATTGAGCGATGCCAGCGCAATCACAGCCACCCCTAACTCCTTTGCCAGCGCTTTGAGTTGCCGCGTGACATACGTCACTTCCTGCTCTCGATTTGTGTTTTTGCGCGTAATCCCCGAATTGACGAGTTGCAAAAAGTCGAGTACGACGAAGCCGCCCTTTGTGTCTCGCTGAAACACCTGGGGGTCACGCTTCCATCTGCGCGCCTTTGAGCAAATTGCATCAATCGTCTGTGTCGAGTCGTCGTCGATATGGATCGGTAGTCCTGCGAGCCGCTGCACTGCCTTTGTGATCTTGACCCACTCGGTGGCCTGTAGAAAGCCAGTCTTCATCGCGCGCCCATCGACCTGACCAACGTTTGAGATCGTTCGCATGCCGATCTCCCGCTCTGCCATTTCCAATGTGAAGATGAGCCCAGGATGCCCCATCTCTGCGCCGTGGATCGCCGACTGCATAACCAGCGCTGTCTTTCCCATCGAGGGACGCGCGCCGATGATCGTCAGTTCGCTGTATTGCCAGCCATGGGTTAGGTCGTCTAGGTCGCGTAGCCCCGATGGAACACCTGTGATCGCGCTCTTGTTTTGATACCGGCGCTCTAACTCTCTGACCGCTTCATGGATGACTTCACGCAGCGGTCTGGGAGTCTTGGCGTGGCTTCGATCGCATAGACTACCCAGCGTTGCTTGGGTCTGCTCTGCGATGGTTCCGCTGTCATCTGCGCCGCGATAGGCTCTATCTTTCAACTCTTCAGCGGCGATAATCAGCGCCCGACGCCTTGACGCATCTACGATCATCTTTGCGTATTCGACGATCGTTTCAAGTGGAGCATAAGAGCATTCGATCGCGAGCGCGCTCAAATACGCATCACCTTCGACCGCTGCCAGATACACCGAGAGCCCAAGCGCTTCCATTCGCGCGCTGACCGTTACAAGGTCAACTCGCTTCTTTGCCTTGTGCAAGTCCGCGATCGTCTCGTAGATCTTCTCATGCTTTTTGTCGTGGAAGTCCTCAGCCCGAAGCACGGACAGCACATCATGCGCGTCCGTCTGCCCATTGAGCAGCCACCCTAACACCTGCTTTTCGGCATCCGGGCTAGATGGCATTTGGCGCATGGGTTGCATCAATTTATCTCCACGATCGCTGTCCCGTCACCAGGCAGTGATAAAAGCCGCCCAACAATAACACCGGCCTCAGCGCCAAGCGGCGTGGCGCTACTTTCTTCAATTTTGCACATCCCGCCTATGTGTTCATTGGTCAAATCTGGATGTGCATTTAAGAACAGTTTGGCATATGCACATTGCATGAATCTTTCCCGGTGTGCCTTTTTCTCCCAATATCTGACTTTGCGCCGAGCCCTACGCTTTGCCTGGCTTGACTTTGAATCACGATAAGCCGCACGCATTTCAGTTAATGCGTTGAGATACCGAGAATGCGCGGTAGCAGCGTCAAGATATAGCCCCTGTGATTCTTTGATGATCATCGTTGCGCTCTCTTCGCTGGGATCACGCCAGACCCATCGCAATCGTCTGGTAGCATGCGCTGCCACTTGTTCATCTGTGCAATCTGGCGCTTTGACTTACCTGCAAGTGGCGGTCCCATTGGGCACTCAAAGGTGTGCTTGCGCACGGGACCGGCCCAGTGCAGAGTGTTTCCTGATAGCGGATTGGTCCTGTCTGTATCTTTCTCGCATCCCCAACACGCGCAACAACCAGGACACGGTGCCAAGCGTTCGCCGATGCGGTACTTGGAGCGAGCATGCGCGTAGACATTTTTTAGTCTACGATCGTCTTCCGATTCGATCCTGCCTAGAGCATCGCGCGCCCAACACTTAAACCATACCAACTTAATATGTGGTTTAAATCTATGCGTAACAACTGACTGACGCGCCTTGCGCTTCTTCGCCCCCTCGGACATACCAACAAACTTCAGCGCGTTCATTGCTCTGCCTCTTTGCACGCAGTCAGCCGCTTATCACTGCGCGCCTTGTGGTCGTACGTCAGCACGGCTCTCCCGAAGATCAGGCAGTAGCCGCCGTCGTCATGCGGGCAGTCCTTGCAGTGTGTATCGGTCGCTTTACCGATGCTAACCTGGATCAGTTTCATCGCCTGTGTCCCCAATGACGGAATGCCAGTCTTCGCACCTTTGGACCAAGCACCGACTCCCTATGAGGCGACTCGTCTGCTTTGGCTCTCACGTCTGACAACTCTTCGTCTGTGAGTTGTCGCGCGACCATATGCCCGTCCTTGACCACAGCGAACCCAGCGCGAACCACACTAAGAGCCAGCGTCCTGGCTACCTGCTTATTAGCCCACGCAGGGTCAGTTAGCGGGTTATACGGACCGCCTGCTTGAATGCATCGAAGGAGCATCACGCATGCCCCTGGTTTTAGCACATCAGTCATTATCAACGTAAACGGGACACTCGGCCCCATCCCCTTTCTTTGCCCATTCCTTCGCCGGAATGCTAAGTCTGTCCTTACTGATTCCAGTCAATTCCTTGACTAGTTTTCTGTAATCAGTCTCCGTAAACCCGTTGGCGTCGTGGATCATCATTGGCACGCCATCAATAACAAGAACCGTCACTGCTGGATCTGATGTCACTTCCCACATTTTGATTTTCCCCTTGGCTTTTCCCCAGGCAAGCCAATCCGGCTTTACCTGCAAGATCTCGCCTATCTCCCATATAGTTGCGATTGACGGATAGTGCGGCCCATGCTCCCACGTGTGAATCTGCTGCTTGTGCTTCGGCGCGGACAAGAAGCAGGCTCCCACGTCGGCGTACGTCATCTTGTTTTTACGACGAGCCGCTGCCATCCTTGCACAAAACCACTTCGACTCTTGGTCTGTGTAGTTTGTGCTCGCTCCTACTCCCCACGCGAGCCATGAAGCGGACAGTCCCAGCACTTCTGACATTTGCAGCAACTTACCAAGACGTGGCAGATTTACATCCTGCTCATATCCCGCAAGTTGCTGCGCTGATATCTCAAGGTCTTTGTGCGTCAGTCCTTTATTGGTGCGCACCAATCGCAGTCTCTTACCAAAGGTCATCGCGCACCCAATGTCAGAAACAGTGGAACTTGTCAATAACTATTCTTCGCTTTCCTTGAAAATCGACTCTGCCTTGCTGAAATCAACCATCCCCTTGGGTGGAGCGCTGACATCCTTGCCCTGACTCTCCAGCGCGTCATAGCAAGCTGCGATGATGTATTCCTTCTCCTTCATGTCTTCGCGGTAAGGGGCGGCCAACTCCTTGGCGGTCTTCTTCGCAGCGGTTAGGTCATTATCTGCGCCCATCGCAAGTTTGACCGCTTGCTTGGCGATTCCTGCCTGCGAGATCTTTTCGCGCAACTCCTTCTCGGATGCGCTGTTGATGAATGCGGCATCCTCTGGGCTCACTTTGTCGATCGCTGCCTTTTTCGTGTACTGCTTTCCCATGGTCGTCTCTCCTTACTTTCCTTCTGCCTTGTTTACTTCCGCCTGCAACTGACCAATCAGCGCGGCGTATGCGTCTTGCGTGTTCGGTGCGTCCTTGCCCATCTGCGCAGCCAGCGGATTCAGATTTTCCAACTTCTCACGCAGTCGTCCCACTTCAGCGATTTGCTCAGTCGTGGCGGCTGGCTTTGCTTCGGCTGCCTTCTTGGCGCGCGCTGCATTTACTGCAACCTTGGCCGACTCCACAGCAGATGTGACTTCGTCTTCCTCCGCGACCACCGCCGATACATCGATCGGCATATCGATCGCTGCGTCGCCTTCGTCGCGAGCATCCGAGAGTTCCAGCGCCTTGGCGAACTTGTCAGACTTGAGCGGCAAAGACTTGCACAGACGACGGATCACAGTCTTTCGGGCCATCTCGTCAAAGTTATCCACCCAGGGACCGTATTCCCCCTTTGACTGAGTTCTCACCATAATATCCTCGATCTGTCGGCGCGTCATCACCTCAAATTGGACCTGTCCCGACTTGTAGCGAGCGATGGCGTAGTAACACACCGCTTCGTCGCCTCGCTCTCCGCTCAGATAGTCGGGTTCATGGATGATCTCGTTAAACGAGCCGCGCTTGACCGTGAACTTATCCCCCTTGCACACAGGGTGAGCTTCAAGGATTTCGATCTCTCCGCTGTTTCGCGCCAATTCCATCAGACCGCGATATCCAGCAATAAACTGACATTCATTCACCCATCGCGGCGGCTCCCCGCGCTTGGCCAGGTTCGTCCGGTATGGCACAAGATACCCATGCCCCTGCGCTCCACCTGGCTCAAGTCCGAGTTCTGAAGCGTGCATGACCGAGCGCAGAATGCTGACCTGCGAGCATTCCAGAAGTTTCGGCTGACGGCTCACGGCCATCATTGCGATTCGGATCATACGGTCTGCGGTCAGGTGTTTCGGTGCAACCTGCGCAATCAGGTTTTTCGCAACTTCAAGCTGTTTTTTAATGGCAATCTGCCGGGTATCTGCTTTTGCGATCTCTGTGCTCATTCTTCCTCTTCTCCTTTAACGTAGACCCGAAGCACTCGCTCTGGGTCTGATGTGTGCTTTTTAATGAGGGCAGCGCTTGCCCCCAATTCTTCCGCTACGTCCTTGTAAGACGGTTTCCCCTTCTGCGGCTTCCACTGGACTCGCCCGCCTGGAAAAGCAAATCCAGCGTTGTCTCCAATCGAATACCGCAGCAAGTTTGCGATCTGCTTTTGCTCCAGTGTCAGCGCCTTGATCTGCTTGCCGATCTCTTTGTGTCTCAACGCAAGATCGACTAACTCTCGGTTCGCCGGCACATACTCATCTTTGTGCCGCCGGTATCGTTTTGCTAGCGCCTTCCTGCATGCCTCGGACTCATCGGGATCCGGCGGCACGTTCGGAAGTACATGCTCATACCAAAACGACCTCCCGATGTCAAGCAAATCTTCCTGCATTTGCGCATCGGCTGCCACGTCATACGTTCGATAATCCGTCCCTCCGATGCATGCCACGATCACAGCCAGCGGAACATCCACGACCATCATTTCCCACTGGACCTGGATGACCACGTACTCCGGTGGTTCCTCACCCCAATGGTGCGCCATGTGGCTGCCTACCGTCTTGACCTGGACTACTCGATCCCTTGCTAGTCCGTCCGGCGTAGCTGACACCCAATCGTACTTTGGGTGCCTCATGTTCTTCGGATAGGTCAGCGCAATTCCACTCTGCTTGCTGTAGTGATCAAGTAGCGGCCTTTCAAACAGATGACCCATCTCTGCGCCTGGTACATCTTCTTCGATTCCAAGTCCAACCTTGGACGCCCACACGTCCCAGATGCCTCGGAATGGGTCCAGCCCGCACACTGCTGCGATCTCGGACGCGCCTAGCGACCTCCGGCGGGTCTTCTTTTCTTCAGATGTCAGCATACTTTGCGCACGTCGCAGAGGGCAAATGCGTTGTCTTCGCCTATTTCCACGACATCCACGTCAATGCAATTTTCAGAATCACGAAGCCAACCGATTTCGGACATGATGCCGGTGACTACGCCTCGAATCCCAACTTCACTGGGCACCGTCCAGGGACTAATGGTCGCCTGGAATACCTCCACCTCGTCGCCGACCTTGATTCGGTCAGCAGTTTCGGTTACTGCCTGTGTGGTTCGCCTCACATCGCAGATCGATGCGAGCGTGCCGATATCAAGGCACACCGTGTCGCCATGGACCCAGCGTACTTCAGACACAAACCCAACGTCGTCCGGCTCTGTCTTTGGTCCAAGGCTCTGATAGATCTCAACAGTATCGCCCTTGGCGATCGGTCGATACTGCTCAACCTGTGTCTTAAGTCGGTCGATCTCTTTCTTGAGTTCGCCTACTTCCCGCTCGTATTGTTCGCAGCGGGTGATAAGCCGGGATATGTCTCTTTGTGTGCTGCTCACGCGTTGCTCCTACTGCGTTCGGCTTCGGTTTTGGATCTTCATCTTTGCTTGATTGGTCGCTTCAGTGATTTCCTGAAGACACTCAGCGCAGCATATGGATCCCTCATATGTATCCCAGCCATCAAGTGGGAATACATCTCTGTCATCCTCTGCGCGCCGTGCTGTCCCTGCGAAGTTTATCCGTCCAGTGGACCCATGTCGCATCAGGTATTCCGCCACGGAATCATTCATCATATCGCTCTTTTTATCGCATACCGAGCATGTCTCTGGAATGATTGCAAATACGCCCTCTCTTTGGATGGTTTCCGTGATCCGACAAAACCATCCTCCGACCTCTTTTATGCGTTCCAGTTTGCGCAGTGTAACGCCATCATCTCCAGGTAGCACCTTGGTCCAAGTTCTGCGCTCGCTAATGGTTTTCATCGCTCTTGCTCCTGAATGATTCGCTTCGCCATGACCTTGCCATACTCGGTGTCGTGGCTCGCAGTCCGCTGCTCCATCAGAGTCCGCACCATTGCCTGCGCGTCTTCCAACTCAATCGAAAGCCGCTCGATTTTCCGAGCAAGAGCGGCGTTCTTTTCTTCCAGTTTGCGCGTGTGAGCCATCTCGTTTGCTAGTGCGGCCTTCAATGATTCGATCCCCCAATCTTGACTGTTTACCCATTCAAACGAGTCGATCATCATTTTGACACCTCGTATTTCCCTGGGCTCGCTTTGGTCACGAATCCCTGTCGCTCCCATAGCCGGATGTACTTCCAGACCCCATGTGCCACGATGCCGAATTTGGACAACTCTTCGCCTACAAGCGCGCATCGGGCTGCCATTACAGACATCGTGGACATATTCAGTCCATTCCGGCTAATCCACTGTGCGGCCTTCACATGTTGTCCGCACTGCTCGCACAACCTAACATGCCTGTCGCCAGCAAGGCAAACAAAACGCACATCCTTACCCTTGCTGTGGCGAAAATGCGAGGTTGCCGTTAGTTCGCATTCTCCACCCTGATATGGCAGTGGCTCACTCCATGTTGCCCACGCGACTACATCGCCCCCCTTCATGGTTACTTCCCTTTCTTTAGGTCGCTGTTAAGTAGCGACCGAAGTTCGTTCAGTTTTGGGACAAAGAGCGAGTCGCGGATCATGACAGCCGCTTCCGTTTCGCAACTATCAAGCACGTCCTGAACCATTCCTCCCGCTGGTTCTCCGTCTGCCACCCATTGTAGGTATCTGTAATCTTCTGCCAATTCGGAGCGGCGATGATTCGTAAGCGCACAGATATCCGTCTCGATTTCGTCCAACTTGACGCTGAGTTCCAGCGCCTTTTGAAGATAGTCTTTCAGTTTCACGGTCGTCCTCCATTACGTAGCAAACTTTTAGCGTTATCACTCAGGTATCGCATTACGGCATTAACGCTTTTGCCGTAGATGATGTCCGATGTCCCACCATATGCATCGCGGTTGAAACCGTCTCCAGAGCAGTCCCACCACGATTCCCAGCCTACGTATCGCCCATCTTTGAGCAGCACGATTCCAGCATTGTCGCCATCACATCCTGGGGGAGTTGATGCGTATTGCACAACCTCGGCAATGTCTGTCTCTCGAAAGTCGCTGACATTGGTTCCGTCGGCTGAAATCTTCTGTCCGCTCCAGTCGCTTCTGTTCCATGGATTGGGGCTAATCACGGTCGTCCTCTTTTCTTGCACGCTTTCCGTGCTTCTTTGGGTTCTTCAAATGGTCCTACTTCGCGAACCGTCCCTTTCTCTATCCATTGCGCATGCCACCCGTCTTGACGAAGCAGCACGCGCCCGAGAATGACGCCATCCTTCTTGAGCAGGTGGACGGCTGTCCCGACTATGGTCCAGTGCATTAAACCGTTTCCAGGTACACGACATTGCTTGGATACCAATCGTCACCCTCTCCATCTTCCCATTCGCACCGGCAACGGTTGCCGTCGATATCAACGGCATTTGCTTCGTAGATGCCATTTTCGCCAGGGTGCCGCTCCTCAGTCCGAAGCAACAGTTCACAACTGTCCATGTGTTGCACTGTGTGCTCCTGAGCCGCCTCCCACCACGCATCCGCATCAATCCCGTACTCATCAAGTACCGCCGCAATCGACGAGTATGATTTGGAGCCAACCTTTGCCGTGCCGTCGAAACTAACAGACACCGTGATGCTCTTGGAATTAATTTTCAGGGAGATGGTCGTCATTGGTTTTGGTCCTTTGTGGGCGACTGATTGCCGCCCGATGAATCCAGTCTACTCAGCCGCTACGCCAAGTCAATAACTATTTTGCGCTTTCTTTCGCTTTTTCTTCGCAGCGACGGTCTTTGGCATGAGTGCCCGCGCAACTTGAGTTACCTGGGTGTTGACCAGCGTGTCCCAGACTAGATCTCTACGCGCCACCGCTCGGACAAAATCCCCGAACGTCATCCCGCGCTTATCCAGCCGGGCCAGCGCTGCGAGCAGAGCCAGCCGCTCGATCTTTCGGGCATTCCGCTCTCGCATCGTCTCAAGTCGTTTCAAGAATCGGTCATTGGTCGTCATGGTCTACTCCACACATTCCCCAGGCTGTAGCCGAGCATAGGTCATCATTCGCTGCTTGGTCTTCGTTAGCCACCACAGTCCCAGCAAGGCAGCGTCTAGCGGGTCGGTGGCATATGGCGTCGTTTTGTCTCGCTTCTTTATCTTCGGCAGCAAGTCCCGTTCTGCCTGGGACAAAAAAGGCAGGTTTGTAAGCTGGTGTTCTCGTTTCTTCTTATTCCCCTTCCATTCCGATGGCTTAAACCAGTAATTCAGCACACTTGATGCCTGATTGATCGCCCCGATTATCGCGCCGAGCAAAAGTAGTTGACTTCCTCCGCCGGACTTCGCAAACACAACCGGCATCTCTGAGATGACCAGTCCGACGTTGTACTTTGTCGCGACCTGCTTGATCCGCGTTGCGTACCACGTCACCAGAACTGGGTCTGATATGTGGCTGCATGGCATGGTACAAAGCGGGCAGATGCCATGGATATCCGGCGCTGCAATCCGCTCAGAGTGAATCAAGACAGCGTTCTCGTAGACAGCGATCCCGAGGTCTACAGACCCTGGATCGATCGCTAGAATGCGATGGCTCACGCCGTCTCCTTAACTTCTGGCAAGTCATGCTGATGCACCACCAGCATTTTTACCGGACGCGCCGCTTTGATTTCATCCAGCGGAATCGCCCGCTCCATGTGTTCCAACTGGTCGGGAATCTCATGCGCTTCGTATGCCTTCGCTTCATTGATGTTGATGGTGTAACCCTTCTCTGCGCGAAAGCACGCCGGGAAGGGAAGATAATGCCGTTGCTGAATCAGGTACTTCATTGGTTGTCCTCTTCTGTCTTTGGTTTTACATCCCAGATCTTTCGCATCGACTCCGCGACCCATTCTTCACGCCTTGTGATTGATGCAACCTCTAGTTTCGGCGGCAGCGGCAGGAAGTGGGTCAATTCACAAAACTCACCATCATGGTCGACCCACTGTTCCTCTGGCTCATCCCATTCGGCAATAATCCACCACCCACCTTGACTTAGGAACGGCTCCCACCCTAGAATCCGTCGGTCCTTCGGCGCTTCCTCAATCGGTCGCGGCCCTGGCCATTTGTTCATTTGGTCCTCCTCGCCATGACAATCTCGACCGTCGGCTCTCCAACGATCTGGAACCGTCCATGCGCTCTCTTCTTGGCGCATGATGCGCAGACTCCGAACGCGTGCTTGACCTTATTGACGGCCTCTTCGGCAACTTTGTCGTGAATGCCTTCCGCCGTCCATCCCTCGCCATACGGTCCCATCCCCTGCACTTCGACCACCACGCGCACGTTTGCGCTGGCGGTAAATTCACTGCGGCTCATTGGTTTCCTTCCTGCTCTAAGATGTTCCATGCAAGTGCTGCCACTGCTGGAACCTGTCCATTGCCAAGGGCTCTAAGTCGGTCCACCCGAGAGGCCACCCCATTAGCCACTCTACCCACATCGGGTTCAGTGTGCCACCAACTACCATGGTTAGACACGGACCGCCAACTGCCCCCTTCCCGCGCTTCGCTCTCGACTTGCCCTTGCGGTCGTGACAGGTAGGCGTTGGCCAATGCTTGACCGCAGTAGCCAAACCGTCCCCGCTGTTTTTCGATGCGCCTTTCCGGTTGTAATTTCCGGTCACTGTCGGCGTTGGCCACAATCCAGAGTCGGTGTCGTTTGTGGGGAGCCCCGGCGTGTTCCGCTCCCAGCACTCCCCACTGCGCATCATACCCCATCGTGGCAAGATCACCGAGGACCACGGCAAGTCCTCTGGAAACAAGGAGCGGGCTGTTTTCCACAAACACGAAACGAGGTCGAACCTCACCGATAATGCGTACCATGTGCGACCACAAACCGGACTTCTTCCCGGTGATTCCCGCTCCCTTCCCAGCTGCGCTGATGTCCTGACACGGAAATCCACCGCTAATGACATCGACTGTTCCACGCCATTGAGTTCCATTGAAGGTACGCACGTCATCCCAGATTGGGAATCGGTCAAGACATCCGTCGGACTGGCGAGCAAGCAGGACTCTGCGCGCATAGGGATCAAGTTCAACAGCGCAGACGGTGCGCCATCCAAGCAGCTTCCCTCCCAGGATTCCACCTCCCGCCCCTGCAAATAGTGCCAACTCACGCACCTATCCCTCCTCTTCCGCTGCCATCGCGCCAGATGCTAAAAAACTCACCTCGCTTCGGATGTCGCCATGTTCCCGATTCCGGGCTGTATCTCCATCCTTGGTAGAGCAGGTACGCCTGCGCATTCTCAATCGCCAACTGTAACGTGTTCATCGGTCGTCTCCTCTTTTCCCGTGGTCACAAACTGCCCGTTTACCACCACCGGATCTGCAAATCTCACTATTCGCTTCCCGGTGTATCCACACTCTCTACACCCTCCGGCTCCATGAGAGCAACCCGGATGGCAATCACATGAGCAACCAGAGCATGCGCCGACGAAGGATTCCACGGTTCCTAGTACATCGTTACAAGCCAGCGAATACACCTTTCTTCGGTCGAGTCCCAACCGCAGCACAGTGTTTCTGATCTGCCGCGCTTCCTTCTTGTCAGCCCATCGAACGCGCACCTTTGGTCTGTTCACAGTCGTCTCCTTGGTTCGCTCACCCTGCCATGGTCCGATCTGCTTGTCAATACATTTTGCGAAAATTATTTTTTGAAAATTTTCTTGACACCATGATCCCATCTTGTAGGATGGACATCGAAAGGACGACACGCATGACCGAGACACCAAAACCACCATTTCCTGAAGGCGCGTGGATTACCGAAGGCCATTATCTTGGGAAGAGGTCTAGAAGTTTTCGCCGCTTTCAACCAATTAACGATATCACATATGGGTCAGGCTATCGGGTTGGCATACTTGATGCCACCTACTATCGCCTTGCCACTCCAGCGGAGATCGCAGCAGAGATTGAAAGACTAAAGGCTCGCATTGCCGATCTGGAGTCGCCATGACCGATCGAACCACACCTACCTCTTAGGTGATTCATGAGCAAACTGAAAGACCCTTTCCTGGGTATTCAAAATGCCCTAACAGAAACATACACAATGCTCGGACAATGCCGACTGCTTCTCGTCGCAGAGCAAGAAGAGAATGCAAGGCTTCGTGCCAAAATTGAGCAGTTAACCAAGGAACTAGCAGAACGGGCATGGATGCCATGACCGACCGAACCACAGCCGTATCACGTATTCTCGCGACATCTGGCACCATCTCGCAGACTGACAAAGACGCGGTGCTAAATGAAGCATCGCGCATCCTGTCTAAGTTACGTGGAACATCACCCAAGGGAGATCTCGGCATCCTGGCCGCTGCGCTGATCTGCATGTCTGAGGATGTCGTTTTGCGCATCGAAGCCGAAGAATCCGCTGATGGTCGCGAAGCCATCCACAGACTCAAAGCCGCGTTTTGCGTACGATATCAAGAAACCGAAGTCAACCGACTACAGAAAGAACTAGGAGCCCTATCATGATCACACGGACCAAGCACTACCAAATGTGGCTGTGGAACCTGAAACCAGGCGACATTGTCTATGTCAACCAAAATACGCGGGAACTAGCCCAAGTAGTAGCAGTTACCGATAAGCGCGTCGTGGTGACAACTCCCACACATAGATCATACGCACTACCCAGGCACAGTTCGCATCACACGCTATACGGTCAAAAGGTCTGGATCTCGCCAATCTTGTAAAAATCTCTCGACTCTGCATTGCCCCGGTGTAGAGTCTCTTCATGACCAAGCAAATCGCCCCTTCCTTCGTTCGCCCTCTCACTTCCAAACTGTCGCCAGCGGTCATCGAAATGGTGGCGTACTACTCGCCCTGTGGCGCCGTCGAAAACCTTGTGCATGCTTGGCTTGCTTTGACCGATGCAGCGGCATGCACCGATGTATCGCTGCGCCAGCGTCACCTGGCATACGCCAACCTGCGCGCTGACTGCGCCGACTCCGAGCCTTGCCGTCGTGGTCTGAAGCCACGTCAAGTTAAGGTTTTCGAGGAAGAGTTGCTTAACCTGCGACATGCGCTCTCGACATTATAACCTTAAAAGCGAAAACGCCCGACGTTGCGAGCGTCGAGCGCTTTCTTTCAACACACAGGCAGACCAGAAGCTATCACTGACAGCGGAACCATGCCAGACCATTCCGGCGATGTCAACGAAATGGTTTATATTTCTTCTTGCTCTGCCCTTTAAATTCTGCTACTTGCTTTAAGCATGAAATCTAAAGCTTTTGGAAGCCGCCTAGCTGCGGTGCTCGCCCGTCGCTCGATCATGAAAAAGGACTTCGCGAAGATGTGCGGGGTTAGTTCCGTCGCCGTCTCACAGTGGCTTAGCGGTCAGGTGCCTAGACCACCTATCATGCTGCTCATCGCCAAGCACTTCGGGGACGATACTGTTTCGTACATGCTCGGTGAGTACGATCGGATGCCGGAACCCACTGAGGAGGGCGCGTAATGAATTGGCAAGATGAACAGTTTGTCAAGGTCTACACGCGGGACACTGGCGAATGGACCTTGCTTAGTTGGGACGCCCAAGCGCTGCTACTTCAGTTATTTCGCAAGGTGGACCGGGCTGGCGTGCTGCAACTCGGAAAGCATGGCACGCGAGTCCTACCTGCTGTCCTCGGGCATCGGGAGCAATCGGAACGCATCCTATCAGCTCTGACCGAACTGCTAGAAGATGGCTGCGTAGTGATGCGCGAAGGTTGCTTAGTGGTTCCGAACTTCATGGTGGCTCAAACAACCAGACAAAGCGACAAGGCACGGCAGCAGTCCGCTCGCGATCGTAGGCGGTCGGAAACTTTGTCATCTGGACTACAAAACAGAGAAAAAACGTCACAAAACGTGACGAATAGTCACCTGGCGTCACCTGATGTCACCCAGCATCACCTGGAGTCACCTGGCGTCACTCTAGAAGAGATTAGATTAGATAAGAAAAGACTATCTACTGTCGCTTTGGGCGAAATCGAACCTAGTCAGCCCGATCTGCCGCTACAGCCGCAGCAAGCTGCGGTAGGTGTGGATGATGGGCAAGCCCATAAATCGCAGCCAGAAGCCACAGGAAAAGAGAAAGCACCTGTTGCCATACCCAAGCCGCAGGTAGCGAAACAAATCGCTCTTACGCTGCTTGGTGAACTTCAGGCAGCGCGTAAGAGGTGCAATCCGAACATCAGACTGGCCTGCAAGATCAAAAACGCCACAGATGGGATTGAACGCTGCCTAAAAGATGGTTCAACGCCCGATGACATCCGCCATGTGATCGCATGCTGGGAAGCACTGGTTAAGACTGGAGCGCGACGCATGCAGGACTTTGACCACATGACGCCTTTTTCGCCGAGCAAGGTCGGGAAGTATTTGATGATGACCCTGGAAGATGCGGCCAAGCCAAGACCGGGCTATGTCAAGCAACCAGCCACACCGGAGAAGCCTAAGCCGCAGCCCAAGGAGCCTTCGGAGTGGGAAAAGCGCAGGGATGCATTCCTGAGAGAACAGGCAGAAAAAAGCAAAGAAACTGAAAATAATTCTTGACCTTGGATTTTGATCGAATAGAGTGGGCTTAACGAAAGGGACGAACCGATGAGCGACAAAAACACGACCAAGATTTACGACCGCTGGGCAAACTTCTATTTGAGGCAGCGGTTGATACTGTTGCGGCTGCGTTGGTGCTGGCAATGCAACAAGGCGCGAACCTGGACGATGAGTAAAACGAGTTGATATAAGGTTATCGGGAGAAAAAAGATGATCATCAAGACCAAAAAAGAAGACATGTTCGAAATCAAAAGCGGCAAGGATCGCAAGACTGGTCCATATGTGCGACTTCTTGTGGATTGGCCAGAGTATGAGCACAACTTCACCCCGGAAGAGGCAATTCGTATCGGGAAAGCGCTCATAAAGTCTGGAGAAAAAGCAGACCCCGTTAGGGGCGCAAAATGAAGCCAGACATGTGTCTTGGGATGAGCCCAATCAACGGCAAGATGCGCTATCGCTTGGATGGTATGTTGTTTTATGGGCCTGACGCTTGGTGTCACTTGCGGCAGATTGGCATGACGGAAAGCGAAGCGGATCAGTACCTAGACGAACTGTTCCATGACATGAAAGAGAGGATGAAGGAACCAAGACGATGGCCAACCTACTAGCACACGGTGGCACATTGTGCCCAGCCGACATTATCCAAATCGCGCAAGGGCTAGGCGGTCTAGCGTTTGCGTTGTGCTGGGTTCGTATGTGGTGGCATCATCGTATCCATCACAAGGAGTGTGACAATGGGACAAAATAGCGGTATTTCATGGACGGATCACACGTTTAATCCATGGTGGGGGTGTGAGAAAGTCAGCGCTGGGTGCAAGAACTGCTACGCAGAAACTTTCGCTAGCGGACGCATGGGGCTGCCAATATGGGGAGCACAGGCAGAGCGTCGTCTGTTCGGAGATAATCATTGGGCAGAACCTCTGAAGTGGAATCGATCGGCAGAAAAGGCCGGCGTCAGAGCGCGTGTGTTCTGTGCATCGATGGCCGATGTGTTTGAATCATACGATGGACCAAGCAATGAGAGAGTGAAAGAAGCGCGGGAACGGCTATGGATGCTAATCGAAGCGACGCCATGGTTGGACTGGCTGCTGCTGACCAAGCGACCGGAAAACATCATGGCAATGATTCCAGAGCGATGGCGCTGTTTTTCATTCCCTTGCAATCTGTGGATTGGCTGCACGGTTGAAAATCAAGAAATGGCAGAAAAGCGACTTCCGTATCTGCTGAGTATTCCTGCCAAGGTACGGTTTGTGAGTTATGAGCCCGCGCTTGGTCCTGTGGATTTTACGGAACTGCGCACCGATGAAACCTGCGGAGAATGCAAAGAGGTAATTCTGCACGACGCGATGAGTTTCGGGAATGTTAGGTGTGGCTGTGGAGCGGAATCCACGATCCTACATCGGTTGGATTGGATCATAGTGGGAGGCGAAAGCGGTAACGGTGCGCGACCGTTCAATCCGGCCTGGGCGCTCAGCACTGTGGAGCAATGCCAGGGGCAAGGCGTTCCCGTCTTCGTAAAGCAGATGGGAAGCAACCCCACCCTCCGCAATGGAAGCGGCTGGGGAACAATCAAGGCTAAGAAGGGCGACGACCTAACGGAATGGCCACCGCAATTGCGAGTTCAAGAGTTTCCAGGGAGTGACAAATGAGACTAAAAGACATCAAAATCGGCGGCTGGTACAAGGTGGTTGACGCCTTTGGAGGTACGCAAAAGGCGGAGGTCATCGGGCTGCTCCCAGGTGAGCGGGCATCCGTTTCTGTCCGGTACGAAAGGCGCAAAAACGCAGTGCCAAAGCGACCGGACGAAATCGTAGAGCCGTGGGTAAAAGAAGAAGCCCGCCAAGCCAAGGTGAAGGCGTATCAGGAAGGAAAGGCAACGAAACCAACACCCGGAGTCAAGGACGATATCAAGACCATTCTTGCGTATCTGTCATGCGGATACGTGAGCAACGAAGTCAGAGAGTCAATGACCAGATTGGGCAAGTACGCACGCTAACCGAAGGAAACGACCATGCTGAAGAAGATCCTGGCACCGCTTCTTAGACAACCACGGGCATTCAAGGCGCTGTGGGGCATCGAGGTATGGGAACGACTGAGTTTCTACCAGATGAAGACCTTACTGGCGCTGTACCTAAACGAACAGCTAGGTCTGACCAAAGCTCAGGCTTCGATGGCGGTGGGTTTGTATATGGCCGGGGTCTACTTCAGCCCGATTCCGCTGGGATACCTGGCTGACAAAAAGATCGGGTATCTAGGAGCGGCTGCGACCGGGGTCGCTCTCATGCTAGCCGGTCATGGAGCTATGACGGTCGAAACCAAAGCGGCGTGTTACATGGCGCTGGTTCTGATTGCATTCGGCGCTGGGATGTTCAAGCCGTCCATGCAGGTGATGCTAAAAGGATGCTACCGAGATGGAGATCCGCGCTCTGGTGAGGCGCAGAGCATCTTCTATGTGGGAATCAACCTGGGAGCGCTGCTCGGCATCACGCTGGGTGGCTACCTTCGGCATAAGTTCGGCTGGTCTGTGGCGTTTGGTGCGGCTGGATGTGGTTTGGCTATTGGCGCGCTGGTGATGTACGTGTTCCGACATGATCTGGCACACTTAGCCCGACCGTCAAAGATCCAAACGCTGACCGAGGTGCCGATCAAAGATCCGGCTTATCAGGATGTCGAGTCGCGCATGGTGCGAGCGTCAGAACGTCGGCGCATTGCTGCGATTTTGGCTCTAACAGCCGCTGCGACGTTCTTTTGGGCGGGCTCGCATCAGGATGGTGGAGCGCTTCAATTCTACGCTCGGGACGTGCTGCGAGCCGGTAATTACGTCGAGATGTTCAACAACATCAATCCGGCACTGATTCTACTGGTGACGATTCCACTCGCTACGTGGCTTGCTTCGCGGAAGGTGAGCGAATCGACGCAGATCGCGTTAGGGTTGGGCGCGTCGGCTGTCGCATGGTCGGCGCTAGCAATCGGTCAGCAGACGATCGCATGGCTGTTTGTGTACTACGTCCTCGAAACGCTGGGCGAAATCCTGCTTAGCCCATTCGGTAACGACCTTGTGAATCGGCTGGCACCGCTCCGAGTGCGCGGAATGATGATCGGCGTGTTCCTGGCATCGTCTGGCGCTGGTGGATACCTCGCTGGCTACCTTGGGACGTATTGGGAGCGGATGCCTCATACGACGTTCTTTGCGATGTTTGCGGTTCCGCTCGCAATCGTAGCTGGCGCTTTCTACGTGCTGCGAGGAGAGATCCAAGGGCTCATTGATGGGAAGGCAAGGCAGGCGAGTCCGATCGCTGCTGAAACCTCCAAAGCATAATTACCGTCGGGGATGTCGATTTCTGTAAAATAGTTATTGACTTCCCGTGGTGCATGAATAGACTGAGTTTCATCAACGCGGCACTGCCGCAGAACGCAAGGAGAGCCCAGATGACGACTCACGTTTCCACTCCAGCCAATGACACACCCATAGAGTTTCACAACGATTGTTTGTGGCAGGCAAACGCTGTCGAACTAACAAACGGTGTTATTGTGTTTGATAGTTGTGGAAGGTGCAATTCATGCACGAAACATGGCCTAAAAGATGGTGTAGCCACAAAAGAACAACAATTGATTGGGAAAGTTTTCCGGATGGCCACGGAAGAGGAAATCTCCCGAAAAGACACGGCCATTGCAACCTGGACTCAGTGGCGCCCGCCTGCTTTGCGACGAAGAACACGTCGCCGTTGAAGTCGACCGCAGACGGGGCAAGTACCGCAGGGAGCAGAGGGGCACGGTGTATACTTCTCAGAAGGAGCACCAGTTGCTGCTACGACGGCTGAAGGGACGCATAGTCGCGGAACCGCTGCAATTGTTGTGATAGAAGTCGAGTCCGCTTCAGGATGGTGGCGAACCAAGGCGAGCCTAGCCAAGAAGTTTGGCAGGGCAAGAACATGGCACTCCGATGTGCGCAACCCCCGAAGAGGTAAAAGCCTGGCTCAAAGAGATCGAGCCATGAAAACGGAATTAGCCACTGTAAGGCAAAAGGGAATAAGTAAATGCGTGATATAAATCGAGTGACCCTAATTGGACGGCTAGGCAGGAATGCAGAAGTAAAGTACCTGCCATAGGGGCAAGCAATGACCGAGTTGTCGATTGCCACGTCCGACTCCTACAAAAGCAAGGACGGACGGGACCAAGAAAAGACCGACTGGCATAGCGTTGTTCTATGGGGGAAGTCAGCCGAGCATGCTGGCTCTCTGACCAAAGGCGCGCGTGTCATGATCGAGGGTAAGTTGCAAACTCGGTCATGGGATGGGAAAGACGGCAAAAAGCAATACAAAACTGAAGTCGTCGCGTTCTCATACGAGGAACTAGGAGGGCAGAGCAAACCTCGCGAAGTTGCGCAGCCGCAAGTGTCGCAGCCGGAAGCCGAACCGTCGTATGGCGATGACGAAATCCCATTCTAGTCGATGAGCAAAGCATCGCAAGTCAGCGCCGAGATTCGCAATAGTCG
>JACCDY011353880.1_pt1 | contig 37987 bp, 44 predicted proteins | sample 7446391 | NCBI WGS metagenome assembly JACCDY01 (sample SAMN15323451, study PRJNA562643) | freshwater metagenome | isolation source: river surface water | place: USA:Blue River Watershed | collected 2017-08-18 | reverse complement strand
TATGTTTAAAGAATTGGCTCTTGCGAGCACGGACGCTTCCTGTTGGGATCGAACCAACGACCTCACGGTCTCCTTGAGTTTTTCTCATAACAGCCGTGCGCTCTAACCTAACTGAGCTAAGGAAGCAATAGTAAGTTTCCTTACCACTAGATCCGGAGAAGAAAACCCATCATTTTAAACGCATGTTTTAGCGCCTACGTGTCTGCAATTTACGTTTACCTCCACGTTTCCGTGTCCCATGTAATGGACTTTTATAGGGCCATTTACATACTTTTCCATAAGACATAAGTGAATCAATTGGCAATGATCCAGGACTAAATTGATTAGGAGATAACATAATTTCCTTAATTGTTATTGCTTTATCATTTGCGGCTAAATCAAATGTAGTAGACCAGCTTTCACAATGATAAGGTTGATTTGGACCTAGCGACTTCTCTTCTTTATTTGTTACATGAGAATTATACATGTCACGCATTACATTTGGTTGTACAATTAAAGCAATTTGACCGTTTCCATCTGTTTTATTTTCAATCCGGTTACGAACAAATTGTGCAATTGTTGTCATTAAACTATTATATGAATAATCGAATGGAATCTTCTGTAGATAAGTGAAGTCAATTGTTTTAGGAATAATTTTCTGTAAATCGTTGTAAGGTATGCGATCAAATGATGGATCACGAGGATATTTAGCAAACAAACCTTTAGAACCACCTGGTGCACCAGGTATAACAGATGAATCAATTAAAAACATTTTAGGATTTGACCATCTATGTGAAATTAATCCACTACGACTTCTTAAATTAGGGAACATTTCAAATATCTGTTCATTTGTTCCATATATTAAAATTGCAGTTTGTATTGTTTTTAATGTAGGAGCAATCAAAACATGATCCATAATTTGCTGTTTCAATTCTTCACGTTTCCTCAATGCTAAATTAATACCTATATCACTAAGTGTTGTTTCTGGACCCTCTTCTACTGCTCTATATGCATTTATATTAGCCGTTGTATCCTTTATTAATTTTGATAGGTCGCGACAAGAAACTGAATCTGCAATTATGAATAGATTCTGTGTTGAATCAACTCTTTCAAGTTTCTTCTCTAAATTTTGGACAATCATCGGATTTGTTTTAAAATCAGGTTTTCCTATTTTTTGTAATAATAATCCTGGCTGTGCTCTACCTACGACACTAACATTTGGCACAGGTGGTCTAGGAGGTACAATAACTGCAGGAGGTTTAGGAGGAGCTACAATAACTGCTGATCTAGCATTTGCTTCTTGACGAAGTCTTCTAATCTCCTGTTCACTATCACGTGCTAATTGTTTTGCATTCTCAACATTTTTCCTTGCACGAGCAATTAGGGATTCGTACTCAGCTCTAGCTCTTGCTAATTCATCATGACTTGTTCTCTTTACAAGATCAATCGCAGCATTTTTAGAACCTTGTAATTCAGCAATATATTTACGAGCAGCTTCTAAATCTTTTTCGAGAGTAGATGATTTATTAACAGTATTAATTGTCTTTCTCAAAGTCTCTGCTTCTTTCTTTGCTGTCTCTAATTCAGCTTCATATTCACGTACTAATTCTTCTTTAGCAGCCTCTATTTGTTCTGTTAATTCTTTGATTGCATCTTCCTTCGCTCTGGCTGCAAATTCCTTGGCTTCATGTGCTTCTCTTTCTGCGATCTTAAGTGCATTCTTGGAATTCTGAAGTGCCTGATCAAATGTTCTCATTACTTCTTCTTCAGCAGCCTCCTTTGCTTTTGCAACTTCAGACTTCATCGTTTCGGAATTCTTAGCTAATTGATTTACACGACTTTGCATTATTTGTTTTTCTTTAGCCAATTCAGCATTTAATTCCCTGGCTTTTAGTTCAGCTGCATTGCGACTCTGTTTCGTTGCATTCAATTCAGAGGCACGACCCTGTGCCTCTGCTAATTGTCCTTCTAATTGTTGTATACGTTCCATAGATTTAGTTAATTGTTCACCTTGACTTTTTGTTATACCACGAGCCGCAGCTAAATTTGCAGTTAATTGTTCTATTTGTTGTTTTGCTATAGTCTCTGCACTAGTTATCGCATTTAACTGTGTTCTAAGAGGATTTAATTCTCCACGTGCTTCCGCTAATTGTGCTTCAAATGCAGTTTTCATTTCTCGTTGTGCACCTTGTATTGCAGATTCAATTTCCGCTTGTTTAGCAGCTTCTACTCTACGAATGCTTGCATTCATTTGACTACGAAGATTACGCAATGCAGCATTCTTTGTTGCAGCATTTGCTGTTGATCTTTCTATTAATCTACTCTCTAACTGTTGTAATCGTTGTTCATATTCAGCTTTAATAGCAGCAGTTGCGGCATTTTTTTCAGCGTTTTTAGCCGCTTTTGCAGCAGCAACTTCACTACTTTGTGCAGCCTCTGCTGATGTTTTTTGACTAGCCAATTGTTGCTGAAGATTTTTAATTGTCGCATTACGTGCTGCAATATTTGCAGTTCGTGCTTCTAACTGTGCTTGGACATCAGTAACAGCTTGTTCAATAGCAGCCTGTTTATCTGCGACTGCACGTGCAAGGGCCTCTTCAGAAGCTTGTAATTTCATTTCAACTGCTCGAATCTTGGCATTTGTCATACCCTTTCGTTGTGCTTGTAATAAAGCTTCAGTTCCACCAGGAACTAAAGTACTAATTGTACCCTTGAGACTAGTGGAACTTGGTACAGCTCCTTGTTCAAAGAATGCTATTTTTTCACTAACTGGTACATTAGATTTTTGACTTTGTGCAGCTACATGTGATGCTTCATTCAATTGTCCATTACTAGGACCTTTTAAATAGCTAAAACCAGGTGCTTCTGCTATTTGTTGAGTTAGTCCAGGAACATGTTCTGATGCTAAAGCACTTCTGGTTCCTTGAAGTGGAAATAATCCACTATATGGTGGACGTTTCGGTACTTTAGTTGGTAGACGTGTTGGTACTTGTACGAGGCTCTCTAATCCTTTAGTTACAACTCCTGTAGCCCTTTTTGCTGTCCCTGACATACTATCTAATAATAATAACTAAAAAATTAGTATATATTATTATTTATTATTTTGAGAGCCAATGAAGCCGGCAAACAGGGACATATTTATCTGCTGCGCCGATCTCCACGGTTTCTTCAACAGATCCACTAACTTTCTTAGTGAAATGTGCAGCAGTACCATCACGACAAACAGCGCAATAAGAAGAAAGTCTCAAAACGTTCTCAGCGATGGGAACAAGATCAAGCATCTGTCCAAATGGTCGACGACTTGCATCACCATCTAAACCGGAAACGACAACTTGTAATTTGTCGTGTTTATCAACCCAACTCTCAACGTGATTCCTCAAATCATCAAAGAATTGTCCTTCATCAATAACAATTACATCATAAGCAGCAATTTCCTCATCAGACAATTCACCTAAATGTAGTACGGAACGGGCAGGAACAGTATCTAGATCATGTGATGCAATACAATTAGAGCCATAACGAGTATCATGTGCATAATTGATTACGAGCACTTTAAAACCAATAGACTTATAACGTCTAATATGACGTAAAAGTTCAGTAGTTTTCTGAGCGAACATGCATCCGAGAATTACAGTTAGGTGTCCCATTCTTGACTCTACTTAGTGACGCCGTAAGTCCTCAGTTTTGCCTAGACGCTTGCGTTCCAATAAACACGTAATAAATAATAGGCTAAACCATTAGTATGCCTCCAAGACTTGAAGATTTACCATGTGTTTGTATCTCATTGGCCCGGCGCCAAGATAGATGGAAAAGATTTAATGAACAACCTGAACTTCGTGCACTTCCGAATCTTCGTCGATTTGAGGGCGTTGATGGTAAAAAAATCGATTTATCAAAAGATAAACGTGTCAGTGTTTTTACCAAGAAGAATATTTTAACGCATAGTCGTCGATCTCATCATGAGCTTGATAGTATTGGTGGGGTAGGTTGTGCACTTAGTCATATAGGAGTATGGCGAGAATTCTTAGATTCAGGAAGTCCCTATATGTTAGTATTTGAAGATGATGCCATAGTATATCCTGGACTTGTAGCATCAGTGAATGCTGCGCTACCTGAAGATTTTGACTTAGTAGTGCTAACACGTGCATATACATCACGAAACATTATTCCAGTAAATGGATTTGACGAAGCAACTGGTTTTGTTCTTGCACATTGTTATATTATTAGTCGCCGTGCAGCACAAATATTTTACGATGAGGCATTTCCAATTACAGGGCATATTGATCTCTATATGTCAACTCAATGTAATTTACATAAATTAAAACTCTATTGTTCGAAGACGTTAGCTGCACCACAATTTCAACAGGGTTCAGACATTGTAACAAAGCCTAAATGTTATATATGTGATGTGCCAACTGACTATGAGAAATCAATGGCTTTAATTAATCAATGGGACTTAAAGCTAGCAAGAACGAGTGAAATACTATTAGGAGTTGTGGTATTTGCATGGATTTCGCATCAGGCTTTTTCATGGATGCGATCAAGGGAATAATAGAATATAGAATCGACAATTAGGAGAAAAATGATGATAAGTCAAGGACAGAATGCATTGTTACCCGATTCAACACGTGCTAATCGTAAACCGCGCACGCTCCGGTATGATATAAGTTCTTATGACCGCAATTTTGCAACTGAACATAGTCATAGATTCCGTTGGCGTCTTCCAAATGCTGTTCGTGAAGTCTGTGAAGTCAGTTTAGTCGGTGGATCGATTCCAATACCAGTAACAAATGTATTTAGTCAGTCAAGTCAAGTACATAATTACAGTTACAATAAATTTACTGTAGATATTGGTGGAACTCAATACAATGTTACAATTCCTAATGGTAATTATACAGCGTCTACATTAGCTGCTGCATTACAGACAGCTCTTAATGCATTACCACCTGTTACTACATTTGTTTGTGCTGTAAATTCACTCACTGGTGGTATAACTATTACTGCATCTGCTGGTGACTTCTCTTTCCTTTTTGGATCTGGAGGTTATGTTGATACAGTGGATGCGAGTACAGGGGCTGTTCTCAAAATGGGAAGTCCCGCACTTCTCTTCGGGTTTCTTCCAGGAATTGATGTAACTAGTTCTTCTAGTGTTTTATCTAGTCCTAATTCAATGGATGTTAATATGTTAGTCAATCGAATTTATGTATACTTCAACTATGATACAAGTCAGGATCTAGTTTCCTACGATCGCGGATTAGGTCGTCGTCAGCCATCAGCAATAGTGTATATGGACACTGTAATAAATGATAGAAAGTATTTGAATAAAGAGACATTTGTCCCTCTAATTGTAGCGAAGCCTGCACCTATAGCGAGAATTAATGCACTTCAGATTAGTTTTGAAGATTTCTTCGGTAATCCAGTTGACTTTGGTGGACGTGAAGTATCCTTGGCTATTGAAATAGTTTCATTAGAAGCATAAAGCAATGAATAAAAAAATTGATAATTATTATATTGTATTGTATTGACAGACGAATAAAGATGAACGTTGAAGCTTTCAAGATTACACCCACGAGCACTTTTGTGAAGGTCCGCGGTCTCCAAACCGAGGCACCTCATATTCCTCTCTCTATTATTGCAGCCATTGATGTCAGTGGTTCAATGGAGGGAGAACGACTTGAGTATGTAAAGAATTCTCTCAATCACATGGTTCCCATGATGACTGCGGAGGATTCATTCTCACTAATTGCATTTAGTGATGCAGCAACAATTCATTGTGAGAATGTCGCGCTTAACACAGCCGGCGTTTCAACAGTACAAAATATTATTGAAAATCTCACAACTATCAGTTCTACCAATATGGGGTCTGCACTCATTGCAGCTCGTGATATTGTTAGTCGTACACCTTGTAATAAGAAGGTGTGTATTCTTCTCCTCACTGACGGCCATGTGAACATGGGTATCAATGATGAGACTGCCCTGAATGCTCTTGCAAATAGTATTCGGGATGTAAGCCGTCCAGCTCCCCCTGTGGGGACTGAAATGGCTCCAAGCTCTATTTCCCTCTTTGCGGTGGGATATGGAGTAGATCATAATTTCACCCTCCTGCAATCATTTGCACGTGATGGTGGTGGTTCTTATCAAGTTGTCAATTCACTGGAGCATGTCGCTACAGTGTTTGGTGATATGCTTGGTGGAATGCAAACAATTGTTGCGCAGAACGCAGAGATCCTTTTGGCCCCTGGGGCTAAGGCTCTGACTGGTCTGCGAACTACTAGTACAGGGGTGCAGCTTGGAGATATCTATGCCGGCGCCCAAAACTCACTTATTATTGATAATATGCCTGTGGCTGTGGACAATACAGCTCAGAGTATTAATTATCGATACTTTGATGTTACAACAATGACCTTGGTCTCAGGATCATGTGTCATCTCTCTGGAGTCAGGTCCAGAGATTATCCGTGAGGGGACCTTGTTCACACTGAAGCAGAACATGGCCGCTCTCATGAATCGTATTGCAACGGGAGTAATCCCGCATGCGGATCTAGGAAATCAGATTCAGTCAGCAATCGACGAACTCCGACCTTATGCAGCTACAGAGCCATGGGTCAACACTATGATGATCAACTTTGAGAGACAGATTCGTCTCATTGATCGCATGGGTGCAGCGTATGCGAGCCGAGGTATCTCAGGTATCGCAGCAAACAATGCCGCAGTGCTGGCAACTAATCGGGGAGTGGCAATGATGTCACAAGACCCTGATGACATGAATGCACACACATCCGCTGATATGTTCAGTACACCTGCTCAACGACATGTTTCAGGTGGTATTGTTCGCGGAGTCTCAGGGGGCTATGCTATGCATCCTCCTGCACGCTCAGGTCTCTCAGGAGACATGGCGTCACTTGGCCTTGTTGGCCCTTATCCGCCACCCATGCCTCCTCTCCCTATTCGGGGACGAGCAGGAGGTGGCCTTACTGTACCTCTGCCACCCATGACAATTAGTCGACAGGTAGGAGGTGCTGGAGGACAGGTCTCGCAAGCGAGTCCGCTCCACGACTCAGCGTCTAGCCCGAAGGGCTTTGAGCTGAGGCGAGGACAAGTACCTCCACCAATTGAAATCCCACCCCCTCCAACTATTTCAGAGTTGGAGGCTACTGATTCCGCACCATCAACACCGCGTAATCAGATCCGAACTGTAAATCAATTTAATCCTCCACCTGCACCTCGCAGGCAACGTGTTCCTAGTCCATCAGATGGCGACGGCGAACCTAGTCCTAAGCGATCAAAGGTGACTTTTAAGGATGATGAAATGCATTAATACACATGTATATACGGTTTTATAATAATAAATAATTAAGAGGGATTTTTTCTTGTTAAAACTGAACCTCTAAAAGTCACTTAAATGAAATATATAAATTTCTATTATACAATGGCTACTAACTCAAAAATTCTTTTCATTAGTGACGGTGTTGGTTCAGTTGAACTACTTGAGACGTTTGGATCAGATCTAACAGTTGTAAATGCGGCTCGTGTATCATTTGCAAAGGAATCTACTGAGATGTGTGTAGCTGATGAGAAGTTGATTAATTATTTGGCGAAGAATGATCATATTACACCATTCTTCCATCCACAAATTCGTTTTCGAATTAAGATGCCGATCTTTGTTGCTCGTGAATGGTTCCGTCATCAAATTGGTCTTGCTCGAAATGAAGTAAGTCGTCGCTACGTGGACTTTGAACCTGAATGTTGGTCACCCGCGGATGGACTAAGGGCTCGTGATCCTAAGCTGAAGCAGGGATCCAAAGACACGTTAATTGAAGACAATGCTCTATGGACAGAACGTATTGCATCATATACGAAGGATACAATAAATTTCTATAAGGAACTTCTTGCAGCACAAGTTGCTCCTGAATTGGCGCGAACTGTTTTGCCGCAGAGCATGTATACAGAATTTATTGAGACAGGATCTCTTAGTGCGTATGCCCGTATTTGTGGTCTACGTCTAGATCCTCATGCACAAAAGGAAATTCGTGAATATGCTGCGTTGGTATCTACATTAATGGAACGTGCTTTCCCAGTTAGTTGGAAGGCCCTCACTAATCGTTGGGCAAGCGAAGCGGCAGCCCCTGTTGCACCCGCTCCTAAACCACTCTTAGCAACTCGTGTTGAGCCAGAGAATGAGATTGTACCTAATCGTCAAATTACAATTGAGAATGAGACAGTTAGGGTGACAATTCCACAAGAGCCATTAATGACTATTGATCCAGTTACTCTTAAAACAAAAGATGAAGAGGTCCCTGCATATTTGCAATGGGGTTGTTAAAAAATTGAATAATAATTTTACCAAATAAAGAATTAATAAAATGTCTTTAGCTGCAGGTTTACTTTTATTGACAACCGGCTTCTTTCTGGGAACAACATTGACTTTATTGAAGATTATTAAACCCCAGCAAGATGAAAAAATATCTCGTTAGTATGTAGTAAAGATGTTGAAGGAAATATTAAACAGAATCCTTAATTTTTTTTCAAGATTAATACCAACTAAAAGTCCTATCAGTCAGCAAAAAGACGTACAAATAGTAATAGCAATTGATCCGATGGAGCCATATGAAAAGGCTGCAGAAGAGCGGCGTCTTGCAACATGGCAGGATATTGAACTTTCGGACGTTACACAAGGTACAATTAAGTATAAAATTTGAAAATTATTTCTGGTCTAGTTTATATTAAGAAATGGAATATTACCCAGCACCCCCAGTACCACCTTATAATGATAGTCATCAATTATATACTCCAAATTATGTTGCAGATACAAAATTGGAATATCTAATCGTTCTTAGTAATAAATTTAGAGTGCCAATAGAGCATCTACCATATCATCTAGGATCCAATTATTGGTTGCAGATTGTATTACATGCAATTATTGTAGGAGACCTAGTGGAGATGGATCGAATTATGTTGAGTCAGCATATTCCAGTTGATACACCTTTATGGAAGAATTTGACCCCTATTTGGTTTGCAGCAGAATCTGGTCATTTTCATATTGTTCAGAATCTATTGTTGCAGCGTGCGAATGTGAATATTTATGACAAAGACAATAGAATGAGTTGTCTAGATATTGCACTTAAGAGAAATTATAAACGCTGTGCCTATTTATTGCTTGCCTATGGGGCAAAATCATTTAATAGATTGATTCCTAAGATCCCTGATGAAGAAAAAAGGGAACAGTAGATATTGTTAATCAAAGTAACGACCCATAGTATATTTTTTTCGTAAAATAAGTTGACCTCGAGGACAAAATACAGAATACCAACCATGACGTAAACCGAAGCAATATTCCGAAGAATTGTAAACAGAACCATTAGGATAGCATTTTATTTGAATTCCATCACGTAGTCCGTCTCTAAATGTAAGATAATGCATTAATGTACCATCTGGATAAAACTGCTGGTATGGTCCATTTAAAAGTCCATTATTTAATTTACATTGCATAATAATATATCCGAAAGGAGAATAATGTGATAATAATCCTTGTAAATGACCATTAGAATCACATTGATAAACAAGTGTTCCACCTATACTACTTTTAGTAGAACAGTATGTTAATTCTTGTTGCGTTTCATTCATTCTTAATAATAAATTGTTGATTTACAATTTTCAAATTTATCGCACAATTGTTGATATATAATATATATCAGCAGTTGTACCTTGCGGTTAAACTCCCAGTTAACTGGGAGTTCAACGCCTTTGGCGGTACGCAGTCAGCATTTCGTTCTAAAAATTTCAGTCATAAATTTTGCGAAGGGAATTTGCTGTGAGCTGACTTAATAACCATTGAAAATCCAATAGTTCGCTTAATTTTTTGTAATATGCTGCATGAATACTTCAGAGCTAACTCCTTACAGTATTCCTTCTCATTTAACGTCTCTACTCCCCTAAAGCAATTTTCGTCTTTCGACAAATCACCCCCTCAAAGAAGTATCGACAAAGCCCTACATACTTAAACTCCCTCCAAAGGAGAAGAGCAAAGTTGCATGGTTGCCAGATCAGACAAGTGTGCACCCTCTCTAATCATCTGCCTAATTGTACCCATGTAGTTAGCTAGACTAGATAAATACAATTAGGATATTGTACAATATTTGTTGCAGGATCCCTTTCAGATAAAAAAAAGGCGTTTTTTTATTTAAATTGCTGCATGGATCCTATGTTCTTATTCTTGTGATCACTTTAAACCCTGATCAGGGGCTTACAGGATTCTATTTTTAGACATTTGAAATTACTATTGGTATTTCGTTTTATCGAGTGATTGCTGTTAGAATCCTATTCCCTAATTGTTAGCAATGCTTTAAGCCATGTTCGTCGCATTAAATGCATCACGCACAGCATTGTATCGCTCGGCATCGAGCGCAACCCTCATAACTTTATAAGGTGTACTGACCTCAAGTCCACCAGAAGCCAACACCTTTAGAATTGAGGGGCTCCATCCACTAACAGTCACCACACCCTCAGTATCTGCCTTTGCATGGTAATCTTTGAAAGATGCCTGTAGATTCCAGATAATGATACGAGGAACCTTGTATCCCGCTGCTGTCCATTTCGCCCTGATCTCATCTAAATGGAATTTACCTCCGCTTGCAGCATTCCAACCCATATCAGTGAGAACAAGAAGATCTTCAGGGCCTTCTGCCGCAGGTAAACCGGCAGCTACCATCTTATTCAGAATAAGATCAAGTGCCGCCTCAAAGTTCGTTGAACCTCCCCATGGGGCTCCCTTAAGCATATTAATCTTATCCTTCAATGATCCGCATGAAGAGAGATTGACCCAGGAAGGTGTCGAATGGAATGTCATAACATGATCCTTGAAAGCTGCACAGTTAACCTCAGAAATCAGAATACCAAGAGCAATAGAGATATCCATAGGAAGACCAGCCATTGACCCAGAAACATCAGATAGAACAACACAACGCTTAAGACCTGCTGAGGCCGTCCTGATTGCAGACCATTGAGCCTCGAGCAAAGAGATCTCCTCATCAGACGCACGAGCCAGCTTCGTAGTCACATTATGAGGGAACACAGTATTACCTCCCTTAACAGTCGCCTCACCACGAGCAACTGCAGCCATATGAGCATTGAAGTTCTCAGCGCACTTAATACGATCGGGTGACTCTGAACGCTGCTTCTTACCCTTAATAGTCTGATTGAAGAATGCCGCCTTATTCTTATTTAGACAAATACCAGGAACTGATCCAGGCTTAATCTCAGACCAAGTATGTCCACACATGTTAATCTCAACTGTATTCAAATACTTATTAAGCTCAACAATCTTCTTACGATACTGAGTCATTAGATAGGCACGCTCAACCTTAGGCTTATCTAGTGACGATCCAGCAATCATATAGGCAATCTGCTTGTCCGCAGACTTCTCACGAGGCAACCACTTACCTAAAAGAGATACAGGCTTCTTCTCAGCCATTGCCTTCATGTCTTCGTCCATCTGATCACGAATCATCTTCAATAAAAACTTGTTCTCTGATTGAGCATGACGCTTCAAAAGATGAATAATATCCAACCACGAACCGTACTCAGGAATAAGCTTCAACATAGCCCTACATTCATCCGCAGGGCGAAGACCACACATAATATAAAGCATATGATAAAAGAGTTGACGTTCACCCTTTCCACCGCGGATATCACGGGCCTGGAATGTCAAGAGCCATGCATCCAAAGGATCATTCTTGACAATCTCACCTAAATGTTTGACCAAGAAAGAGTATTCGACTCCACGAACTCCAGAAGTGAATAGAACAACTCTGGAATCACCTACACCATCATCGGTATAAACAAGAGATCCATTAACACCTTGTTTGATTTGGTTCATAGCCTGTAGAAATGAAGAAGTAGCGGGTGCGGCCATTTAGTGAATTATGTAATTAATGTCGACGAGTTTTAGGTGCCTTACGCCCACGTTTATATGTGCAATTTCTGCGACCTCCTTTAAATTTATTATATTCTGGATCATGGTTAAATTCTATTTTTGCCCGAGCTAAGAGCATGGAAAAATAACGTTGACTATCATCTCGATCTTCGACTTTTATATATTTCTTAAAAATAGTCCAATATGATTTATTCAACATATAGAGAAATGCATCAACACATGTATTCGCAATTGCAGGTGTATCGCTAAGTCTAATAATATGATCGAATGCATATAATGTACTTATTAATACTCGCAATTGATTAACATCATAGTTGCAATCTTTAGTTCCTAGAACATTTCGTTGTTCTTGAATTATGGTGATTATCTCTTTTAAATATGTTCGCATGGCAGAATTAACAAAATATTGTGCAAAAACGAAATATCTAGTAGGACCAAGTTCCCTAAAAATCACATCATTATCTGTAAATAATCTTAAGGGGGTATTTGGAACTTCTGGGAATTTAAGATCAGAATTTGTTGTCGTAGCCATCTAATTTAACAAATATATTTAATTTATATTAAAGAAAAAATTGAAAAATATTTTGACTCTTTAATATCATCAAAAACGACAATCATGACAGAATATTATGATTCAAATGGATGTCTCAAGGATTCAAGTGAGTACCTTGATCAAATTAATAAATGGATGAATGAAAACTATGAATTAATTATGCATTGTACACATCTATTTACTACTGTACCAGAGAAATCACCAGTAACTGTTAGGCAATATCAGCCTCGTAAATATGGAGTAAAAGCAACAGAATATCAGCGTGCAGCTTCACGTGCATATTATATTGCTAATAGAGAGGCGATCTTGGAAAAGCGACGTATCCATAATTTGAAACTCAAATCAAAGAAAAATTTGAATCTTTCAGTTCGTTCTAAGAAATCCTAAAAGTCTAAGTGACGATGGAAACAATTTTTACCTGTGGTCAAGAAGTCGGTATTAGAAAAAATCCCGCACTAGGACCTCAAACAGGTATCATAATGAAAGTTACAGATGATCATAAATATCATGTGCTCTGTCATGCGATCTTCCCCCATAAATGGATAGTATATATCTGTCGATATGAAGAATTGTTCATGCCACCACCTAATCCCTATAAGTCAGAGAAAACTGATTTACAAAATCTATTCTCTAATGGTACAATCTATAAAGTTGAAGATTCAAGTTATTATATCAGAGAAAATGTTAAGAAGTAGTTTAGAGAAAAATTGAAATATTTTTTTTGCACTTAAAACATTACAAACGTCTAATAAATGATTCAAGTTCCTTTAAAACATCAATTAGAAGGAATTGAATGGATTTTGAAACGTGAGGTATCAGATCATTGTGGTATTTTAGCCGATGAATCTGGTCTAGGTAAGAAGTTTCAAATGATATCTGCTATTGCTAAGAATCCCAAGCCACGTACTTTAATTGTAGTTCCATATGCATCACTTGATCCATGGAAAGAACAATTAGTTGGAGCAAAGTTCAATACTATTGTATTGAATAACGAGAAGGCATGGAAATCCTTAACAGAACCAACTATTTCAGAACCTATATATTATGTAGTTAATTACCAAAAGATACAACGTCGTCCACGTCTACAATTAGTGGATTGGGATAGAATTATCTTCGACGATGCATATATTCTTCAAAATACAAAGAGTCGCTGTTTCATTACTGCACTCACTTTAAAGGCGACTATTCGTTGGTTAATCACTTCTGATTTGCCAGTAGATATAAACGCCTTCTTCACACTTCTAAAAGTCGCGGCACAAGAAAGCCTTATTTTAAGAAGACAATTATATCGAATTGTTCGGGGACCACCTGTTCCTGATATATTTAAAATTGATGCTACATTTAATGAGGTAGCGTCCAAATTATTGACACGATCTGAACCTACAGTTATTTACTGTAAATCTTCTTCTGAAGTTATTGCTATTAAAGAGCAAATTGATCGTGAAAGCTATTGTTGTTATAAAGAACAAGATTTAGAAACTAGAAAAAGAAATCTTCAATCTGCTTATACAGATAAAAATGCAATCCTAATTGTCTGCACTAAAGGTATTTTACCACAGTTGACACTACATACATTTAAAAATATTATCTTCGTAAATTCTTCAATTAATGAAAGACATTTAGAAAGATTGATTAGACGTGTCGTTTGTGTTGGACAACATAATGTCGTTAAAGTCTTTCTTCTACAATCTATTTAAACACTTCAAATTTTTTGATAGAATTTTGATAGAAAATGTATGAAAAAAAAACTGAAAGTGATAAATTAAAATAAAATTGATGGGGAAAAGGTCAGAAATACCAGCAAGTACCCCCTGTGATTCTTGAACACAGGATACCAAAAATCAAGTACCGCTTTACCATGAATCAGGCCACAATGTCTTTCCCTTCCCATCAAGTTATGGGGGAGGGCGGGAATAACGAGCCTACTGTAACTGCACCAGAAGAGGTGCAGACGATGATTAATAGTGAAGGATCAGCTCTCGATCTGTCGGCCGTTGTGTCGGCGGAGCCTGAGCGCAACGTCATTGGGGCTGTTGCCGCACCAGAGCTTGACCTGTACAACCGCGAGGCTGTCAGGATTAAGCTTTTGTCCGTCACAGATGAAGGTGAGCCATTCTTTGGCAATACTTTCATTGACGCTCTTGAAGATGATGAGAAGCGTACACTTGTATCTCGTCTCCGCGCGGCTGAACGCGCTGATGCGACTACTAGTGATACGAATCGCTTTTGCGATTACATTTGTGAATTGGAATCAGTGACCGGTATTGACTATAACGGCACACTGAACTCCTATGGCACCAAGGCACTCTCTCTCCTGCGGGATGATGAGATTGTTACTGATGCCGAGGAGATGCGTCAACGCATCCGATTCCTCCTTAAACATGGCTTTGATTGGCCGGTGGGCGAGCGCCCACCTGTTGATCGTGTCGAGGTTAATCCTACTTTCGCAGACAAGAACGGTTTCGATCGTTTCATGTTTGTGACTGACTGTTATTACGATCCACTAAACTTTGGTGTGGACGAGCGTACTGGTAAGGTACATGGTTATTACGACGATGGGGACAACAAGTTCTGGTCTTCGTACACCTGGAATCCTACTATGTCCTCGTTCTGCACTAGGGAAGCGGAATGCCGATGCTTCGTGTGTAATGCATACACCCGTTGCCCTGAGACACGGACCCCTATCAGTGAATCACTGAGGGCGCGGTTCCGTCTCAAGGTAATGAGTGCTGCAAGTCACAAGTGGTCTCGGCTCCGTGCGTGGAGTACTGCTAACAGGACTAATGGAGAACGCAACCACGTACTGTTCGGCTTCCACGCCGACGTTTGGTTGCAACACCACGACAATCGTGACCGTGTTGACAAGGAGGACTCGTTTGAGTTCGAACAACAAAACAATACACACATGTACTACGCAGGAGGTTTCGTTCGCATCCCTCAGTTCACGCGTCGTCGGACTATCACGGTCCGCAACGCTCCCCGTGACATTGCTCTCTACGAGATCCGATCCATTATTGGACAGGCGACTGGCGTTATTAGCGTCAGGAGGTCGACCGGTACGGATGTTGAGGTAGTTGTACCCAACATATTTGGATTTAGACGTTATCACCAGGTGCTCAATGTGTTGACAGGCAGCCCGGTAGTCATTAGACGACACACCCTGGAGTTTGTACCCGATGCTCAGCATCAGGCACCAGCACAGGCACCACAGCCAGCGCACCCTGTACAGGGTGGTGACTGGGTTAATGTGAACGGTCACCGCAGGGGTGACCACGGAGGTCGTCAGGGAGGCGGCCATGGAGGTCGTCAGGGAGGCGGCTATGGAGGTCGCCAGGGAGGCGGCAGGGCGCCACAGAGGCGTTAAAGTATTGTTTATATATATTGTATGACTGAGAGAGATAATGAGATAAAGAGTGAACAAAAAAACAATACAAAACAAAAAAGGCCCTGATTGGCCATTTTTTGATTATATAAAAAATTTGATTTTTTACTTCACTAATTGTAAATATCAAAAACAAAAAGTAATAAAATGAGTATTAATTCGTATACTGAATCTATTCTTTCATCCATCAACTTTGTCCAAGACTATCGCTTCATAAAAGTTGATCAAAAATTTGCAGAACTATGTGAAATCAATTTGATTAATTATCTACAGTTTCTTATACATATCTATCATAATGATAGTAATGATGAAGATCAAACAGTTGAAACAATTATGGAAAATGTAAACAAGAAGAAAGAAGAACTATTAGGAGAGGAAGCTGTTGGTGCATTTAGCCCAGTACTCCTATATGAAGCCCTTTATTATTATAGACTGATGCTAATTCCAGATAAATTAATGAACCAACTTGTTCATATAATTAATCTGTATAATTCAGAGCATAAAATGAAAGCTATTTCGAAAATTAATTCGCTAATAACTTTCAATATCTGTACCTATGGTGCAGGAACAACAACAGAAAAGCCCTTGTTGGACCTAACAGTTCATGACGGGATTTCAAAAGAACAAAAAGATCTAGAAGTAAGTATTATGTTCCTTTTGAGGAATATTAATGATTTAAATTTGACTTTGGCAGAGCCACTATATGGTCATCCTGTCACTACACTACTATTAGATAGTGATGATGAAGAAGAAACCGTTGATACAAAGACTCCACAATTAGATGAGGCATCTGTAATACCTGATTCCAAAAAGAGCGTGGTTGTTGCTGAAAAAAAAGAAGAGTCTACCAATGAAGATTTTAGTTATAGTAAACTAGAAGTTACTATTATATCCTTTGGTCTAATGACATTTATTGTATTGATTGCAATCGCTATTCAACAATATGCAGTTAAAGTAAAGTAAGATTACAAAAAATTGATTTTTTTACGTTACGTATATATATTATAAAGCTATGACAACTACTAACAACGAGTTTTACGCAACGTATTTATTTAAAGGTGTTAAAACTAATGCTCATGGAAATGTTACATTAAATTCTAAACATTCATCCATTTATTCAATGTATCCACACAGTAGTAGAACAAGATATAATTTCGATGCTCTACTAACTATAGTTAATAAGTATAAAGAACTTATAAAACCAGATAATATTATTGAAAATAAGGATAATTATCAAAAATGTATTATGGAACTTGATGATATTCCTATTGGAATCTTTATTAATCATGGTAAAGTGATTGAATACAAAAATTATTATCTATTGAATGATCTAAAAGAAAAAGAATACGTAGAAGGTATTTATAAAAAAATACAATTAGTAATTGATGAATTATATAATTCAATGTTTGCAAAGAAGCAAACAGTTAAACCTGTTGGTGAAGTCATAAGAGAGATTGTTCGTGATGCACCTATTACAGCACCTGTTGCAGCACCTGTTGCAGCACCTGTTGCAGCACCTGTTGCAGAAACTGTTGCAGAAACTGTTGCAGCACCTGTTGCAGCACCAGACAAAAATAAAGAGAATTCTGCCGATTTCGATCCAACGAAATGGCATAAAATCGTTGCTGATTTTGAAGCAACAAAGTCTGTTCTCGAAACAGAAATTAAAACTTTAGAGACAGCACTTGCTGCCAAGTTTGATATTGTGACAAGCAATCGTCTCAAGAAGAGACAACGCATGCTTGCAGCACATCCAGCTGCTCTTGCAATCCTAAAAGCAAATGAAATAGCTAAACAAAACTATTATACCGATGGCTTACAATCTAATTATAAAGATATAGAAGCAAATATTATTACACAACTTTTGTTAACTGTATATTTGAGTCCAGATGGTGCTACTCATATTAGAATCCAATTCAATATCCCAAGCATTATTCCTCATCTTGCACGTAACCCGGCTCTATTCCTAAAAGTGGAAACTAAGGTAAAGGATTGTCGAAAGAGGGTAAATCGCCTTCGGAAGGATAAAGAAGAGATATTGACTTGGGTACAGGCCTTAGAAGCAGCATTCGAAGAACTGAAGGCCGAAGTGGTCAAGTCGAAGTATTATGTAAATATTCCTGAAGACAATTAGATAGTATGGATCGTATCCAAAGAGGAGGTGATTTTGTAGGTCGAGGAACATATGGATGTGGTTTTTTTCCTGGATTCAAATGTTCTGATGATAATCGTCGACTTACTAATATATTTACTAAATTAACATTTACTCAAGCAGCTAAAGAAGAACTGGAATTAGCTGAACATATTAAGAAGATAGATCCTGAAATGAAATATTCAATTTATCCCTATAAGTTGTGTTATCCTTCTGAAAATGATATATCTCAATTCATGAGTGAGGGATTGGCTAAATGTTCAATTTCTGATATTAAATTTGATAATCCTCTAATTATTGAAGAAATAATTAAACGAAAAGGTTTAGCTTTGTTACAACAAAAATATGGCGGTAAATCTCTACATGAAATTATAAATTATGTTGATAGTAATAAAGTAACATCGAATTTTATTTACACAATTTTTTATAAACTTGCAAATGTTTTCAAAGCATTAGATGTATATCATGAAAATTGTTTTGCACATTTGGATATAAAAACCGAAAATATTGTATGTTCTGATAAATGTTATGTTATTGATTTTGGATGGAGTGTTCCATTAAAAACATATAAACCAGGTATTCCACAATTTGATCATGAATCTCCATTTTATATAAAGAAACATTTTGATCCTTATTCATTTGATTCAAATTATATTAAAAGATGGAAAACTTTATTTGATGAATCTGGTAATTTAGTAATGAATAATGATGCAATATTGAATTATTGGCATAGTCTTAAAAATAAAGATTTTCTACCACAACAATTATATATGGGTGAATTTATTGAAGATGAATTTATTTTATATTCACATTTATTGGAGTTTATAAACAATTTTAAAAGTATTTTTAATAATGTACTTGAATTAAATGAAGGAAATAAAAGAATTTTAAAACAAACAATTAGAAGTTTTTTATTAAAGCAGGTTGATGTATATTCACTCGGCTTTGCATTATGTAAATTGACATATTTTTTAACCAGAAAAACATTGGATATAAATGGAGATGTACAGAAAGCTAAGAAATATCAAACCGCACCAAATATATCAAATGAAATTGTAACTGCTTTATATCAATTAGGAATGAAGATGATGCATATTCATCCGTTTAAACGATTAACAAGTACTGCAGCATTAATTGAATACAAAAAAATTCTTAAATTAATGCCGTTAGAAAGAACAGCAGCGACAGAAAAAATATTTGATTCTATTGAATCAAGTCCTTTAGGTCTGGAACCATATTTTTTATCGGAAAAATTAAGTGTTTAAATAGTTTTTTAACATAAGTGATAAAATTGACACAATCAAAAAAGAAAATTGACAATTAGACATTGTTGTTTCGCGAGTAACCGCTTATATAAGTAAAGAATGTCTAATTGTGAAAGTGATATGAGTTTTGATAGTACTGTATATGTAGATTCGGAATGCAATGAATCTGTATGTAGTGATACTATTAGTATTATTAAACCAATTGATAGTGATGGTTCTATTTCAGATGAAGAATATAAGGAATATATTGAGGCAAAGGAAAGGACAATTAGAAATAAGGATATTATTGCAGAGAAGGTTCGCACTGCGAAGCCCTATAAGAGGCAAGTAGGATCGGATGTTGTATATTTTGACGGAATTCCATATGTATTATCTAATGGTCGTTATATCCGTGTATTGGCAACATTTAATTATATTACTGATCTTTCATTGTGGGTTAGTAAACAAAACAGTCACAATGATTTTGATGAATGGCTATCTGTACCAAGGAGTAGTCGCACACCTTACAGTCCAATACTGAAAATACTTGGTGTGAAATCAATGTTTAGTGGAGAATCATACGATTATCGATCTCTACTAGTTAAAAATCTAAGTTCAAAGACAACTGGATTTCAACTACGTGAAATATTCTCACGTTATGGTTATATTCGTGATGTGTATATTCCAATTAATCACTGTACAGGTGAAAAGTGTAATTATGCATTTATTGAAATTCATCCGTTCGTTGAAATGGATGTTATTCTGAGTGAAATGGCAACATTTAGTATCTTAAATGGTCGACCAATGCAAGTTCAAATTGCGATTTCAGGTCGTCGAACTGCAACTGAGATGCGGACACGCTATTCAGATACAAAATATTCTATGTCAGCATATACTAATCAGAAAATTCAACCAAAAACTAATGGTAGATTCAATATTGTATATTAAATAAACACAATATAAATAAAACTGATTTATAATACATAGATCTTTTTTTGTAGGTTAAAGTTATAAGATGGCAGATTGTCTTGCAGTAGAGAAAGAAGATTTGGTACAGGTAGTACCACGAGAAAGCAAGAAGAAGGTAGTCGACGAAATTGATCTTGGAGACTTGGAAATTGATTATTCCAAGAAGAAGAAGAAGAAGGCGAAGAAGGCTCTTGAAAATGTAGAGAATGAAATCGCATGTACAGAAACAACTCTTGCCCGCACAGATGCTATGGCAACTATTATGCACGCACAAGCTATTTCAGCAGAGGCTCAGGCTATTGCTGCTCAGGCTAAAGCTGTTGCTATGGTTGCAGATGCTGTTGCTGGTAAACTAGATGAAGTTGTTCTTGCACTAGATGAAGATTTGAATCTCTTGTATTCTAAGAAAAAGAAGAAGAAGAAGGCCTTGAAGGCACTCGAAGATGCTGAGGAAGTTGCTGAAAAAGCAATTCCTGAAGATGTCGATGATGATGAAGAATTTACTTATGACCAAATGCTAAATCGCTTATACGATCAATTATATGCTAATCGTCCTGAAATGAGGGCCGAAGTTGCATCAAAGCGTATTAAGCCTCCCAGTCTTGCGAAGATCGGGACAAAGAAGACCTGTTGGACGAATTTCAGTGATTATCAAGTCACATTCAATAGGCCACTAGATCACATGCAGAGTTTCGTTCTTGCGGAACTCGGCACCACCGGTTCTCTAAATGAAGAGAATCAACTCATTATGAAGACACGTATCATGACGAAGAACGTGGAATCATTGCTGCGCAAATACATTGATGAATATGTTCGATGTGTAACATGCAAGGGTATCGAGACTAATTTAGTTAAAGATAGCGCCAGCAAGTTGCATTTCATTCAATGTAAGAAATGTTTGGCTAGTCGTTCTGTAGCTGCTATTAAGGCTGGCTATCTTGCAACAACTAAGGCTGATCGCAAAGCGGCTCGTGAGTAAAAAGGTGGGAAGTCCAATCAAAAATAGTTTGATAGGATTTTTTATTGGACTTCTATTTCACCTCCATATAAAACACGTCCATCACGTGTCCATTCAACTGATAGACCGATAACTTCAACTCCAGAATCTCGAGCTTCTAATACAGCATTTCTATATATAGTATCTAGTTCCGATATTTTTATTATGTCACAGTCGGTTCGTTGTGTCAAATAGATCATGATACATCGCGCCGAAGTTTCTTGTACGATTTGATTCATAGAATGAACATGTTTGAGAGCTCTCTCACTAACTGTACCTTCTTGTCTCCTGTCGCCATGAGGGAAGATCGCCATCTTCTTTCGTTCTTTGGTACCTACTAAAAGTCCGAGGAATCGTTCACGTAAACTTGGTTTACAATCTACAACATCTGCTATTGGAACATTCTTTACTTCTATGAAGACCTTTGTTTCCCCATCCATTGCGGTAAAATCAAATCTGCAATCACGTTCAACTACTTCCGACCTCAATCCCCTAAATGAATGTAATATAAATCCTTTTACAATCATATTATATATAATTGTATTTGCGATTGTTGGATGTATTCCTATAATTATACCCGATTCTTCGTCAATTCCACAATAGATAACATATTGACTTGCACCGTCACCTTTACGTGGACTAACCAGGACCTTACGACCTGCACTTACAAGACCATGACAACCAAGTGCAGGAGTATGTGCAATTGCATTAATACCATTAATAATAATATCCGCTAAATATGGAGATTTCGGAGAATGTGCTGGTCGAGCAACTACAGTTGCTTCCAATAGCCCCCCTTCTAGTCGATATACATCTTCACCTACTGCTGTCATTCTAATGTTTTATAATAACAATTAGAATTTTTCAAATTTTCTTAGGAAATAGGAATGATTGTCCATGAATCTTCATAGATATCTTGCCAGTCTTGTGGTCCTCGAGGACCAAACCATTGACTAGGAGCTATAACATTTATTGCATTCGCTAAATATGTTCCCCACCAACTAAAGGTGGAATTTGCAATAATGAAGTTATGACAGTTCTTCATAAGTGTCAAAGTATCAATATCTGATCCATCAAAAATCTTTGTTTTTTCTTGACGTAAAAAGTCGAAATCCGGACCAGACCAGAAGGTGTTATCATCACTAATTAAAATAAATTGAGCATCGGGTATTTGTTTTTTCATAAGTTCGATAGCTAACTTATAGTATGATGGTGGTAATGGTCCATGAATAAGTATATTCCATTCATTCGCTAAATAATCTCCACGGCGTGCGTGTACTATAACAGTTTTATCATTAATTTCTATTTTATTGTGTGGCCAAGTAATTTGATTATTAAGCAATTTATCATTACTAAAATATTTGGAACTTTGAAAATATCCATCTAGAATAATATCGCCATCATAATGTGGTATTTTTCGATATGAGAATCCAATTTCTTTATAAATGGGAATATTTGGTAAATAATGTGTAATTTTATCAGCAAAATTTGATAATAAAGAGTCCCAATAATAAGTGCGTCTATTTGTATCACATGGAAATAGTACAAGTTCTTTACCAGTTTCTTGACAATATGCAAGTCCAGTTGCAATCTGAAACAATTGATTTCCAAGTCCACCATAGATTTTAACAATACATTTATTACCAGACATCTCTACATATCTTCATAAAAAATTATTTAGACCGTATATTAATACGATGTATCACTAAATGAAGCGTTTTCTTCTTCATCACTTGCTGTATAACCTGAATCAGAATATGAATCATCATGCATTATTCCTAATTGTGGCTCCCTGTTTTCACCAATATCTTTAAGCCCCTGGGCTAGACTATTAGGAATATCGTGACATAATACAATTGTTTTTTGTGTTAGTCCGTCTAATAGTTCGACTGTTGGTTCGATTGTATCATCTGTAGTATTAAATTTAATTTTCAGCCATAGAGTTGGTGTTTTGAATATAACAGAATCTTCTTCATCAGCATATTTAAATTCAGGTAAGATACCTTCATTATAATGTAAGGTAAGTGTATTACCTGATTGTTCCATTCGTATTTGTATAAATGTATTTCGGACAATTAGTGAATAATTTCCGAATACACCTGAATAATTTGTAATCATTCCTCCTTGCGTATGCTTTCTTGCCCATCGGCTTTATCATTTTTTTCTTGTGATTGTTGGTCATGTACTGATCGTATAACTCTAAATGTCACTGTAAATTCTCCCGTACGACGGATTTCATCAAATATATGACGTATAAACGATCGCACAATTTCAATTACTTTATCGCAGAATGCAAGACACTTATAGGGAATATTTATCATACGTGTCATGAAGTCGACGATGACGAGAGCTAGAAATGAGATATCGATCATCCGGACTACTCGGTCCACAGAAAAATCTTCGTGCTATTATACAGAATCAAATGTCTGTGTCTCTTTATTCTAATGGTCAGCTCGCCAACAACACGCGTCGCTCCTGGATCTCTACTGCAGCTTTCAACGAACACATCTTCTCTTATACCACTACGGTAAATCCTACAACTTTCCAGACAACTGGATCTCTTGGAGCAGTTACCGGCGCTACTTCAGTAAATTGCCCTGCAGGTCGTGTTCTCCGTGAAAACGGAAAGAAGTTATACCCAGATGCTCACAATGGTGTTGACACATATATGGTCGGTGTTTTTGACCCTATTTCCTTCCTCTCAGGTTTCATCGATCCTAATAGTCAGATCTTCGCTGTCTACAACACCGATAAGCCTGCCTTCCTAGATACTATCTATGGTGCACAAGGTGCTAATGCTAATGGCGGTGCACCTGATCTTGCTCCTCCTGTTTATACTGCTGGTACAGTGACTGCTGTTGGTGCAATTACTTCTGGTGGACAGATTCGTTCATCAAATACAACAATTGCTGCAGGTACATTAAGTAATAGTTCAAATATTGCAATTGATAATGTAACATATCCTGGACAGAATTTTAGTATTACTTGTTCAAATGGAGGTGCAATTACAGGTGTTAACTTTGATTTTGCAAGTGGTGGTACTGTTGGTGATGAAATAATTATGAATATTAATAATTCAGGTACAGGTACTATTGGTATATCAAGCGGAACTTATTCAAAAGTTCCTGCTCTTACATCATTAGCTGCAACTGGTACTGGTCCAATTTCTATTTTAAGATGGATTAGTAATGGAACTAACTTTTATTTATCAAGTCTTACTACTGGTATGGCTGCCTAAAAATTTGACACGAGTCAAAACATATCTCTAAAAGTCTAGGAAAGAAGACATTTAGAGAGATGGAAATCAACGTTGTTGATCATATGTTTAAGGGTACAAATGTTCCTAATATTATGATTTATATCTTTGTTATGCTTATTCTATCACTATTGTTTGCACTCGTGATTGCAAAGGATATGGATTCGAAGGAAGACCAGGAGGAATGTTTCAGTGAAGAGGTGCAAGCGAAGATTGCTACATTCAATGAGCTACAGGAAGAGCCATCAAAAGAGCAGATTGCGGAGATTTATGAAGAAATCGAGACAAAAGAGGCAGATAGTGATGATACATCTGAGGGTGAAGGTCTTCCTGATGTTCTCCTAATTGTCCGTGCAACGTATCGTGATGCAGAAGATCTGCTAGCAAATAAAACTAATCAATTGATTGAAGTGCAAGATGTGAAGTTCCTCGATTTCTATCCCTCACTCTATACAAATATTCCGCAGAATCTAAAAAAAATTCGTAGGAATAGTTTCTAATTCCGTGTAGCCGTCTCTACCGACCAGTAGATCCAAAGCCACCACTACCACGTTCTGTATTTTTTTCAACGGAACCAACAACAATTACTGGTGCCCGCAAATCTGGCATACAAATTTGGAAGAGTCTATCGCCCGCTTTAACAGTGTACGGTTCATCTGATAGATTGTCAACCTTAGCCATAATATGACCTCGATAACCTGCATCAATAATTCCAACAGAATTTGATAGTCGTAGCGAAGTTTTACTAATAGAGGAACGAGGATACAAATAGTATGCACCATAGTCGCCAGTAACAAGTGAGCGACAGCAGACGATCTTGAAATCAATAGTGTTTCCGAAGCTGCGGCCTGGGATAACAATATCATCAGTACAGAAGAGATCCACTCCAGCATCTCCTGGTTTAGGGCAGAGAGAGCCATACCTGAGAGCCAATTCTTCAGACCCGCAGCAATCAATGACAAATACATCTCTATCAGACATTTCAATATGTAATCTTCTAATTGTCTTGAAGGGAAATCGAATTCTCAAATTTTACTAATGCAAGAAAAAAATGATTCTTTTTTTTGCTGACCTAGAGTATACAAAACCAAATGAATCGTCAATTGATTCCTAAGCAGAAACAAAATATTTTCGGAGCTGTAATTCGTTGCAAGAATACTGATCGTTATCTCCTTGTTCTCGGTCGTGAAGCAATGAAATGGTCCTTTCCTAAAGGTCATACCAATGATAATTTTGAATCACAATTTGATTGTCTAACTCGTGAAGTATATGAAGAGACTGGTTTTCTAGACCTACCCCCTCCTATTCGTCGTATTCAACTTCGTGTAGGAACATATTTCGCATGTGAAGTTCCAAAGGAATTTGAAGTAAATCCAATTGATACAAATGAGATTGTGGAAGGTAAATGGGTAACCAAAGAAGAGGCTGCAAAGATGACAACAAATATAGATACAACATTCTTCTTTCGTGCACTCAATAAAGCGGCATCATCAGAAGTATCAGATCTACCAGCTGTAATTGTCTTGTCTAATAAGCCGACAGAAATTGCGGAAAATGAAATTGTTCCCTCTGTTGAAATACTAGATGTTGATACAAATACCGATAATAAATAAATATCGGAAAATTTGAAATATTTTTTTATCCTTTTAATATCATCATAAAGTGAATGACAGAACGAAGAATGGAATTAAAGGAAGATAAATGTCGACTCTGTGAGATTCATGGTTCTGCGACTGCTGATCACCGATGTGCGGAGCATATGCACTATCATGCAGCTGCAATGTCTTCTAATGCCGCTATTGCCTATAAGGCATCATTAGAGCTATTATTTGCTCATGTAGCGGATATTCATACATTAATGTTGAAGATAATTGCAGACAAGTATGGACATTCTGTAGAAGAGATGTTATTGACTGTACAATCGAATCCAGAATGGAATAATCTATATCTTCATCCTACTTTGAAAGCACTGACATATTTCGAATTACCTCCAGCTAAACAAGAGGAGGAATCAACAACTCTTCCAACAAAGTTGACTTTAAAGCGGAGAAAGAAGTAAATTACTACAAAAATTGATATTCATAGTCTACTTATTTTTCAATTAGTACAATCTATCATATCTTCTAAATGTTAAGAGCCAATATTGATGATATTATAAAAAATAGTCCATATTCAGAACCTGTAGGAGGTTTTCTTCTCGGATTCTCATCAACAATACTTGGATTTGCAAGTCTATTAATTGTTCTATTAATTCTATATGATTATTATAGGTTTAATAAAACAAGTATTGCATCTAAACTATATACATTAATATTTGGTGAGAATGAATTTGTATTGCCATTATATCATAAAAATAATATTAAAGATAATGATAATGTAGTTGAAGCAACAGAGAAACCAGATCTTACAGCATTTATTATTCCTGCGATAAACATTGATCAAATAGGTTTTCCTCTTAGTCCACAAATATCTTCAAGTGGTCTAAAACGAAGAACAGTATCAACACATAATTTTATGAATAGTGCAGGAGCAGTTGCACCTAGTCCAACACCTACACGAATTCTGACACCCTTCAAGCATGAAGTACCTGAAGTAAAACAAGTTGTTTAGATATCAGGAGAAGAAGATTTTTTTGTTGGCGCACTTCTTTTTTTCTTCGTAGGTGCCTGAGATACAGCAGGCACTGGTGCACTTTCAATAATTACGATTTGTGAATCATCTATTGCAGGAACAATAATTTCATTTTCCTGAACAGTTTCTTGAACTGTTTCCCCTAATAGTATTCCTATCATTAATCCATATTCAGTTCCACAACTTTTTAGAATCTCAAGTGAATCATCATACATTTTCATAACCGTCTTCTTATCACGAGCGACCTTTAGGGTTAAATCTCGTAAATGTCTATTCATAGTCTGCGCATGTATCATAGCCGAATCAATACGCGCACGCAGAGCATCAGAACCAATAGAGTTTGTGTCTCCTTCTTCAGATTCACGTAAGGCTCTATATTTCAGGAATACATCAAAGACCTGTCGTAACAATAAGAAGACGAAGTCTGCATCAAGTTCATTAAATGCGCTAATATAAATGAGCAGTTGTCCAGTATCATCTTTCCATTCTTGATGAATGAGTCGACCCCTCATAAATCCTCCGAGATGTGCATTTAGAGCGACGAATACACCAATACCAGTATCATTACGATGTTCTTCTAGATCGCGACGAAACTTCTTAATGTCTTCTCCAGGAACAGCCGATTCATGATTCTTGATTTCAAAACGTACACAACAACCATTATAATCTAGTTTGAAGTCACAAGCACGAGCTTCATCTGCAATTCTTTCAAGATTCCATCCACAAGCACTTTCAGCAGCGGCAGCAAATCCATCTTCACCTGCTCGTCCTCTTCGAACAGATGATTTAAGAACTGATTCACGTGCTATAAGTCGTTCATGTACTTCGCGTACTTGTTCACGTGCTGCAGCAAGTTCAGCCTTCAAGAAAGAAGTCATACGATCCTGTTCTTCTTTAATGTCCTTAAGACGGCGAACCCAACTCTCTTCAACTCTTCCTCTGATCTCTTCTTCTGCTGCAGAACTATTAGATCGCAATACTTCTAATTGTCCCTTCATGGTCGCTGCCTCAGCTACAGTTTCCTTGAAACGACGTTCGAGACTATCAATCTCTCGTCTGAGTCGTAAAGTCTCAATAGAATGTTCTTCACCTAATTGTCTTCGAATACCTTCTTCTACAGCTGCTCCAATATCTTTTAGTTTCTGACGATTAAAGGCTTCACTTTCACGACGAATAAAAGAATCGAAGAATCCGAGAAATTCTTGTACTTCAATCACAGTACCATTCATTAAAATGTTCGGTATTGTGAATGTATCTTCCAAACAAAGAGTTAATTCACTATAACCTTCATTAAATGAAGGTCGACTTCCTATAAAACTCTTCATCTTAGTAAATTACCATAATTAAACTTTATATTCCACGAAGTATCAAAATTTGATACTGTTGTCTTGGTCAACTAACTATTAGGATACCAATTTATTTATAATGTTGAAGTTATTCTTAGCATTCCTAATTGTTACGACAAGTAGTGCAGGGAGAGTACATCGTTGTCAAACTGATTATTATAAGACAATTCATGTACAAGAGCTTAGTATAAGACCATCATCGTTTGATGCAGGAGACTATGTTACATTGTATGCCAAATTCGATAATCAAAATAATACGATTACAAGTGGATTTATTCATTATACAATTGTACATGATGGAGAAGAGTATGAACCACAAGTAGATGATCTGTGTTCATCAATTAAATGTCAATACAGTGACTCGTTGAAGGGTCTTCAATGTAATGATTGTCCAATTAATAAGGGTCGTAATGAATTGGAATTAAAATTTAAAATACCATTATATTTGGAACCGATTACTTTATATGTAGAATTGATGGATTATAGTGGTCATTCATTTATTTGTGGAAAAATTAATGCGAAGTTGAGTATCTGGGATTGGATCAGTAGCTGGGTCACACCAAAACCCGATCAGCCGATTATGGATGTTCGACGTAGTTTGCGTGGTATCGTACTAACAAATACAACAGATAACGAAACGATTCAAACTATGGGACCGACTGCTGGAATGAGGCCATCATCATCAAGTATAATTGTTAATGCTTAAGGACTAAACACATATATTTTTTAAGAAAAATGTATCCTGATCTACGTGATAAACTTACTATTCTTCTTATGAGTTATTCTTATAAGATAATTGATGACGGGCTAAAGGAACTTATTCGCGAATATAAGTCTCATTTTGATAATGATTATGCATTGATTGGACCATCAGAATCATTCGATACTAGTAAGAATATTGCAGTTTCTGTTCCATCTAACTCAGTTGTAACAAAGCCTACTGTAACTGTTGATGTAGTACAAGAACCTGCTCCTGAAGAGGTTAAGAAGCGAGTTGTGAAGAAGCCGAAGGCTAAATCCGGCTCCAAGACGAAAGTCGAGTCCAAGACGAAAGTCGAGTCCAAGGCGTAAAAATCGCCGATCCTAAAAGAAATGACTCTCCTACTTGCATCACTTGCATGTATGAGTGATATTGCATCAAAACCATTAGAATATTGGTATGCTATTAAATATCCCCAAGGATTCAAGTATTCTTTTGGTTCACCTGGACAGCAATTATCTGAAAGTGAATATGATATGCAGGATACTGATCGTGGTACATTAACTTGGACATTAGAACAATTATGGAATCCTAATATATCATATGTAATTTATAATGATGAAAGTCCTCTAAATAAACCATACAATCCAACATATGGACATACTAAAGGTATAATAGCAACTGATGGAACTCAAGGATTTTGGTTGCAGCATTCAACTCCTAAATGGCCATTGGGGCCTAATTATGCGCAATCTTATGAAGGACTTACCTCTAATGGTTTTGATTATGGTCAGCATTTTTTCTGTATAACACTGAGTAATTCAGAGATTAATCGACTAGCAGGACATTTACAGATAAATCATCCAAATATACAGGATTCACAAATAGGACAAGAGGCAGGAGCTAATATGACATCTCTTGCATCTGGACAATATACTACTGCTCCTATATGTGAAACAATAACGTTGAGAACAGATTCACATGATTGGACAGTATTTGCAAAGACGGCTAAATGGAATAATGAATTATATAATGCATGTATTTCACCAACATTAGATCAATCATTAGAAGTAGAGTCATGGATTCGAGGATCAGCATGTAAACCGACACAGGAAGTACGTGATATCAAGGCTGTACAATTTAATAATCATTCATGGACAGAGTATAATGATCATAGTAAATGGGTGGTAGGTAATAGATCAATCTGTTTTTCGGATATAAATCGAATGACGACACAGGCGACGCGTGGAGGTGGAGCAATATGTGTAAATGATAAACAAATTCATGAAGATTTTTCAGAGGCAATTATAAATATAAATTAAGACTAAAATAGAATACAGCAACATATTATTTTAAGCAACAACCAATTCGAGGTTCAATCATTAATTTGCTGCATTCACCGACTCCTAACCACTTCTTACGTAAAAGTTTACATAGATGTTTCCAAATCTCTTGACTTTTAAAGCCCTTTAATTGTTGTAAACCGAGTGTTTCACTCAAACACCGTAATTCAGAGTTCCAAACACAGAACATAGATCCTTGTTGTACAGCGCGTTCCATTAATTTATTCCATGCCTTATTTGTTCGTGGATCTGGAACCGACGGTAAACTGAGAGCTTGATCCATTATAAGAATTAATATTTCTAATAGTTCTTCTAATCGATTTTCAGGAAACCAATCAAAAATGCGAAACTCAATTCCATGACTATGATGTTTATTAAAATTAATATCTAGGCCAATTTCATTTAATGGTACATATGCACTATTATCATGAAACATTTTATACCAACCATATTCATTTGTAATAGGAATATTAGATGAAGAGATTGTGTTACATTTACCATTGATCATTGTTACAGAATCATATGTACCGCATCCTATATAGCGACTGAGAGCAATTCGTTGGCTTCCTCGACTAAAAGCGTAATTATTTTTGACGGATGAGAGGATATCAGCGGAGCCATAAGCAGCAATTAGAAATGGTTCTAGCCATTGGAATATGCGTATTATACGTTGATGACGTTTAACGAAATCGCTGCGATCAGCAATATGACCTTGGCCATTAAGACGTGTAGGTGCGGTAAGATTAATATGGTATGTTCCATTATTGAAGATGGCTAGATTTCCTGGATTAGTCCACATATTGGCGAATCCATAATTGTGTTGTGCCCATCGTAGAGGTAGATGTTCAGTGAGCACACCAGCTGCTTCAAAGTTTTCATTGGCGGCGTGTATCCATTGTTTGACGAGCCATTTCATTTCTGCAGCGCATTGTTGTGCGGTGGTGCAATAGAAGTTTTGTGTGGTAAGTTCAATGGCGTCTCCATCAAAACAGAAGCTAGTCCCGAAGTGTTTTCTGAAGAAGGGATTTGGTCCTTCAAGTAAGTATTCAAAGAGTACTTTTCCATCATGTTGTGGATTTGGTTTAGGAGCACGTTCATAAGTTGTTTCATGTTGTCCTTCTTCATCACATTTAAGGAGAGAGTGAGCATTAAACAGAACCGGTAGATAGATATTATCTTTTTCGGATATAAGAGCTTTTAAAGCGGTATTGAAGCGATCATGTTTATAAGAATTGAAATATCGAACGGAATATCGTTCAGGGCGTTGATTTCGTAACATCCAATCTCTATTGACGGGTCGAACTGAGGAGCTTTCTAAATAAAATTCACGTTCAATACCAATACCCCAATATAGATCGCCGGGTCTGTATTCATCTTTATAATGTCTATGTTTTCCCAGAACTTCAGGTTTAGGAAGATAATTACTATTATTAATAATTTCATTAGTTAATTCATTACTCATATCTTAATAGTAATTGAGGAATAAAAAATGTGAGCCTTAACTCAGCTCTTTTTAATATCTAATAGTTTCAATAATATGATCATCGCGATATAATTCACGACAATTAATTTTCATGTTGTGATCAAATGTGAACATATAGCCATCGAGTTTTCCATTTTTGAATGAGCTACAAACATGTAGCTGTCCATTACTCAAATATGTGCGGGCAATACCTTCAGATACATTATTTACGTATGTGCATTCTTCCGCGAGTTGTCCATTTGAAAAGTAGCGTCGATAGACTCCATTCATTTCACCATCAGAATAATGTCTTTCTTCCATTATATTGCCTGATTCATAGTACATAGTACATAATTCATCTTTATTTCCGTTCATATATGTATATTTCTTTTTGATATTACCGTTAGGGTAATATGAAATACAGAGACCATCTTTAGAATCACGATGATATTGATATTTTCTAATTAGTTTACCATTGGAATCCCATTCTTTATAGATCCCATGGAAAAGTCCGTCGAGATCAATAGTGACTTCATAGCGATCTGTGGAGCCTTCAACAAATCCTCTTTCAATACGTAGACCATCCTGAAACTCTGCTGGATATTCTGTATGACAAATACCGCAATTTGAATGATATTGTTTTAGTTCATTAAAACAAGATTGATGTAGTGCAATTGATCCACGACAGGCACAAGGCATAGGATCCATGAAGGGTCCTTCTTCACCTGAACAGATATAACATTGAACTTCAGTAATGTCAATTGAAATTTGCATAGTAATTTACTATCAAAATAAAAATATTAACAAACTATCAAATTTATTTTTTATTGGTAGTTTTAGATGCGCTAGCTGCTGTTTTAGCAGCGAGAGCTGCGGCTATGATATCTTTTTGTGTCATAGTTTTCTTTGATTTGACAGGGGTCATTTTCTCCACAATTTGTACTTTATTGCCTTTATGTATTTCAGCTCCAATAGGTTTCCCCTTTTCGTAGTAGACGGCTTGAACTAATTTACCTTTAACATAAGTAGTATGTTCACTGATTAATCCGTCTTCATCCCAATGGTATTCTGAGCCATCAATGATATCATGAACATATGAGCATTGTGTTTTTCTTTTGCCATCAGTATACCAAGATTTTTCTGAACCATGGCGTTTGCCATAGAAGAAGTTGATTTCAGCATATTGTTGACCACAACAATAATAATGTTTTTGTGTACCATGCATTTCTCCATCCCTAAATGGGACTTCTGACCTTAATTGTCCGTTATCAAAATATGTGTATAATGTTTCTGTTTCTTTACCATCTTTCCATTCAATAGTGGATCGAACGACGCCATTTTCATGCCAGGTAGTTTCTCTACCGATTTTAACGCCCATATCCCATTCTACTTTATGTTTAAGGGATCCACTGGGCCAATATATTTTTTCGAAGCCGTGTTTGACTCCATCAATACCATACATCATCATATGTATGGTAACATTATCAGGATAATAGACGATTTTGATACCATCTTTAGCAATTTCTCCAGGACGTAATTGTACTTCTTTGAAAACGAAAGGGCTAGTTTGATGTATTTCCGATTTAGAGAAGACAAGTTCTCCTGGAGGTTCTTTTTTTGGCATCATATTTTGTCTTATGAATTCTTCCAACGGGCCTTGCATTTCATCGGTCATATATTTGTTAATGTTTAAAATGCATTATCAATAGATCAAATTTTCTTTTTGATGTGTATATAAACAATACTTCTAATTGTTAATAGAATGAATCGATCTGAGGATATATCATTGAAATGGAAGCATAATATGGAGATTGTAAGACTTAATAGTAAGTTAGATGAGTGTACAAAGATGCAACGAACAGTTAGGAAGAGGATAGGTGATAGTATTATATTTCCGCCTGAAAGGCGTGGAATTCCTGGTCCAAATCGTGAAAAGATATGTAAGGATGCATATGAAGCTGATGAGGAGTATCAGCGACTTATTGTAGAAGAGAATGAGATAAGAGGAAAAATAGAGGCATGGAATACGATTCTAAGTGTTGGAATATCTAGATTACCATCAAAATTTGTATTACAAATTAATATGGATTATTCGCATCATTTAACAGAAAAAATATCAGACGCAATATCAAAGATATGTACATATGATTCTATAACTGAAAAATTTTCTTTTGAATAGATTTATACAATACCGAGTTCTTCACTAAATAGAGCAACAATTTGTGGAATTTCAAGGATGCGTCGTTTACTATTTTTTGCAATTTCTTTCTTTTCATCATTTGTTGTTTTAATTGCTCCAACTGTATTATCTTCAGTATTCATGAAGGATACAAGTCCTTGTATCATACTACTAATAGTCCAAATGGGATTCCAAGTTTCCTGGTGATAACCAGAGAATGAGAGGCAAATCTTCTTACCAACTTCGAATCGTCCTGAGTGACTGAGCATAATGAAATCAGGTGCTCGCATGGGATATTCTGCAGGAAAGATAATTTTTCCTGCATAGAATCCGCCTTCATATGGAGTTTCTTTTGATCCTTGAATGATGAAATACCATTCAAGAATATTATCAGATGGTTTAATCATAACGCTATCAATAGGTTCTCGTTTAAGAAATACAATTTCTTGTTGTAGACGTTTACTTGATAGCATTTCGATGTACTAGTAATAAAAATTATGCAATATAATAATCAATTTTTTATTAATAATATATTATACTAATGTATCTGTAGTGACACAGATTTTTCCATTATCGTAATGACTATTAGTATGTATGGAGCCATCAGTTCTCCATTTCATGTAGTGTCCGTGGAGTTTACCCATGACGTAAGTGCATTCAATATCGCGACTACCATTGGGGTAGAATGATTTGAAGGATCCATTGATAAGTCCGTGTTCATAGGTGGTAATTTGCATATATTTATCATTTTCATATTTGCGTACATATGATCCATGTTTTTGATTATTAATATAATTGGCATCGGTGTCAATGACGCCATTAGGATAGTATTTTTTATAAGCACCATCGAGTTTATTATCTTTATAATAGATGGAAGATTCTAGATAGTATTTTCCTTTTTTGGTAGTATTCCAATTTTCTTGAATACCGTTGCGTTTACCATCAGTAATATTAGTTAATTTGATTAGTTGTAATGTTTCAATCTTTCTAATTTCTGATCTGCCATTTTGAACACCGCAACAAGAACAGAATGTGGAAACTTCTGCAATTTTCATTATATCTTGACCACAAGGCCAAATAGATAATGCTTTTTGATTACGTGAGACAAGAAATTCATTTTTGCATGCACCACATTGTTTAATGCCTTTAGCAATCATTTGAGCAAGGCAGTAGAAATGAATTTTAATGCTACCTTTACATTCACACATAGGTTCTGCAAATTCTTCACCTAATTGTCCTTCATGTTGCATACACATATAGCAAATATCTTGTTCCATGTTATGATGATTATTGAATTAAAACTTATTAATAAAATAAAATCAAATTTTTTTATTATTAATTGAAGATAAAATACTAAATTATAATAGTTATAAAATGAAAAGTACAAAATCAATAGATCGTGGTGGAGGTGGAACAGGAAGATCAGGTGGTGGAAGCGGTGGTAGCAGTGGTAGATCCGGCGGTGGTGCAGGAGGTATTTCTAATGAAATCGAGACTAATTTGCCTGAAAATGTAACGTATGGTATAACAAAATATGTCAGATTAGGTAAATCTCATATATATGAAAAGATACCACAACAAACGACAGGTGTAAATCCGTCTGAATCATCACAAATACCTACGAGTAAATTGTCTCCTGATGTTATAGGATATAATACTGCTCCATTTAAAGTAACAAAACAGATTAAAGGAGCTTTTGATTCTAATCTAAAAAATATTAAATCAGATCCATATCTTCAAAGACATTTAGACGATTACCGTGAAATTATTGATGAATCATTAATAAAAAGACTTCTTACTTCAATTATGACTAATTTATTTATTACAACAAAAAATACTGTTGGCTATACCTACGATAATCTTAAGGATGATACTAACAAGTTAAAAGTAGTGCATACAAAAATGTATGCTGAATTATTAAAATATGTGAACTATAATTTCCCTTTAAAGACTATAGTTGGATTGAGTGTAATAAGTCCAAGTGATGAAAAAACGCTTAAATTTGTTGAAAGTATTTTTGGACTTAATAATAAAGATTATTTTTTTCAGTATTACACACTATTATTATCTGAAGAAAAGATGAATAAAATAAAAGATAGTAAATTAATATATATTCAAGAAAAAAAAGAGGAACCTTTTAATTTATTTTTAAGCGTAATAAAGGGAACAGATGATCGAATATATTTACGTTTAACAACTGAAACAGAAGGTATACAATATTTAAAATATGCAAGAGACACAAATGTGAGCAATACATTTTATTATCCAAAAGATTTAATTAATGTTCATATAACACTATTAAAAGATATGGGTTCAAATTACGAGGGTTATCATTTAAGTGATTATTATTATAGACCTGTAAAACATATATATTGTTATCATATAGGTGTGCCAATACAAAATGAATCACAACGTAATAATAAAAAAATATATATAGACACAATGGCCAAATTTAGTTGGTATTTAACTGACATTATTCAACATAAATTTAATTTAGAAGATAATAAAACCTTGTCATTATATGGGCTTAAATCAAGTTTTAATAATGATTCAAAAATGTCAGACGATATAAATTATATTATTATTCCTATAAGAGCATATATATCTACACGTGATAAACCAAAACATAACAATTATAAAGAAATTGAAGGTGGTTATAAAAAACGTAATAAAAGAACTAGAAGAATACATAAGAGACATAATATTAGTACTCGTAGGTATCGATAATTTCTTGTGTCACATCAATTTTATCAATAAATGCTGATTTGATATCAGCAGATATTTCTGTAATAGTTTGCATAAAATTTGTAAGAATGTCATTTAAATGTTCATTTTTAACACTAGATGTCATATTGTAATAAGGTGCAAATATATATGAATCATCTTTATGAATGACTGTATATAAGAGCGCTATTTTAATATTATTGAATTTACAATAGAATGTAATTTGATGAATTGTTTTAAAATTATTTATAATCTCATTAATAAGAGATGGAAGAGATTCAATTTTATATAAATTTCTATCTCTTTTATCATTATAATTGATGCTATAGCATGTAATGGTGAACATAGTAACTCTATTAAAAATATGAGATAATTGATGATATCAGTTTTTTTATAGTATATTAGTAATAAAAATTGTTTTTGACTATATTTATTAAATACCTAGTTCTTCTTTACTAAATAGTAAAGGAATTATTGGAATTTCAAATATATGTTGTTTACTATTATTAGCAATTGCAATTTTTTCGTTATTTGAAGTTTCAATTGATCCTTCAGTATAATGATTAGTATTCATGAATGCAACAAAATTTATAAGTAGCTTTCTAACAGACCAAACAGGATTCCATTCATCTAGATGGTAGCAAATTTTTTTTCCAATTTCAAATCGTCCTGATTCGCTTAGCATAAAGAAGCTAGGTGCTTTAAAAGGATAATCTTCAGGGAAAACTATTTTCCCTGCATATAATCCTCCTTCATATGGAGTATCTTTAGATCCTTGAAAGACGAAATACCATTCGAGCATATTTTCAGACGGTTTAACAAAGATGTCTTCAATGGGTTCGCGTTCTATGACGCTATATTCCTTAGGTAGAAATTTGATAGCAAAATGCATAATATGTTTATAAAGATGATAATATGGATTTAAAATATCAATTTTTATGTGTGGTTGTATAATATAGAGACATTTAAAATTTCCAAGCCCTTCATATACCTAACAACGTTAAACTTATGAGAAAAGCGAAGATTTATGTGTCCGTACAATGAAGGCATGGATTTATGGACATACGCATATAAGAAGTGATAGGATATCGAAGATGGGTATAAGATTTGCATGTAATCCTATTGGATATCCAGGTGAG
>JACCDY011525610.1_pt1 | contig 38010 bp, 36 predicted proteins | sample 7446391 | NCBI WGS metagenome assembly JACCDY01 (sample SAMN15323451, study PRJNA562643) | freshwater metagenome | isolation source: river surface water | place: USA:Blue River Watershed | collected 2017-08-18 | reverse complement strand
TTCGGCAAGTCATGAGTAATCCAATACTCAATTCCTGGCCCTTGTAATCCGACTGCGTTCAACATGCCACCCGTAGTTGGCGAGAGCCGAGGTGATGCATTACCCGCCCATTCAAACGGTGCAAGTGACTTCACAACGAATGCGCCAAGAGAACGTAAGTCGACATAGCGATGCAACTCGGTGCCATGCCCTGCCGTTCCCGATGCATTCATCACAGGAGATTTCAACTCAGCGGACCCAACGCGAGCCACGCTGTTCGAAACGCCCAAAGACTTACTCACCTACCGTGATACTCCTGCAGAGACTTGACGGTGAGTGGCTCCAGCTTTTGTTCAGCCAAACCCTGCACTGCAGCAAGTGCTGCGTTAATCGTGGTTACTGAAGAAACGCGCCAGATGTTTGCAGCCTTACGAATTGCTTCACCGTCAGAGTGCGCACCGCGACCTCGCGGAGTATTGATGACAAATTCAATCTCTCCACGTTCAATGAGATTCACCGCATCTTCGGCGATGCTTCCCTGCGACTGCTCAGAAACCTTGCCCACCACTCGATCGACTGGGTATCCAAAACGCGCGAGATAGTCGGCAGTTCCTGATGTTGCGGCAATGCCAAGACCGAGTTCGCGCAGACGTTTTGCAACAACGAGTCCACTCGGCTTATCTCTGTCGTTCAGCGACAGAAACACCATTCCCGATGTTGGCAGTGTGGTGCCCGCTGCTGATTCTGCCTTAATGAATGCGCGACCAAACGTGCTGTCAATGCCCATCACCTCACCAGTTGAACGCATTTCTGGTCCGAGTGCAGTGTCAACTCCGGGGAAACGATTGAACGGAAGCACTGCTTCCTTTACCGACACGTGGCCGAAATTGGTCGGTGGCTTCAGCAACCCTTCAGCGCGCAGTTCGGCAAGCGTTGCTCCCAACATGACACGACTTGCAACTTTCGCTAATGGCACACCGGTTGCCTTTGCAACGAAAGGCACAGTTCGACTGGCACGTGGATTTGCCTCAATGACATACACCGTTGAACCAGCAACCGCGAACTGAACGTTGAGTAGACCTTTCACGTCAAGTGCATTGGCGATCACTCGGGTATATGACTCGACGGCTTCAATCACCCACGGCTCAAGAGTTGGAGGTGGAATGGCGCAAGCCGAGTCACCAGAGTGGACACCGGCTTCCTCAACGTGTTCCATGACGCCGCCAATCAAAACTTCTCCGCTGGCGTCACGAATTGCATCGACGTCAATTTCCGTTGCGTCATCGAGGAAGCGATCGATCAATACAGGACGCTCAGCCGACAAGCCACCTTCTCTGCCGAGGGTTCCGGCAGCGGCAAGTTCTTTCATTGCGCGTTGCAAGTGTGCTTCATCGTGGACAATTTGCATGGCTCGTCCACCGAGTACGTAACTCGGACGAACCAAGACCGGGTAACCAATGCGTGAAGCGATTGCTTTTGCCTCGTCAAAGCTGAGCGCGGTGCCGCCAGGTGGCTGCGAGATTTTCAATTCCTCACACAATGCGCTCCACTTTTTACGATCCTCTGCAAGATCGATTGACGCAGGGGATGTTCCGGCAATCAATTCGGCGGGAATGTAGTTGGCCAATTTCAACGGTGTCTGACCACCAAGACTCACAATTACACGCGGTGGAGTTGTTGAAGCCTTGATTTCTGCTTGGATGACGTTCATCACGTCTTCACGTGTAAGCGGCTCAAAGTACAGGCGATCGGAAGTGTCGTAGTCAGTTGACACAGTCTCTGGGTTGCAATTGATCATGACCGTCTCAAAACCAGCATCGCGCAGAGCAAAACTTGCGTGTACGCAGCAGTAGTCAAATTCAATTCCTTGACCGATGCGGTTCGGGCCGCTTCCCAAAATGATGACGCGCTGCTTCGATGAAGGACGAACTTCGTTTTCATCTTCGTACGTTGAATAGTGATATGGAGTTTCTGCCGCAAATTCGGCACTGCATGTGTCAACGGCTTTATAGGTCGGAATTACTCCGGCTGCAATACGAGCCAAGCGCACATCGTTCTCTTCGACCGACCAGATGAACGCAAGTTGTGCATCGGAGAAACCAAGACGCTTTGCGCGGCGCCATTGGCGAACTGTCAGTGCAGACATTGTGGTGTTACTGAGCAAATGGCGCTCCTCCACAATCATCAGCATCTGATCCAGAAACCAGCGATCAATCTTGCAGGTGTCGTAAATGCGTTCAAGACTGATTCCGCGGAAGATGGCTTCACCGACGAGAAACAGTCGATCGGGTGTCGGAACACCAGTTGCAGCAAGCAACTCTTCGTCGCTCATAGATCGATAATTCAATTCAGCAGGATCGCAGTTCAGACCCATGCGCCCGTTCTCAAGAGAACGCAACGCTTTTTGCAGACTTTCGGTAAACGTTCTACCGATGGCCATTGCTTCGCCAACACTCTGCATTTGCGTGCCGAGGATGCCGCTCGTTCCCGGGAATTTCTCAAATGCCCAACGTGGAATTTTGGTCACAACATAGTCAATTGTTGGTTCAAAACTTGCGGGCGTCTTCTTTGTAATGTCGTTAGAAATTTCGTCCAACGTGTATCCGACTGCGAGTTTTGCTGCAATCTTTGCAATCGGGAATCCTGTTGCTTTGGAAGCCAAAGCCGACGACCTCGACACTCGCGGGTTCATTTCGATAACGACCTGGTCGCCGTTTTCAGGGTTCACTGCGAACTGAACATTTGACCCACCGGTCTCGACCCCCACACGACGAATGCACGCTAAAGCGGCATCGCGCATTTGCTGATATTCCACATCGGACAATGTCATGGCGGGAGCAACTGTGATGGAGTCGCCAGTGTGTACGCCCATTGGGTCGACGTTTTCAATTGAACAAATAATGACGCAGTTGTCGGCGCGATCGCGCATCACTTCGAGTTCGTATTCTTTCCAACCAGCAATTGATTTTTCAATGAGCACTTCACCAATTGGGCTTGCAGAAATTCCAGTTGCCACCACCAGTCGAAACTCCTCAGGCGTATGCGCAATTCCCATTCCTCTTCCGCCAAGAATGTACGCAGGGCGAACAATGAGTGGCAGACCAATTACCTGTCGCACTGCTTCTGCTTCGTCCATGTTGCGAGCAACGCCGCTTTGCGGAACCTTGAGTCCAATTTCCATCATCGCGATTTTGAACTTTTCACGATCCTCGGCAGTTGCAATTGCTTCAGCGTTTGCGCCAATGAGCTCTGGCTTACCTGGTACTCCGACAACACCCTTTTCGAACAACGCCATTGCGAGGTTCAAAGCTGTTTGCCCTCCGAGTGTTGGCAACACCGCGTCAGGCTGTTCTCGCTCAATAATTGCCTCGAGAACTTCTGGCGTCAGTGGCTCAATGTACGTGCGATCGGCAAAGTCGGGGTCGGTCATGATGGTTGCAGGATTGGAGTTAGCCAAAATGACTCGGTAACCCTCTTCCTTCAGTACACGACATGCTTGCGTTCCCGAATAGTCGAACTCACATGCTTGGCCAATAACGATTGGACCAGAACCGATAATCAAGATGGATTTGAGATCAGTACGCCGTGGCATTACTTCGCCTCCATCAGTTGACGGAATTCATTGAAGAGATACCGCGAATCATGTGGGCCGGGTCCTGCTTCTGGGTGATACTGCACACTGAACGCGCGCGCATCACGCACTGACATGCCTTCATTGGTGAGGTCATTCAAGTTGGTATGAGTAATGTCAGCAATTCCACTTAGCGATTGTGCATCCACACAGAAGTTGTGGTTCTGGCTGGTGATCTCCACACTTCCCGTGCGCAAATTGCGAACGGGGTGATTTGCACCGTGATGTCCGAACGGAAGTTTGAATGTGGATCCACCGAGCGCCAGCGTGAGCAATTGATGCCCAAGGCAAATGCCGAACACTGGCATACCCCCATCAACTAGCGAACGAATATGTTCAGGAGCGCCAACAACTGCTTCTGGGTCCCCTGGTCCATTCGAGAGAAAAACACCGTGCGGTGACATTGCACGCACTTCATCTGCACTAGTTGATGCAGGCACAACAGTTACCGTGGCGATATCGCTGAGGCAGCGAAGGATGGTTGATTTAATTCCGAAGTCGTAAGCCACCACTTTGTAATGACCAGAACCAACAACATATGCCGACTGAGTTGTCACTTGTTCGACCAACTGCACGCCTGCGGTTCCCGCTTCGTTACTTGCAGCTGCCAGCAACGTAGCGTGATCCGCTGATCCGAATGCCCCTGGCATTGCGCCTGTGTCGCGCAAAATGCGCGTAAGCCGACGCGTATCAATACCGGCGATTCCACTCACACCCATGTGAGTCAAATACGAATCCAACGAATGATCGCTGCGCCAATTACTTTCGCGGCGGGCTTCTTCGCGAACAATAACTCCACGAGCATGAACCTTCGTCGCCTCATTATCAAGCGGTGTTGTCCCGTAATTGCCAATATGCGGCGTTGTAAACGTGATGATTTGACCCGCATAAGAAGGATCCGAAATAACTTCCTGATAACCGGTGAGACCAGTATGAAACACCACTTCACCACTTGACACGCCTCCTGCACTCACCGCACCGATGAGCTCTCCTTCAAACACCGAACCGTCACGCAGCACCAATTGACCCTCACGAATGCTCATCGCTGCGCCACACCTTCGTTTACCACTACAACTCCTTCAAAAATCGTGTGTCTTACTTTGCCACGAAGTGTGCGCCCTACAAAGGGAGTATTCGTGCTCTTGCTGGCAAGCGACAGTGGGTCAACGGTCCATTGGGCTTCAAGATCCACGACACACAGGTTGGCAGGTCTACCTACTGCAGCAAGCATTCCATGACGATCTGACAATCCTGCAATTCGCGCTGGATTGGTGGACATGACTGCGGTCAGTTGAGCAGCCGACATTGGCACGACAGACAGCACGACGCCAAGCGCAGTCTCAAGGCCGAGCATTCCGGGTGGCGCTTGATCGAGCGGCAGCTCCTTGTCACGCTTCACATGCGGAGCATGATCGGTGGCAACGGCATCGATTGTTCCGTCTAGCAAACCTTCCTTAAGGGCTTCTATATCTGCAATCGAACGCAAAGGTGGATTCACTTTGTACGTGGAGTCGAATGACTTCAACAAGTCTTCAGTCAGCGAAAGATGGTGAGGCGTGACTTCCGCAGTGATTGGTAGTCCAGCCTTCTTAGCCTCGCGCACCAATCGCACGCTCCCCGCAGTGGACAGATGCAAGAAGTGAATGCGCGCTCCAGTGAGTTTGGCCAGTTCGATATCGCGATGCACCATGAGCTCTTCAGCGAGTGCCGGCCATCCTGGAACACCCATTTCACTTGAGCATGAACATTCATTCATAACTGCCCCAACGGTTAGTGCGGACACCTCGCAGTGCTGGGCAAGCGTGATATCTAATTCGCGTGAGTACTCCATTGCGCGACGCATGATTGCAGGATCTTGCACTCCCGAACCGTCATCAGTGAAGATCTTTACTCCGTTGCGAGCCAGGTCGGCAAGTGGTGCAAGCGCAACGCCCGCTCGACCAACAGTGATGCAACCACTGGGAACAACTTCAACTAATCCAGCTCGACGTCCCTGCGCACGAACAAATTCAATGATCGGAATGGAGTCCTGAGCGGGAGTGGTATTCGGCATTGCAACAAGTGCGGTGTACCCACCCTTTGCTCCTGCACGACTTCCTGTTTCGATGGTTTCCGAATCTTCTTTGCCTGGTTCGCGCAGATGCGTATGCAGATCGACGAACCCAGGCAAAACATGGCAACCCTGCGCGTTCAATACGACATCGTCTTCAGAGCGCGAAACAGACGCAGACATCTCTGAGATCACACCGTTTTCAATTCGCACGTCAAGCAACTGCTCGCCGCTTCCCGTCAACACTGTTGCTCCAGAAATGATCACGCTCATGCCCCAACCTCTTCCTTCAATGAATTCACTTCAGCGTCTCGCGCAAGTGCATCAAAGAGCACTGCCATGCGCACCGACACACCGTTAGCAACCTGTTTATGGATCAATGAGTGCGGCAAGTCAGATGGGTCAACATGCATTTCAACACCACGGTTCATCGGTCCTGGGTGCATGACTACCGCGGAGGACTGCAACTTTTGCGCGCGTACGTCAGTAAGCCCGAAACGGTTTCCGTATTCACCAAGGTTGGGAATAAGACCTTGGTCCATGCGCTCGCTTTGTAAGCGCAACATGTACAACACATCGGTTGATGCAATCACTTCGTCCAAAGAGTGAGAGACACGAACCGGCCACTGATTGGTGTGTGCAGGCATCAGCGTTGGGGGTGCAACAAGCGTGACCTGCGCACCCAGCATGGTGAATGCGGAAATATTGCTGCGCGCAACTCTGCTGTGTTTTATGTCGCCAACGATGGTGACGTTTAGTCCTTCAAAGGACTGACAACCAAGAGCTTCGCGAACCGTGTAGCAATCCACAAGAGCTTGAGTTGGATGCTGATGAGCACCATCTCCTGCATTAATGATCGAGGCATTTGTCCACTGCGCAATTTGCCATGGCACTCCAGCCGACTTATGGCGAACAACAAATGCATGAACACCCATATCTGTGATGGTCTCGACTGTGTCGCGCAGGCTTTCACCTTTATTTACGCTGCTCGTAGAGACGCTAAACGTCATGGTCTCTGCAGATAACCGTTTGGCTGCCGTTTCAAAACTCAAGCGCGTACGCGTTGAATCTTCAAAAAACAAACTGACCACAGTCTTTCCGCGCAAAGCTGGAACTTTAGGTATGGGACGACGATTGATCTCGGCCATTTGATCGGTGCTGTTAAGCAATCTGAGCAGACCCTCTTTGCCAAGCTCTTCAATAGACCGACAGTGCTTCATGACCCCACCGCCGTAATCATCACTCCATCTGGGGAGACCTCAACTTCGTCACTTACTTGAGTTGGAATGTTTTTACCGACAAAATCGGGACGGATCGGCAGCTCGCGATGCCCGCGATCGACAATCACCGCAAGTTGAACAGCTTGAGGTCGTCCGAAATTGTTCAAACCCTCAAGCGCCGCGCGCACGGTGCGACCGGTGTACAACACATCGTCGACCAGTACAACAACGGCGCCATTGATATCAAATGGAATGTTGCTGATAGCCCCAGGAACAATGGGACGCAACCCAATGTCATCGCGGTGCATTGAAACGTCAAGCGATCCATTCGGAACGACAAGATTGGGTTCAATCTGTGCAATTCGCTCTGCGAGTACATCTGCTATCCACGTTCCGCCGCGCTGCAAACCCACAAGCACAACATTGTGAGCACCTTGATTGCGCTCAACTATTTCGTGAGCAATTCGACTGATTGCCCTACTGACGTCGAGGCCAGACATGACGGCCTTACCTAACGCGCGGTTTGAAACTTGATTCATTCTTTCCTCTCGTTTGAACCTCACGGGGTTCAATTAACGACCGCCTCACCATATCAGTTACGAGAGAAGCGGTAATGCACAAAGCGAAATCAGTTGCGCTGGTAAACCACCCACCAAGCATTTTCGTCCACAACGCGAAATTGGTCCTTCTCAACATCCCAGATTTTTTGGGCTTCATCGTCCAGATTCACGGGCAAGATCACGTACTCAACCTCATCTGCACCAGGCAATCGGTCACCTCCAGCGAAAACATCCGGTCCGTAGAGGTTTCTTACAAACGGATTCGGGAAGGAATAAATGGTGACTCTTCGCGCCATCTGCGCAGTGAGTGAGTGATAGGCAGCGACCACAGCATCTTCTGGTACTCGACTGATGGATTCGCGAGCGGCGACCACTGGTGGCATTTGCGAATTCCATGAGGTGGTCGTTGTGCGGGCAAGCGGCATAGGCGACCAGAGATAACCGCACACGAGCGATGTAGCAATGATGCATGCACTCACCCACTTACGGGCTGGTCGAGAAAACTTGCCAAGTGCCCACACCGTTCCCATCACAATGCACGGAACGATGATGATGGAATAGTGATACTGGATTTGATGCTGATACCAAAACGTACTGACTACGTTTGACGCCAACATGACAAAGCCGACAAGTGCAAGACTCGGCTCGTACAGAAAAACGAATCCGACAGGTGCCAGCATTTGCCATATGTATGTGGGACGATCTTCGCTCCACAAATAGGAAATCAGTTTGGTCGGCTGTGTGAGGGCAGTTTTTAGTAATCCACCAATTCCTCCAAATGGGATTCGCCACGAATTCCGAAAAGCCACACCCGTAAAGCTGCGCATCACTACGAGGAACATCAGCGCCATAGTGAAGAGCGAAGCCAAACTGGTAATCAGCCCACGTTTTTTATCGGCTTTCAATGAAACCCACAACCCAAGAGGTGCCAGGACAAAGGCGACATCTTCCTTAACGGAAAGCGCAAGCACTACGGCCACCCAGTACCAACGCCACTTCCCTGCATACGCTGCCCAGATTGCAAACGCAACAAGAGTTCCTAGCACAGCGTCTGGATGGAAATTTTCTAAATTTGTCCAACTAATTGACGGATGCAACAAATACACCCCAGCCATGGCTGCTGCAAGAGGCTCACTTCTCAATCTCTGCCGCGAAAACCAATACACCGGAAGCGCTCCGATCGCCACAACGATCGACTGAACGACAAATAGCAACGCTGTTGAAGAAAAGACCCAATACAAGGGAATCAGGAGAACAAGGATGAATGAAGAATGATCCCCAAAAAGATTTCGTCCCATCAGGGTCACAAATGGAGAGTGGCCACGAGACATGAGCCAGATTCCTTGGTCATACAGACCAAAGTCATATGCCGAGGTTCCAAGACCGTTATGGACACCTACGGTGCGTACCGAAAAGTACAACGCATATAACAGCACCATGCACCACACGCTGACAGTGGATACAGAAACACTTCTTTTTATAGGCGAACCTTTTTGGCAATTGTTGACAAAATGCCGTTCACGAACCGGCCCGACTCATCTGTGGAAAAAGTTTTTGCAAGTTCAACTGCTTCATTCAATATCACGGCAGTTGGCACATCTGGACGTGACATCAATTCGAAAATTGCTATACGCAACACAATGAGGTCAATCACTGGCATGCGAGCCAGCGTCCATCCAATTGCGTTTTCGGCAATGATCTCATCTGCTTTTGCAGTTACACCGTCGACGCCTGCAACAATTTCAAGCACTAAGTCGTCAACAGCCAAAACTTGTGATTCGACCACGGACGTACCGGACGCACTCTTGGCATGAGCCTCATACAGCAAATGCAATGCACGCTCACGCGCATCGGAGCGAGCATCGTTACCCGCCGAACGGGAGGGTCGGCCGGTTGACATGGTCAAACGCGCGTGATGTAGTCGCCGCTACGTGTGTCGACTTTGACGCGGTCACCAATGTTGACGAACAGTGGAACCTGAATAACTTTTCCTGTTTGTAATGTTGCAGGCTTGCGAGCACCAGAAACACGATCACCCTGAATGCCAGGTTCGGTAAGTGCAATTTCCAATTCAACAGAAGCAGGAATTTCAACGCTCACAATTTCGCCTTCATATGTTGCGATGATTGCTACCGCGTTTTCGATGAGATAGTCAGCGGCTTCGCCGAGCGCGGCTGGCTTGATATTCACCTGGTCGTATGACGACTGATCCATGAATACGTATTCTTCGCCGTCTTTGTACAAGAACTGCATGTCGCTCTTTTCGAGGATTGCCTGCTCCACCTTCACGCCAGCATTGAATGTTTTTTCAAGCATGTTGTTACTGCGCAAGTTACGCAGTTTTGAGCGCACGAAGGCTCCACCTTTTCCGGGCTTCACGTGCTGAAACTCCACCACCGTGTACAGGGTGCCGTCCAGGTTGAGGGTGATTCCGTTCTTTAAATCGTTTGTCGAGATTGCAGGCACAGGCTGTCCTTCGGGGTGTGAGTAAGAGTTGTACTTCCGGCCGCGCGTACGAGGAGCAAATCCTCAATTCGCACGCCACCGAGACCTACACGATAGACGCCAGGCTCCACAGTCACCACCTCTCCTTCGCGCAATGGTTCATTGGATTGTGCACGAAGCCATGGTGACTCATGAATGTTTAGGCCTACGCCATGACCGGTTCCATGCACGAACTCTGGTCCGAAACCGGCTTCGGCAATAAAGGTTCGACATATGCGATCAATCTCGCTCGGCAATTCTCCCGCTCGAACGGCGGCAACTCCACGAGATTGAGCTTCGGTCACAACTTCGAGCATGGTCTGCAGCATCGGATCAACCTCACCCAATAAATATGTTCGGGTCATATCAGAGTGATATCCATCAACTAATCCACCGACATCAATCACCACCGAATCCCCTTCAGACAACACATGATCGGTTGGCCGATGATGAGGCCGCGCCGCATTAGGCCCCGTGGCGACAATGGTTTCATAACTCGGACCGTCTGCACCGTAACGACGCATTCGATACTCCAACTCATCTCGCACATCACGCTCGGTAATGGTTTCGTTCATTGACCGCACCAAAAGGTCGCGCGCATCGCCAAGTGCTTTGTCTGCGGTGCTGGCAGCAAAGGAGATGCGCTCTATTTCTGCATCACTTTTGGTGCGGCGAAGTTCTTCAACTAGTCCGCTGAGCGGAATCAATTCCCTGCCCAACGCTGCAACATAGCGAGCGTGAGCATCAACGGTTAGATCTGCAGACTCACATCCAATCTTTGCGTCATGAGCAAGTTCGGAAGCAACCGCATCCAAAGTCGCTGCTGCCGTTCGTGCCTCAACAATGCGAACTGCCGCTCCTGATTCGCGAATCTGTGCTTGTGCTTGCTCCACGTATCTTCCGTCGGTAATCAATACAGAATCATCAGCTCGACAAATCAACACACCCGCAGATCCCGTGAACCCTGTGAGGTAGCGAATGTTTACGGTTGATGAAACGATGAGAGCTGAAGCAGCATGACTGTCTACAAGATGACGTGCTACGGCTTCTAGGCGACCATCAACTCGAAGTGGGAGAAAACTTGGACGCGGCATGATGCTGCCCGCCAATTACTTAGCTGCGAGTATTCGCGCTACAGCCTGCATGGCAAGCACATAACCAAATCCACCGAACCCAGCGATGGTGCCTGCTGCAACCGGCGCAACGACACTTTCATGGCGCCACGATTCGCGACTACTTGGATTGGAAATATGCACTTCGATCACTGGTCCGCTAAACGCGGCAAGTGCATCATGAATACTCCAGGCGTAATGCGTGAACGCACCCGGATTGATGACAATTGCGTCGTGGGTTTTGCGTGCTGCATGTATGGCATTCACCAGTTCTGACGAACTGTTCGATTGCACACTGTCGACTGCAAGACCAACTTCGCTTGCAGCTTGAGCTACAGATGCAAGGTGGTCAGCAAGCGTTGCCGTTCCGTACACCGCAGGCTCACGCTCTCCCAACAAATTGAGGTTGGGTCCATTGAGTAGCAAAACGCGTTTGGATGCTGCTGCCATGGTTCTAGCGTACTTCCATACGGCTGAGCGCCGAGCGAACTGCGTCCACGCTGACTGGCGATACGGGTTCAACCCCGTTACTGCCATCGAGCACAAACGTCAATCCGCTGAGAGCCTTCTTGTCACTGTGCATCAATGCAATGAGTTCATCGTGCGACACACCTGCAGGTAACGCACACGACAACCCGTACTCACCTTCCACAACTTGACGGTGTTGAACCACGCGCTGATCATCAATACGACCCAATTCGCGGGCAAGCAGTGCCGCGTACACCAACCCGATTGCTACAGCTTCGCCATGTGCGACCGAAAAATCGGTGGCGATCTCTATTGCATGCGCAAGAGTATGTCCGTAGTTGAGCAACATGCGACGACCGCCTTCGCGTTCGTCAGAGCCAACAATGTCTGCTTTAATTTGCACGCAACGCGCAATTCGCGAGTTGAGATCAAGGCTGAGCAGATCGTCACCAGTAAGGAAGTGATACTTGGCCATTTCGCCATTGCCGCATCGTGTTTCACGTGGACTCAAACTGGCTAATGCGTCAGTGTCGCACAGCACGCCACGTGGCTGCCAAAACGCGCCAACCAGGTTTTTGCCTTCCGCAAGGTTGACACCAGTCTTTCCACCAATCGCAGCATCGACCATGCCCACAAGAGTTGTAGAAACATGAACCACGGCAATTCCACGGTGCCAGGCTGACGCTGCAAAACCGGCGATGTCGGTAACCATTCCACCGCCAACACCAACGATTACGTCATTACGCGTAAGGCCAAACTGCGCACACTCGCGCAAGATCATTTCGATGGTTGTGAGGGATTTGAATTCTTCACCAAGACCAATGTTGATCGTGCGAGTAGAAATTCCGGCTGCGACCAAACTCTCTTCTACTGAAAAAGGAATCGTTGCTTGGGTAACGATGACTGCACGTTTTGCCGTTGCTGGCACCATGCTCGCAATTTGCGAGCGCACGCCAGACCCGATGACGACGTTGTAGGAACGCTCGCCTAATTCGACGCGAACCATCTGCTGATCACTCATGGTCAGCACCTGCATGAATTGCCTCGAGTACCGCCGAGCACACTTTGGTTACCGATTTTCCACGCGTATCAATGCGCAATGTTGCTACCTCTTCATACCAAGCCGAGCGTTGCTCACTGAGCGACTGGAGAGTTTTGCTTGCATCACCATCGAGCAGAGGTCGGGCTGCACCAGATTTTGTGCGCACCACTAAGTCGTCTACCGAAGCATCAAGCCACACCACATGAGATGCGTGATCGGAAATAACAGATCTGTTCTCACGTGAAATCACAGCACCGCCACCTGTTGCGAGCACAATCGGCGACTTCCCTTCAGCAAGGATCAATCGAATGGCGTCGCTTTCATACTGGCGAAACACCGCTTCCCCATCCTGGGAGAAAATGTCTCGAACTGACTTTCCAGCAGTATTCGCGACAAGATCATCTGAATCAGCGAATTCGTAGCCGAGTTCTTGCGCAATTCGTTTTCCGACGGTGGTTTTACCCGATCCCATTAATCCAACCAAAACGATTGCGTGGCGAGCATTCACTGGATTGATGCAGCATACGACGCCGCATTGCGAACAAACTCTTCAACTGAGTCTCCACCAAACTTGCGCTGGGCTTCAGCTGCCAACACAAGAGCAACCATTGTTTCGGCAACAACACCCATTGCAGGCACAGCAGTGACGTCAGTGCGCTCTTTGAAACTGACGGTTTCTTCCTTTGACACTGTGTCAATGGTTTTCAATGTTGGTCGATTTAGCGTGGCGAGTGGTTTCATAGCCGCACGAACCACCATGAGTTCACCAGTCGTCATTCCACCTTCTGTTCCACCAGCAAGCGTTGTTTCGCGACGATATGAATTGGTTTCGGCATCCCACGAGATTGCATCGTGCGCCAAACTTCCGCGTCGACCGGCAACTTCAAAGCCATCACCGATCTCAACACCCTTGACAGCCTGAATGCTCATAATTGCTTGCGCGAGAAGACCATCAATTTTTCGATCCCAGTGCACGTAACTACCAAGCCCTACTGGCAGACCGTACGCAAGCACTTCAACAATTCCACCAAGGCTGTCACCATCTTTGGCAGCAGCTTCAATCTCGGCGATCATGGCAAGTTCTGCCTCTTTGTTAAACGCACGAACTGGTGACTCGTCAACCACAGGAAGATCATGAATTGTTGGTCTGGCGTTTGATTCGGATTTCGCCGAACCCATTTGAGTGACGTGCGACAAAATATCGACACCAATTTCCTTCAGAAGCAACTTGGCAAGCGCTCCTGCGACGACACGAGCAGCAGTTTCACGCGCACTCGCCCGCTCTAAAACGTCGCGCGCATCGGTGAACCCATACTTCTGCATGCCAGTGAGGTCGGCGTGGCCCGGCCTTGGTTGAGTTAACGGCTTCTTTGTGGCTCCCGGAGCCGGCGACATTTCCTCGTGCCATACATCGCTGCGGAACCATTCTGAGTTTTTAATCTCAATAGCGACTGGAGATCCCAATGTGCGGCCATGACGGATTCCGCCAATCAGCACGATCTCGTCTTGCTCAAAACGCTGACGCGGGCCGCGACCATAGCCAAGACGGCGACGACCGAGTTCGGCTTGAATGTCTTGGGCAGTTACCTTCATGCCAGCAGGAAGGCCTTCAACAATGACGACCAGCGCCTGGCCGTGGCTTTCACCAGCAGTGAGATAACGCAACATGCCCTACAGGCTACCCGTGCTCCCCCTCAGGATTCGGGACAATTACTGCGCGCGTTGCGCAAGTGCAAGTAGCGCTGCGTCACGCATCACTTCAGGGTCAGGAGTCATGCCACACCACAGTTCTTCTTGTCGAACTGCCTGACAAATCAACATCCATAGACCGTCAATTGTGCGTGCCCCTACTTGTCGCGCCTGAGCAAGAAAAGCAGTTTCGAGAGGGTGATACACGGCATCAAGAACGGTCAGCCCACTGTGCAGAAACTTCGAACTTACTGGTGACTCATCAGTTCCCATTCCTACCGAAGTGGTGTTGATGAGCAACGTTGCATCGGCGATATCACTTTCGATTCCGATACGAGCAACTTCTGCGCACTCACTCGCTTCGCTTGCTCGTGTCTGCGTTCGATTAACAATGGCGATATCTGCAGCACCACGAAGCCCGAGTGCAGCAACTACTGCTCGTGCTGTACCACCTGCTCCAAGCACTACCGCGCGACTTCCTTCAATGACGGCACCACCGCGAACAAGTGCATCGCAACAGCCATCACCGTCGGTGTTCGCTCCGCGTAATGCACCCGTGTCTCCAAAAACAATGGTGTTCACAGACCCAGAGCGTTGCGCTATCTCGTCACGATTCTGCACAAGGGCAAACGCCGCGTCCTTGTGAGGCATGGTGATGCTCAATCCAAGCATTCCGGCATCTCGGGCAGCGAATACCTCTTCTTCAAAAAACTGTGCATCCACATCAATTGCGACATATCGCCATGGCTTAGACATTCGCGCAAAGGCCGCATTATGAATTGCCGGCGAAAGACTCTGGCTAATCGGTGATCCGAGTACAGCAGCAATAGTTTTCAATTTCACGGCAACAATCCAGCTTGACGAGCTGTCTCAACATTTGCTTCGTGCTGATCGAGCGTTACGGCAAAAGCATGTCCGCCTTCTTTATCCGACAACACGTAGTACAAGTAGCGACATGGCTTTGGAACATTTGCGCACAGCGGATCGGTACCTGCAGGATTCGGAGCAGGGTTTAGTGCAGCAATGATTGACGCGCGACCGGGATTGGCAATTGGTGTTGGTGGTAAACCTTTGTTGATGTAGGTGTTGTACGGAGTATCGGCAGCCTTCAACGTTGCAAAATCGGCATCAGCTGGTGCGTTGTACATCAATGTTGCATCTATCTGTAGCAACATCTTGATTTCAAGACGGTTGTAAATAACGCGGGCAATCTTTGCGCGATCAGCGTCTACTTTTGCTTCTCGCTCAATCATGGAAGCAATGATCAATACCTTGTACGGAGACAGCCCGACTTTGGCTTGTGAGTCTTCGATCCCCTCCTGAGATGCGACTCTGACCATTTGCTTGGCAAGCTGCTGCACCACTTGTTTCTCGTTTTGATCGTTAGAAATTTGATAGGTATCGGGGAATAGCAAACCTTCTAAAGAGGTTTGACCCTCGGGGCGATACGGCGTTTCGATAGACGGATCATTGGCCATTGCAACGAATTGATCAGCGTTCAAGCGCAGGGTCTTTTCGGCTAGGCGTGCTCCCATTTGTGAAATGGTGTAGCCCTCTGGAAAGGTCACCTTCTGATAGGTGGCCGATGGCGGGGTTTTCAGCACCGCCATGATGTTGCCCATGTGGTCTTTCGGCGCGATCGTGTAATAACCAGGAATTAGTTCGACTCCACCTTTGCGCGACACGTACCAGGAGAACACACTCGCGCTCGACACAAAACCTTCGTCTGCAAGTCGCTTACTTACCGACTCGATGGTGTCGCCTTCCACAACAGTGAACGACTGCGCATCTCCTTTGCCCGATGGATTGACTTGGTGCACGTACCACCAACCAATTGCCCCCATGAACAGCGTGACTACTGCAACAGCAGCGGCAACAATTTGAAATGGCCGCGACAATTCACGAAAGTCATTGGTCAGTTCATCAACTTCTAATTGATCCGAGCGATGCAATGCATCCGGGTTATCCCAGGGGTCGTCGTACCAGTTTTCGGCAGGTTGATCCTCGGTTTTGCGAATCTTGATCAGTGGATCAATCACGTGTTGGGTCTTCCATCATCTTTCTGCCATCAAGCCATGACTGCAACATGACTGCAGCAGCAACTTTGTCAATCACCTTGCGACGATCCTGTGCATTCATATTTTGTCCCATCAAAATATTGTCTGCAGTTACCGTCGTCCGACGTTCATCAAAGGTGAGAACTGGCACGCTCAACACGCTAGTCAACTGCTCTACTTCAGCGATGGCAGACTTTGCCGCATCGCCAAGAGTTCCGTTCATATGCAACGGGAGCCCAACAACAACACATTCAATTTCATATTCAGTTACCAAATTGGCAATCGCTCGATAGTCGGTTTCGCGCGATCCGGTTCGCTGCAACACCGTCAATGGTGTCGCGATAGTTCCACTTCGGTCGCTCGTTGCGACACCAATTCGCTTACTCCCGAGATCAATCCCGAGTGCGCGCACGTTATGAACCAGACACCCTGCCCAAGGCAGCACGTGCCAAATTGAGTGCTTCATCCAATGCAGCAGGATTCTTTCCACCAGCAGTTGCAATGTCGCCCTTACCGCCACCACCACCGCCTACAGCTTTGGCTGCATCTTTAATGAGCTCACCAGCAGCAACGTCGAGTCCGTTACCCACTGCTGCAACTAGTGCAACACCACCTGTGTCGGTGACTCCACCAAGTACAACGGCTTGGATAGTTGGACTCTGGCGAATGGCAAGCGCAAGTTCGCGCAAATCATTTGGAGACATGCCATCTACCCGTGCAACAACCTGACCATTCGTAGCCTGAGCAATCAATTCGCCCGCACGCGAGCGAGCCTGCGCAGACCGCAGCTGCTTGATTTCATCGGACAGCAACTTCACTTCGTCGAGTTTGCGCTGAACCGTAGACATGATGTCGCTCGGTTGTGTGCCAAGAAGTTCAGCCGCTTCAGTCAAGGTGCGTGTGGTCTCGAGCAAATAGTTAAAGGTGTTCTCGCCCGTCACAGCTTCAATACGACGCAAGTTGGAACCAATTGATGACTCGGAAACGACCTTGATGATTCCGATGTCACCTGTTGCCTTAACGTGCGTACCTCCGCACAATTCGAAGGTCTTCCCTGCTTCCAACACACGCACGGTATCTCCGTACTTGTCGCCAAAGAATGCAATTGCCCCAGCGGCAGTTGCTTCGTCCTTGGACGTTTCGTAATTCTTCGTTACAGAGTTTGCGAAAACCTGCTCGTTTGAAAGTCTCTCGATTCGTTCGATTTCTTGTGCGCTCACTGCGGCGTAGTGGCTGAAGTCAAAGCGCAAACGGTCTGGGGAAACAAGCGAACCGGCTTGCTTCACGTGCTCGCCGAGCACCTCGCGCAACGCCCAATGCAAAATATGAGTTGCTGTGTGATTACGACGAGTGGCGTCTCGATCTGCAACATTGATCGACACGCGAGCGGTCTGTCCGGCCGTAACTGACCCACGAACAATTTTGCCAATGTGTTTGCGAAGACCAGGAAGCGCGAACATGGTGTCGAGTACTTCGATTTCACCAGTTGACGTGGTGATGGTGCCAACGTCGCCTACCTGACCACCGCTTTCGGCATAGAACGGAGTGACATCGAGGAACACATCGACGTCTTCCTGCTCGCCATCTTGCACAGGAATGACTGCGAGCACCTTGGCATCACATTCAGTTTCCTCGTAGCCAACGAACTCGGTAATGACATGAGTTTCCATGACCGAGCGATATGCCTCAACGGTGGCTTCACTCACTTTTGCACCCTTGCGAGCACTCTTTGCGCGATCGCGTTGAGCGCCCATTTCTTGTTCGAAGCCCGCAACGTCTACACGGACATTTCGTTCGCCTGCAATTTCTTGGGTGAGCTCAAGCGGAAAGCCATACGTGTCGTGCAGCAAAAAGGCTGAGGGTCCTGCTAATTCTTGAGAACCACTGGAAAGTTCATCTTCCAAAATGGTGAGACCGGTCTTCAGGGTTTGACGGAAGCGCTCTTCCTCCTTCGTCATTACTCCGAGAATGAAGTCTTTATTGCCCAGTAAGTCCGGATATGCAGCAGACATGATGTCAATTGCCGTCTCGGAGAGCTTTGGCATGACCAATTTTTCAGTGCCCAACAAATAGGCGTGACGAACAGCGCGACGAATGATGCGACGCAATACATACCCGCGGTTTTCATTAGATGGAAACACGCCGTCATTAATGAGCATGGTTGCCGATCGGGCGTGCTCTGCAAGCACCCGCAAACTGAAGCTGTCGCGATCCTCATAGTTACCAATTTGATATTTGCGACTGGTAAGAGACTGACCCTGTTCAATAAGCGGGAAAAGCACGTCCGTTTCCCAAACGGAATCCGTTCCTTGCATCAACGCAAGAATGCGCTCTAAACCAGCACCGGTATCGATCGATGGTTTAGGCAATGGTGTACGTGATCCATCTTTTGCTTGGTTGAACTGCATGAACACCAAGTTCCAAAATTCAAGAAATCGATCACCATGCGGATCGTGTAGCGGTCCACCTTCTGGACCAAACGATGGTCCGCGGTCGATATGAATTTCTGAGCATGGACCACATGGCCCCGTCTCGCCCATTTGCCAGAAGTTGTCTTTGTCGCCGAGTCGCTGAATGCGCTCCATAGGCACACCGACCTCTTCGTGCCAAATTGCTTCTGCCTCATCATCGCTTTCATGAACGGTGATCCACAGACGATCACCATCAAAACCGAACACTTCCGTGACAAGTTCCCACGACCAAGGAATGGCATCGCTCTTGAAGTAATCACCGAACGAGAAGTTGCCCATCATTTCGAAGAACACCAAGTGACGCTTGGTGCGACCAACATCGTCTAAGTCGTTGTGTTTGCCACCCGCACGTGCGCATTTCTGCACCGTGACCGCGCGGCTATACGGAGCTTGCTCGTCGCCTACGAAATAAGGCTTGAACGGAACCATTCCTGCAACCGTGAACAACACCGTTGGGTCGTGAGGAATGAGACTGGCGGATTTAACTCGCGAATGGCCTTTGTCGGCGAAGTAGCCAGAGAAAGACTCGCGCAAATCATTTGCAGAGGAAATTGGGGGCCGTGAACCAGACATTTGCCCTCAGTCTAGTTCGGCAGCACGTATTGGCTAATTCTGATTTTGTGTAATCGTTACTGATTCGGACTCGAAATGAATGACTTCTTCGTCCTTACGCAAATTGCGCACAATCTCCATGCCCTGTTGCGCCAGTTTCACAGCACCTTCAAGAACATCTGCCGCAATCTGGGCAGGGGTCAACTGCTCTGCAGCTACGCGCGCTTTATTCTTTGCATAACGAACACCAAAGACACCGGCGAATGCGCCGAGCACAAACCAAAACAGTCGCTTCATCATTGAGATAACCCTCCAACGCCAATGGGCTTTGCCCTAGCGGTCGTTTTGTGACGGCCGATAGTACGGAATCTGTGGAACAGCCCGCCCTGTAGTTTGCGCAGGTAAATAGTCCTGTTCCACCTTTTCATCACCTAATTGAGCATTATGAGGCGATTGGTACCCCACGCCGTGTCCAATTTCTTGAGCACCGGAGTAATGCGCGTCTCTCAGGTGTGCCGGAACTTCAACGTCCACCCCATTACGAATGTCGGCTCGTGCGTTCCAAATGGCTTGCGCCGAACTATTACTCTTTGGCGCCCGCGCTAGGTAGATGGCGCACTGCGAAAGATTGAGTTGCGCTTCGGGCAGCCCCACATGGTCGACAGCTTGAGCCGCTGCTACCGCAATCACCAATGCTTGAGAATCGGCCACGCCAATATCTTCAGAAGCGAAGATGATCATTCGCCGCGCGATAAAGCGAGGGTCATCACCTGCTTCGAGCATGCGTGCAAGCCAAAACACCGAAGCATCAGCATCGCTCCCGCGCATGCTCTTGATAAATGCTGACACCACGTCGTAGTGATCATCGCGACCGTAACGCAGTGAACTCACGCCGAGCGCTGCTTCAACGTGATCAAGCGTTACCTCTTGTGGACGCGCCAGTGCACACGCAACTTCAAGCGCCGTCAAGCTCTGACGACCATCTCCACCAGAGAGTTGCATGAGTTTGGCGATGGCATCTTGCGTTGCAGTGAGTGCTTCTGCTTCTAAACCCCGAACAAGTAACACTCGAATATCTTCGGTTTGCAAAGGCTCCAATCGAAACAACGTGCTGCGACTACGCAACGGCGCATTCACTTCAAAATATGGATTCTCGGTTGTCGCACCGATGAGCGTGATTATTCCGCTTTCAACAGACGGCAGCAGCGCATCTTGTTGCGATGTGGAGAATCGGTGGATCTCATCAACGAACACAATCGTTGACTTGCCATGTTGACCAAGTCGATCAGTTGCACGTTCAATGGCTTCGCGAACATCTTTGACTCCCGAAGTAACCGCAGAAAGCCGTTCAAATGCGCGATTCGTTGTGAGCGCAACCACTTCAGCAAGAGTGGTCTTCCCTGTTCCTGGTGGCCCCCAAAGAATGACCGAAGACAAACGATCGGCCTCAATCAGTTTGCGAAGCGGAGCACCTTTGGCGACCAAATGTTGTTGTCCAACAATCTCATCGAGACTCTTTGGACGCAAGCGCGCAGCAAGAGGAGCTTGACCGCGCAAGCGATCGTTCACCGCTGCTGTAAAAAGATCTTCGGCGTTACCCACCGAACGCGACACTAACTCTTCGCCGGCGGCGGAAGCAGTCGAATGCCCAACTCAGCCAACTGAGCAGAGTTAACCGTTGTCGGAGCATTCGTCATTGGGTCACTACCCGACTGCGTCTTCGGGAACGCTATGACTTCGCGAATGTTTTCTTCGCCAGCAAGAATGGCAACCAGACGATCGGTACCAAATGCGAAACCACCGTGCGGTGGAGCACCGTACTTAAACGGTTGCAAAAAGAATCCAAAGCGACGATCGGCGTCCTCGTCGGAAATACCTAACTGACGGAATACCCGGCGCTGCATTTCAGGCTCATGAATTCGAATTGACCCTGACCCCAATTCCCAGCCGTTCAGTACCAAGTCGTATGCAAGTGCGCGCACTGACATTGGATCTGATTCAAGTCGCTCAATATCTTCAGGGTGTGGTTGACAGAACGGATGATGCCCAGGTTGAGGTTTGCCAGTTGTGGCGTTAATGCCAACGAACAGCGGGAAGTCAATAACCCACACGTAGCGATATGGACCTTCGTGCACTGGCGGACGACCGATGTCGTTGCGCAGGGTGCCGAGCACATCACAAGTCGTTGACCATGTGTCTGCAACCAACAGCAGAAGATCTCCAGGTTGTGCACCCATCGCCGCAACGAGCGAAGCGCGTTCTGCATCGGACAAGAACTTGGCAACTGGTGAATCAAGTACCAGACCCTCGCCCACCTTCATCCAGACCAAGCCCTTTGCGCCAATTTGCTTCGCACGGTCGGTAAGTGCATCAAGTTTGTTGCGACCATAGGAAGCAGCGTCTGGATACGTTGCGGCATCAACACGCAATCCCTTAATGGATTCTGCTTGAGCAAAGGCTTTGAACTCGGTACCAGCAAACACACTGGTGAGTTCAATAAGTTCCATGCCAAAACGCATGTCGGGCTTATCGAGGCCGAAGCGATTCATTGCATCGAGCCAAGTGATTTGCTCAATCTGCGGTGGGCGCTCACCCAACACCGCTTCTGCCGCAGCCATCACAGCTTCGCTAATTGCACCAAGCACGTCGTCTTTCGTAACGAAACTCATCTCGGCATCGAGCTGCATGAATTCGTATTGGCGATCGGCGCGCAAGTCTTCGTCGCGCAAGCAACGAGCGATTTGGTAATAACGATCAATACCAGCAACCATGAGCAATTGCTTCCACAACTGTGGCGACTGTGGCAACGCGTAAAACGAACCTGGTTCTTTACGCGAGGGAACCAAAAACTCGCGAGCACCTTCAGGGGTGCTTGGCATGAGGAATGGGGTTTCTACTTCAACAAAATTCTGCGATTCCATGGCGCGACGAATTGCGGAGTTGACTTTTGCGCGAATGCGTAGGTTGCGCTGCATACGCTCACGACGAATGTCGAGGTAGCGATACTTCAGGCGAACATTTTCGTCTACATCATCGGCGCGAGCATCAATAGGAAACGGTGGTGCTTCTGCAGAATTCAGAACAACAACTTTGCAATCGGTCAATTCAACCTCACCTGTTGCCAAGTTGGTGTTTACTGTGCCTTCAGGACGAGCCTGGACGCGACCCGTAATTTGCACTACCCATTCGGACCGAACATCGGTTTCGTTGTCGACAACGCACTGCACCACTCCGCTGTAATCGCGAACATCCAAAAAGGCGAGGTGTTCACCGTGCTCACGACGGCGAGCAATCCAGCCACATACCGTGACGGTGTTGCCAATGTGCTCAGCCCGCAGGCCACCGCATAGCTGGGTTCGGAGTGACGTTGATTCGCCTAAAGGCTGCAATGGAGACGACATGAGGCTTACAGCCTAGTTTGCAGAACGAATTTTGCTGACCTCATTTTGGATTGCAGAAACAAGATCCTCGCGATTCACGCTGTACTGCTCACCCGAATTCATCGGTCGAATGACCACTTGACCGGCGTCCAATTCATTTGACCCAATAATGATGGCCACTTGCGCACCACTGCGATCGGCCGCTTTCATTTGTGCCTTCATACTTCGATTGTCAAAAGCGCGGTCGGCGCCAATGCGCGCCATACGCAATTGATTACACACAAGCGATGCTTCCTGGCCACCTGTCGTGTCGACAACGAATGCGAACACATCGGTATTTGGGGCAGGAAACACTTGCTCCGCGTCGCACGCCAACAACGTTCGATCAAGCCCAAGTGCAAAACCAATTCCTGCTGTTGCTGGACCGCCAAGCTCTTCCACCAGTCCGTCGTAGCGTCCGCCACCGCCAATTGCAGTGTGGGCAGCGGTTAGCGCCGTGCTCACAAACTCAAATGTGGTGCGGCGGTAATAGTCAAGACCGCGCACCAATCGGTCATCAATGACGTATTTGATATTCATCGCATCTAATGCAGCAAGCACTGCTGCAAAGTGCTCACCTGCAGTTGGGCTGAGATAATCGCGGATGCGAGGAGCGTTCGCAATGATCTTTTGGTCCTCACGACGTTTTGAATCGAGTACGCGCAATGGGTTCTTTGTCAGAGTGACTTGTGAATCCTCAGACAACTCGCCCACATGCGATTCGAAGTAGGAGCGCAGAACATCAGTGAATCGTTGGCGGTCTCCAGCATCACCCAACGAATTAATTGAAAGTTGTACTTCCTTTAGCCCTAAGCGATCATAAAACTGCGATGCAAGAGCAATGACTTCAGCATCAAGATACGGATCTTCAACACCAAGAACTTCCAAGCCCACCTGATCAAACTGGCGATACCGACCTTGCTGCGGTTTCTCGTAGCGAAAGTTTGGACCCGCGTACCACACCTTCCATGGTGTGGTAGGTCGGTGCTGAACGAATGCGCGACACACACTCGCTGTTTGCTCAGGACGCAGTGCAATTCGGCGACCGCCCTTGTCTTCGAAGTCGTACATCTCCTTCGTCACGACATCGGTTGCCTCGCCAAGTCGCAAGAACACTCCAAGGTCTTCAAACATTGGAGGGATGATGAGTCCGTAGCCAGCCTCTTCTACAACTCCGGCAAACACGTCTTGGAACTTGCGCCAACGGGCCGCATCAGGAGTCAGAATGTCCCGTGTTCCGGGGCTAGTAGAAAACGAACTCACGCGAGAACATTAGACGCTGGATGATCGCCAGCCATGACTCGGTATGCGTCGTACACCGAATCGATGCGCTTAATCGTGCGGAGCACAGACTGCAAATGACTCGGGTCAGCAAACTCAAATTCAAAACGCATACGGGCCACTCTGTCGGCTCCGGTATTTGTCGAACATGAAACGATATTGACGTGCTCTTCGCTGAGGGCATTGGCAACGTCTCGCAATAGGCGCGAGCGATCTATCGCCACCACCTCAACGGCAGCCACATACGTTGCATTATGAACACTTCCCGCCCACTCAACGTCGACCATTCGGCCAGTGTTTTGGCTTGCAGCCGATATCGCATTTGAGCAATCCGCACGGTGCACGTTGACCACTAGGTCTACCGTGAGGAAGCCGATGATCTCATCACCCGGCACTGGTGTGCAGCACTTTGAGAGGCGAACGATGGTGCCCGACATTCCTTCTACATGAACACCTGATACTTGCTCAGTGGTATTTCCTGCATCGAGGCGCATACCAACAGAAAGTTGCTCACCAAACCCACCATCGCGCATGAGTCGACTGATGCGTCCTGCCATTGCTTCTGCAGATACGTGACCTTCGCCAATTGCTCGGAACAACGTCGCGTCGTCTGCATAGTTCATTGCCTCGCGCTCTTGCGCAAATACTTCAGATGACAACACACGCTGAACAGGTAAACCATGCTTTCGCATGTGCTCAACCAAATCGTCACGCCCTGTATCCACCAGGTCTTCCATGCGCTCACGCGAGAACCACTGCTTGATCTTGCTTTTCGCTTTCGGCGAGACAACGAAATTTGCCCACTCCTCAGAAGGTGCAGCATCCTCGGCAGTTGACGTGAGGATTTCACATGTGTCGCCAGAATTCAAACGCGAATCTAACGACACGAGTCGACCATTCACTCGTGCACCAATACATGTATGACCAACCTCCGTGTGCACGCCATAAGCAAAGTCAATTGGCGTTGCATCTAGGGGAAGTGCGATCACTCGGCCTTTCGGCGTGAACACAAACAGTTCGTCCTGCTCAAGGTCTGTCTTTAGACTCTCCAGGAATTGACGCGGGTCTGAAACTTCGTCTTGCCAATCGATGATGCGGTTGAGCCAGTCAATGTCCGTACTTGCAACACCATCTTTATACGACCAGTGCGACGCCACTCCCCACTCTGCCCGCTGATGCATATCGCGCGATCGAATTTGCACTTCAATTGGTTTACCGCCTGGTCCGATCACCGTGGTGTGCAACGACTGATACAAGTTGAACTTCGGCATTGCGATGTAGTCCTTGAATCGACCAACTACCGGTTTCCACTTACCATGTATCGCGCCAAGCGCTCCGTAGCAATCCTTTACCGAGTCAACGACGATACGAATGGCCATGAGATCAAAAATCTCGTCAAAGTCTCTGCCCTTCTGCACCATTTTTTCGTACAGACTCCACAGGTGCTTTCCGCGGGCGGTGAGCTCAGCATTGATGTTCACGGCATTAAGCCATGTATTCACCTGACCGAGAGCCTTTGCCAAGTACACGTCACGCTCGGGAGCGCGAATCGAAACCAAATAATCAAGCTCTGCGTATCGTTTTGGAAACAAAGCGGCGAATGACAAATCTTCCAACTGTTGCTTCATTTCCTGCATGCCCAGTCGATGCGCAAGCGGAGCATAAATATCAAGAGTCTCTTGCGCGATGCGACGCTGCTTATCAACTGGCGCCGACGCAATAGTTCGCATGTTGTGCATGCGATCGGACAACTTAATGATTAGCACTCGCATGTCTTTGGCCATTGCAACCAGCATTTTGCGCATGGTGGCTGCCTGCTGTGCTTCACGCGAATCAAACTGCAAACGCTCGAGTTTGGTGAGACCATCAACAATTCCCGCTACTTCAGCACCGAAACGTGCCTCCACATCGGCAAGCGTGATTTCCGTGTCTTCAACAGCGTCATGCAACAGTGCCGCAACAAGCGAAACCTCATCAAGACCTATTTCGGCAACGATACGTGCAACAGCAATTGGGTGACTGATGTACAACTCGCCGCTCATGCGGGACTGATGGCTATGAGCTGCGCTCGCCATCTCATAAGCAGCATTAATGAGTGAAACGTTTCCTTTTGGGTTACGTCGCTTGTATGCCGAAAGCAATGGCACCAAATCTTCGACTACCGCAGATTGATTCCTTCGCCATGGAAGAACTCGCGACGTCGTGCTCATAGGGAGCGATCCTTATCTGCGTTGTTTTTTGCGCGGACGTGGTGGGTGGCTAAGAACTGCGGTTACCGAAGCAGCTTCACGTGTGGTTGTCTCTGTAGCCCCTGATTCAGTTGAATCTGCGGACACCACACGACTTGGTTTCTTGCCAGAGTTAGCGATGCGTGACATCTCTTCGCCAAGATGCAACTCATTTGCTAATGGCGCAAACTTCGTTTCGCGTGTTTTCAAAATTCCGAGCAATGGTGTTGCAATATAAATTGACGAATACGCACCAAGTGCCATACCCACCAACAAGGCCAAAGCGAACTCTTGCAACGCAACTGCTCCGAGAATCCATGATCCAAGGATCAGCAAAGAAAGAACCGGCAGCACTGCTGCCAACGAAGTATTTATCGAGCGCATCAACACCTGGTTCATTGACACATTGGTGATATCGCCGTAAGACACCCGCGAAGCCGAGTACTTCTTGGTGTTGTCGTGCACTTTGTCGAACACCACGATGGTGTCATACAACGAAAAGCCCAAGATGGTGAGAAATGCGATAACGGTTGCTGGAGTTACCGAAAGACCAAGCACCGAGTACACACCAACGCTGATCAATACGTCGTGAGCCATCGCCGCGATTGCAGAAACTGCCATTTTCCATTCGAATCGCCACGAGATGTACATCGACACCACAAGGAAGAAGACCAGCAACGCTCGCACTGCTTTTTCGGTAATGCTGCGCCCCCAAGATGAGCTGACAAGGGCGACGCTGACATCGTCAACTTTCACTGATGCTTTTTCCGCGAGGGCACTTTGTACTGCTGTGGTTACAGCCTCGGTCTCAGCACCAACTTGAATACGAATACGTTCACCATCAGATCCGTTGAGAACCTGAATCTTCGCATCGGAAGATTCGACGCCATTTGCGTCAAGCACGGCTTTCGCATCTTCAATGGTGAGCGATTGCGCCGGAACTTCCCATGCCACGCCGCCTTCGAAGTCCATTCCTAAATTCAGCCCACGAGTGGAAAGCGACAGCACAGTGATCACCATTAGCGCGATGGAGAACCCAAAGCCCCACCACCTGCGTCCAAAGAAGTTGAATGTGGTTTCACCACGATAGAGACGCCCCATTCCTCCGCTCATACGGTTGCCTCCTTCGGAACTACTACTCCAAGAACATTTCGACCTGCCATGAACTTTGATCGCGCAAGCAACAAAATCGCTGGTCGAGTGAAGAGATACGCCACGAACACGTCGATCAATGTTGACAAGCCAAGGAAGAATGCGAACCCGCGCACCGAACCAACTGTCAATTGCCACAGAATGATCGCGCCGATAAACGAGACCGTGTCGGCCGCCAAAATGGTTCGCCATGCCGATGCAAAACTGCGCTGTGCTGCCCCGCGCATCGTTTTGCCACTGACCAACTCGTCTTTCAGCCGTTCAAACAGCACCACATACGAGTCGACGGTGACGCCGATGGATACCACAATTCCTGCCACACCAGAAAGCGTGAGTGCGAGACCATTCGTTTTTGACAGATACGAGATGACGCTCCACAACAGCGAACCCGAGATGACAAGACCGCTGATGACGACGATGGTCAAGAGTCGATAGTAAAAGAAGAAAAACAGCATCACCAACAACACGCCGACCAAACCAGAGATGAGCGCTGCTCTCAGAGAGTCTTTACCCAACGTTGGAGAAACAGTTTGCACAGTGGCAACAGCAAACTTGACTGGCACAGCACCAAACTCAAGAATTTTTGCCAAGTCGCGAGCCTCTGCTTCAGTGAAGTTGCCAGAAATCTGCACGTTGCCGCCAGTGAAAACAGCTTGTTGCACAACGGGCGCTGAAATCACTTCGCCGTCAAGTGCAATTGCAATCTGACCAGTTGGGCACGTTGCATCTTTATTGAAACAGCGAGTTGACAAGGCGTTCCAAATGTCTTCGCCAGCCGAACCGTCCAATAGACCTACAACAACGCTCCACGTTCCGTTGTTAATTTCGGCTGCGGCATCGTTGCTGAACACCAAGCCAGAAGCGCCTGCTGGACCAGCTGAGTACACATCGCCGTTCCTTCCGAGCAACACAACGGAAGCATTTGGATCATTCGCATCTTGGTTAGCCAAAATTTCTGCGAGCGAAGGCGTGGAACTTTGCGTTGCTGCGACAGTTGTTGGCGAGGAAGTAGTTGGCGGAACAGTCGTTGCAGCAACAATGCGCGAACTTCCAGGTCCGCTCGGTGCCGGCAATGTGGAATCTACGACAGTTGTTGCACCTGGCAATGTGGTGTCAGAACCTGTGTTGACAGTTCCCGCTTGCAAAACTGGACGAAGCAACAATTGACCTTGCTTACCAATGATGTCGAGTGCACGCTGTTGATCTTCAACTCCTGGAAGGTTGACCACAACGGTGTCACCTTGACGAATGATCTCTGGCTCTGAAACACCAATTGAGTCAACGCGAGCACGAATAATGGTGAGTGCAACATCAAGCGCCTTCGCGTCATATGTTCCCTCAGGCTGCAGTGTTACCGAAGCACCACCCTGCAGATCGAGACCAAGTGATGGAACGTTGCCTGCCACAAGGTTGCCGATGAGCAAACCGAAAACTACAACCACTACACCAACGAGTGAAACAACGAGCCGACGAACCATTAGCGCGGGCTACTACTTTTGTTCTGCAGATGGGTTGGCAGGGTCTGGTGTCTTTCCTGCTACAGCCGAACGGTTGATACGAAACTCCACTCCTGTGTTTGCTTCGAACCAGATATATGGCTTGCCTTCTTCAATTTGGGAGATATAGCCATAAATGCCTGAGTTCAAAACCACATGGTCTCCCTCAGCAAGAGCACTCTGGAGCTCCCTTTGTTCCTTTGCACGCTTGCGTTGTGGGCGAATCAGAAGGAAATACATCGCTGCGAAAATGGCGATAATTGGCAAGAAACTGAGTGGCGAACTAGAGCTCGTTGACGAACTCGCTGCCGCGAGAAGTGAATTGACGTGGAACATAGAGATTTCCTCTACTCGCCGAACCGAACGCTACGAGGCCGCTGATCCCATCGCATTGCCCCAAACAGCCAATATTTCGTGGCGGAGGGATGTAAAGGAGCCATCAACTATTGCCCTTCTCATCTGATTCATGAGTTCAATGGTCCACGCCACATTGTGCAGCGAAACCAGACGCGAAGCAGTCGGTTCTCCAACTTGAAAAAGGTGACGGATGTAACCACGGGAATGCCGACGGCACACCATGCATGAACATTGAGCATCAATCGGATCGTCACTCAAGACAAACTCAGCACGTTTCAAATTAACGCGACCAGTTGAAGTAAGCGCTGTTCCATGACGACCCAAACGAGTTTGCAGAACACAGTCGAATTGATCGACACCAAGATTGACTGCTTCGACAAGCGATGCTGGGTCGCCAACACCCATTAAATAGCGCGGACGATTACTCTGTAGATGCGCAACGGCTGCAGCCAGTGCGGGAACCATCTCGTCACGAGTTTCACCAACAGACAGCCCACCAATTCCATAGCCATCAAAATTCAACTCGGCCGTGCGTTGAGCACTCTCCGCGCGCATGTTCGCATCAATTCCACCCTGAACAATGCCAAACAGCGATTGGTCCTCACGTGTGTGCGAATGCTTTGCGCGCACGGCCCATGCCGAAGTTCGTTCAAGTGCTGTTCGAACAACATGAGGAGGAGACGGAAGCGGTGGACAAACATCGAGCACCATTTGAATATCTGCTCCAAGCAGCTGCTGCGTATGAACAGCCGACTCGGGAGTGAACCGATGCTTTGAACCGTCATATGTTGATTTGAATGTGACACCATCGTCATCAACATCTGGATCGAGAGAAAAAACTTGAAAACCACCAGAGTCGGTAAGCGTGAGTCCACCCCACCCTGCAAATGCACCTAGGCCTCCAAAATGTGCAACCGTTTCTGCGCCTGGACGCAACATCAAGTGATAGGTGTTACCCAAAACAATTTGAGCACCTAACTGCTCGTAATCAGATGCACTGAGATACTTGATTGCACCGCGCGTACCGACAGGCATAAAGCACGGAGTGGAATACGTCCCCCTGTGAGTCGTAGCTATTCCAGCTCTGGCACCACCATCGCGTGCAATTTCAGAGAATTCAACTGGAAACATTTGTTCCACGGTACAGCAGCATCGCATCTCCAAACGACAACATGCGATAGCGCAGGGCAATCGCTTCGGAGTAAATTGCTCGCCACTTCACGCCAATCAATGATTCGACCATCAAGAGAAGCGTTGTCCGCGGCATGTGGAAATTGGTCAGCATCAAGTCAACAACTTTCCATTCATAACCGGGAGTGATGAAGAGATTTGTACGACCTTGCAATTCACCAAATGTTGCAGCGCTTTCCAAAGCTCGTGTTGCAGTAGTGCCAATGGCGATGACTCGCCCACCTCGTTCGCGCGCTCTCACACACGCATCGAAAGTCTCTGCGGGCACACGATATGACTCCGTGTGAATGACATGATCAAGAGGGTTTTCGGCGGAAATAGGCTGAAACGTGTCCAACCCAACAACAAGTTCCACTTCTCGAATCTCAACTCCCGCATCGCGAATACGATCGAGCAACTCTGGCGTGAAATGCAAGCCCGCAGTGGGTGCTGCAGAAGATTTCTGATCATGTGAAAACACTGTTTGGTATCGATTCTGATCAGCCAAGGCCGTCGTGATGTAAGGAGGGAGTGGAATTTCTCCAACTTCGACAATTCTTCGCATCACCTCATCGTGTGAAGCTGCTACAAAGTGCACAAAAAATGTGTCACCAGCCTGTGAACGCTCTCCGATTCGAAGCATGACATCACCTGCGCCATCAAGGAGCTCTTCGCCAACAGAAAGCTTTCCACCGGGACGAACGAGAGCCTCCCACCGCATATGTTCTGCGTCTCGCTCTTCAAGCAAGAGGACCTCAACCGCGCCGCCTGTTCGACGCTTGAGTTTCAAACGGGCCGGCAATACTCGAGTGTGATTGACCACCACTACGTCACCAGGAAGTAAAAACTCAACAATGTCTCTTACGTGTCTATGTTGCACACCTCCTGGTGCGTCAACAAGCAGACGCGCAGCGTCACGTGGCTCTATCGGCGTTTGTGCAATGAGTTCTTCAGGCAACTCGTAGTCGATGTGAGAGATATCCAAGATCAAAAACCTAGTTCGCAAAAAAGGCGAATGTCAGGAGAACAGATTCGGATCTTGCGCTGGAGGAACCAGCCCCAAATGGGTCCAGGCCGACGGCATGGCAACTCGACCACGCGGTGTACGCGCTATGAGTCCTTGCTGTATGAGAAATGGTTCATACACATCTTCAATCGTTTCGGTTTGCTCACTGACGCTAATTGCGAGTGTGGAAAGCCCTACTGGCCCTCCATTGAATTGATTACAAATTGCACCAAGCACCGCTCTGTCCACTTTGTCTAGACCAAGGTCGTCAACTCCAAATACTGACAACGCTTCGCGCGCTGAAGCCTTGTCAACCTTCCCGTTGCCTCTCACTTCCGCAAAATCGCGAACCCGACGCAACAGTCGGTTTGCAATACGAGGCGTACCCCGCGAGCGTCGTGCAATTTCCGAAGCACCTTGGTCGTCAATCGTTACATCCAAGATTCCGGCTGCACGTCGGACGATGCGTTGCAGTTCTTCATCGTCGTAGTAGTCAAGTCGAGCAACGAGACCGAAACGGTCTCGCAGAGGCCCGGTGATCATTCCCGTTCGGGTGGTGGCACCAATCAGTGTGAACCGCGGCAGGGTAAGTCGGATAGACGATGCTGCAGGACCTTTTCCTACAACGATGTCAATCTGGAAGTCCTCCATCGCCGGATACAAGATCTCTTCAACAGTCCGCGACAATCGATGAATTTCGTCAATAAACAACACATCGTTTGGCTCGAGCTTCGTCAAAATTGCTGCTAGGTCGCCTGCGCGTTCGAGCGCTGGGCCAGACGTGATGTGAATGTGAGCATTCATTTCCGAGGCAACGATGGACGCCATTGTTGTTTTGCCAAGCCCTGGTGGACCAGCCAACAAAATGTGGTCAGCAGCTTGACCTCGACGACGAGCAGCTTCAAGCACAATCCCGAGATGCTCTTTTAGTTCACGCTGCCCGACAAACTCATCGAGCGACTTGGGTCGCAAGCCAGTTTCGTCGGCTTGTTCAATAGAGTCCTCTGCCCGATACTGCGGATCTACAAATTCTTCACGCACGACGAACTCCTAGCGCATTCAATGCTTGTCGCAATACATTTTCGGCGGTATCGGTTGCCGAGAGGTCGCGCAATACTTCGCGTATCTCTTCATTTGAGTATCCAAGTCCAGTGAGAGCTTCTCGCACATCAGTCATCACCGATGTGCCAACCGTTTTCCCATCGACGAGTGAATCAAGCACAGGCAACTGAAGCTTGCCGCGCAATTCGATGAGCAAACGCTCAGCAGTCTTTTTCCCTACGCCAGGAACCAAAGTAAGTGCACCATGATCGTTTGTGGCGACTATGTCAATCAGCGCTCGAGGCGTGTGCGTGGCCAAGATTGACATCGCCATGCTTGGTCCGATGCCGTGTGTTGCAATCAAGGTGTTGAATGCAACACGCTCATCTTTTTCGAGAAATCCGAAGAGGGTTTGTGCATCTTCACGAATGTGGTGGTACACGTGCATAAACGCTTGCGAAGTTGGTTCAAGTTCGGCAAGCGTGCGTGGGGTGACATGCACCAAGTATCCAACACCGCCGACATCGAACAGCACGGTTGAATCGGCATTGCGTTCAACAACAGTTCCCCGCAATGAACCAATCATTACTTGGCACCCAACGTTGCTCGCCTCAGGCTGTTTGCTAACGGCGAAACGGCAAGATGACACAATGCAACAGCAGCAGCGTCCGCTGCGTCTGCAGGTGTTGGTAGCACGCTGAGACCCAACCTTCGCTGCACCATTTTCTGCACTTGAAGTTTGTTTGCAGTACCCGAACCTGCAACCGAGCTCTTCACTTGGCTTGGTGTGTACTGCACCACTTCAATGCCCAATTTGTATGCAAGCGCAAGCACCAAGCCACTTGCCTGCCCAACGCTCATCGCAGTGCGCACATTGTTTTGAAAAAACACCTGCTCAACCGCGATCGCAGTTGGCTTTACCTCACTAATCAACGCTTCCAAGTCGCACTGCAACAAAGCCAATCGACGAGGCAATGAGTCTTCTTTAGGAGAAGACAGGACTCCCATAGAGATTGATTCAACGGACCCACCCGCGCGCGGAGCAAGGGCGGCGTAGCCACAACGCGTAAGGCCAGGGTCAATGCCCAAAACCACACCAGACGTTGAGGCGAACATATGTTCAAGCCTAGTTGGGGCTAGTGGCCGAGTTTGGCCTTTTCTACAGCTGCCACCAACTCATCCACCGAGCGGAAGGAAAGCCCTGCAAGGGCGCGGTGAACATACCGAACCACACCAGAACCGTCAATGACAAACACGCTTCGACGAGGAAAGCCAAGCGGACCGAGAATGCCATATTCCTTAGAAACCGATTTGTCAACATCGGCAAGAAGAGGAAACGAGAATCCGTGCTTGCCGGAAAACTCGTCATGACTCTCGACGTCTTGCGACGAGATACCAATCACCTGAGCGCCGACGGATTCGAATTGGCTCATTTCATTGTTGTACGAGCACAGTTGCTTTGTGCATACCGGCGTGTTGTCTCCTGGATAAAACACCAACACCACTGGCTTGCCTGCGTAATCAGAGAGTGAGTACGACTTTCCGCCAGTTCCCTGCAGTGTGAATTGCGGTGCTTGATCTCCAACGCTGAGTGTCATTGCGCTACCTCGTTCAATAGTTCATCGGAAATGTCAAAGTTTGCATACACATCTTGTACGTCATCGTTGTCTTCAAGATCGTCCATGATTTTCAAAATTGCCTTCGCATCATCTGCGGCAGTAACGGCAACGCTCATTGACGAAACCATGGTGCTTACTGCCGACACTACGTTCATTCCCGCACCTTCGAGCGCATTTTTCAACTCAAACACTGTGGTTGAGTCGCACGTGACACGCCATGAGTCACCATCATCAACAACATCTTCTGCCCCATGATCAAGCGCGACAAGCATCACATCGTCTTCACTGATGTTCTTTTCAATTTGCACGATTCCTTTGCGTGAAAACTGCCAAGCCACGGCTCCTGGCTCTGCCAACGCACCACCCGATTTGCTGAACGCCATACGCACGTCTGCTGCAGTGCGATTTCGATTGTTTGTCAATGCATCGACCAACATCGCCACACCGCCAGGTGCGTACCCTTCGTACGTCACAGTTTCAAATGCTGCACCTGTTTGTTCTCCAAGACCTCGCTTAATTGCGCGATCAATGGCGTCATTCGTCATGTGCGCAGCTTTGGCTTTTTGGATAATGGTTCGCAGCGTGGCATTACTTGAGGGGTCGCCACCGCCTTCACGTGTGGCTACTTCAAGTTGACGCGACATCTTGGCAAAGATTTTTCCGCGCGCGGCATCGATCGCGCCTTTCTTGCGTTTAATTGTTGCCCATTTGGAGTGACCGGACACCGTTATACCTCCTGCAGTAAACCGATAAACATTGAATGTATACGTGCGTCGCTCGTAAGTTCAGGATGAAATGAAGCCACCATCACCGAACCTTGCCGAGCCAAAACAACATCTTCGTTGTGACGCGCTAATACCGTCACTTCCTCACCCAGTCGCGCAATCTGTGGCGCACGAATGAACACTGCGTGGAAGTCTTCGACCATACCGGCAAGCGCAATATCGGTTTCGAAACTGTCAATTTGTCGACCGTACGCATTGCGTTTCACATCAATGTCAATTGCGCCGAAACTTCTCTGATCCGATCGCCCGTCGAGCACTCCTTTTGCCAGCAAAATCATTCCAGCGCACGTGCCAAACACAGGCATCCCCTGCTTCAACCTTGCGTCAATCGAATTGAATAACCCAGATGTCTGCAGCAAGTGCGACATTGTGGTGGACTCACCACCGGGCATCACCAAGGCGTCAACTACATCCAAATCTGATGGGGTCCGAACCTGAACTGATTCAACGCCAAGATCGCGCAAAACGTGCTGATGGGCTTCGAAAGCGCCCTGCAATGCAAGAACGCCAACTACGCGAGACAAGAGGTGCTGCTTTACCAGCCGCGGTCGGCGTAGCGCTCGTTGATCTTGTCCATACCAATACCAGTCATTGGTGCACCAAGATTGCGACTTACTTTCGCCAACAGATGAGCGTCGCGGAAGTGCGCAGTTGCTTCAACAATTGCTTTCGCGCGTGGTGACGGATCATCGCTCTTGAAAATTCCTGACCCAACGAACACAGCCTCGGCACCAAGTTGCATTGCAAGTGCTGCGTCTGCAGGAGTGGCAATTCCACCTGCGCAGAAAATTGGTACCTGCAACTTGCCAGTCTCAGCAATTTCTTGCACGAGTGGCAATGGCGCGCCAAGCTTCTTTGCCCAGTCAAACAACTCGGCTGAGTCGGCTTGTGTGATTCGGCGAATGTCACCAAAAATGCTGCGCAAGTGACGGACAGCTTCAACAACGTTCCCTGTTCCTGCTTCGCCCTTCGAACGAATAAGCGCAGCGCCTTCACTGATACGACGAAGTGCTTCGCCAAGATTTGTCGCTCCACACACGAATGGTGAAGTGAATGCAAACTTGTCAATGTGATGCGTTTCGTCGGCAGGTGTGAGAACTTCAGACTCATCGATGAAGTCCACCCCTAGTGCTTCAAGAATCTGGGCCTCGACAAAATGACCAATTCGAGCTTTTGCCATGACCGGAATGGTGACAACGGCTTTGATGCCCTCAATCATTTCCGGATCGCTCATGCGAGCAACGCCACCATCGCGACGAATGTCGGCAGGAACTCGCTCGAGGGCCATCACCGCAGTAGCACCCGCATCTTCGGCGATCTTTGCTTGCTCAGGGTTAACAACGTCCATAATGACGCCACCCTTCAGCATTTCTGCCAAGCCACGATTAACTTTCATTGGCCCAGAAGCCGAGTTTGCCTTACTTGTCGTCATGGCCTTAAGCGTACCGACCAAGCCCGCTTGACCCATAAGCCAACTCGGGGAAATCCCCAAAGTGAATTACGGGAATTTCACCTCGTCCTGTGACATACCCGAAAGAACAACTGCGGTTTTTCCAGCACGTGCAACTTCAACAAAAGTCTGACCAGGCGTCAATTTAACGATGCCACCAGCAGAGTCCTTCAGTTCAAATGGCTTCAGGCGATCGGTGCGCGACCATGTGCCTTCGTACACAACTCCATTGGTAAACACGTAAGCCTTACCAGAACCAAGTGTTTTCGAAATCGGACTGTATGTATTGGTGTACTCAACTTCAAGAACAATCACGTTTGGAACCGACAATGCAACATCTGCAGGGTCGACAACAACGGTTCCATCTTGAGTGCGCACCCATTCCTTCGCAGTTGCATCCCAGTCCCATTGCACCTTGACACCGTCCATCGATACTTTGAGTCCAAGTGCTTCTTTTGAAGTGGATGCATTCGCATCACTTACTGTTCGATATGCGAACTGAGTTTGCGGAGCAGACGAACCTGCTGGCGCAAGTGTCCACAATTTTGTGGTTTCTGCGAACAGGTTGTGCGGAGCTCTGTATTCTTCGTTACGCGTAAATCCGCCGTCTTTGTTTACCTTCAGATAACTCAAGTCAACAAGGTCAGACTTTCCAATTGCAGCTGAGACCTTGCTGTTTCCACCACTCCACACAAACAATGGCTTATTCAATGAACCCAGCAAATTGATGTCTTGGAAACGGCCGCTTCGAATTGGGCCCACAGGATCGGAACCCTCACTATGAAAGACCGCTGCATAACGAGTGAGCTTCTCTACGTTTTCTTCAAAAATAATGTCTGCTTGATTAATTCCAGCTTGGGGACGCGCACTCGGATGGTTGTCGATCTTGACCACCATTGCAGGACGATTTGCCATAGCCGGATCTTCCATAGGAGTGCCGAGTAGCGGCCAAACCGGCGCATCAGCAACGGCATCCGTTGTAGGAACTGACTCAGTTGAAGCAGTTGATGTTCCACTTGATCCTCCGCAAGCAGAAAGAACAACTACGGCTGCAAGTGCAAGCGAACGGGAACCAAAAACAGTTACTCGACGATTCATGATTTACATCTCCCTGAGCAAAGCAATTCGCTCGGATAGAGGCGGGTGGGTATTGAAAAGTTTATGCCACATACCTAACCTGCCCGCGTCTTTCACACCCGACAACGGCTGCTCAATCCACATGTGAGCCGTAGCCATACTGGCCGAATGGGTTTCTGTATTGTCCGCCTGGAGTTTTTCTAAAGCAGAAATCAGTCCTGGCGGATATCTCGTCATGCGCACTGCCGAAACATCAGCAAGAGTTTCTCGACGTCGACTGACCGCGGCCTGCATTGCACGAGCAATTAATGGCGAAATCAACAACAGAACAAAACCGATGATGGCAAGCGGATTGCTTCGGTCGTCTCGATCGCCACTGCGACTCACTCGCCCGCCGTTCCACCACATCATGCGCAATGTCATATCGGTGATCAATGCAATCGAACCGACAAGTGTGACGGCCAATGTAGAAACAAGAATGTCGTAATTCTTGATGTGCGACAACTCGTGAGCTACAACGCCTTCAAGTTCAACGCGATTCATTTGATTCAACAATCCGGTGGTAATTGCAATTGCTGCGTTCTTCGGATTGCGTCCTGTTGCGAATGCATTCG
>JACCDY010915815.1_pt1 | contig 38014 bp, 29 predicted proteins | sample 7446391 | NCBI WGS metagenome assembly JACCDY01 (sample SAMN15323451, study PRJNA562643) | freshwater metagenome | isolation source: river surface water | place: USA:Blue River Watershed | collected 2017-08-18 | reverse complement strand
TAATCGTCAGGGGCAACATTATCAGCAAGAACACGAAGGGCAGAGGCAAATCCATCACGAATTCTTCCTCCGTTAGAAAATACTTCATCAGCAGCATCTATGATTGCTTGTGCTTTGGGGGAAAGGTTAGTCATTTTTAATCTCCTCTATCCATACATTTACAATACCATTAGACAAATCCTTTTCATTATTATCTTCATCATAAACAGAGAGTTCTACCTTATCAGGAAGATTAAGAACTTCTTTGAGATATTCTGTGAGTTGTTTGTTTTCAGTCATTAGAGTGCCTCCAGTTCATTCGCAATCTCATAAAAGTCATCAGCAGTAACCCAAACAAGTCCATTATCATCATACGCAAAACTATCTGCCATAGCACGAATAGCAGCAGCAACTCCATCTTTTGGAAAGTTGTAAGTATCCTCTGCTTCGTATGCTCTCATAATATTTTTTACTCGTTCTTGTTTATGGTTAGTCATAGTGCCTCCACATCATAAGAAAGACGATTTATGTAATCAACACTAGGTCCAGGGTCAAAGTAGAGTTGGTCAGCAACCTCACGGATAGCAGTAGCAAGTGCTTCTTTCATATCATCTGTTGCTGGTTGTGTAAGTTCTGCTTTGAATGCTTCCCAAACTTTGTATGCTGTGTTAGTCATACTTCTCCTCAACTTCTTTTACAAGTTTCATAAAGTTATCAGCACCGTGGTCCCCAGAATAAAGGTAATCAATATGACGCATAATCTCTGCCATCTTACGGATTTTGGTAACTTGTTCTAGCAGATACTTACAAACATCAGGAGAATATTCGTAAGCAAAACCATACTCATCCTCATTAAAGTTGTTACGAACTTCTTGTTCCAGTTCATCAGCAAACTGTGATACCTTATAGTAATCGTAACCACAATCTCCAAAGTGTCCGCCGCTCATGGTTGTGTCTCCTGACTAATTGGTGGTGGGGGTGATAGTGGTGGAAGTTGAGTAGGTGGTGGTGTAACTTGTTTAACTACAGGAGGTTGTGGAAGTGATACTGGAGCTGGTGCAGTTTCAGCTTGTTGTTTTAAATCAGAGATTTGTTTTTGTAGCTCAGTGATGTGAGTTTCATAGTTTGAATTAATTTCTTCTGCTGGTTTTACTGAACTTTCTTGTGAAAGTTTCCAACCTGCCGCACCAGCACCGAAGATACTAGCAAGGGCAGCAACGACAGAAATAGTAGATTGAAACTTGCTCATGATTTAATCTTGAACGAATGTAGTATAGGACAAAAAGACTTCAAAAACAAGAACAGTGGGCAGTTAAATCACTGTCCACTCAATTGCTCTAATTCATTTGAAAGTGTAAGTAAATCTGTCTTATCAATTACAGAAAGGTTATTTAACTTTTGTGCTGTCATAGTTTTTACATGTTCTGTAGTTCTACGAATGATAGCAGCAACCAATTTTTCTTCTGTATTTGCCCAATTATTTCTTTCCTGCCATATCTCAGACATTAGTTGTTGTGCTCGTTGTGTCATAATGTTAATCCCATGGTGCAGGTCTAGAGAGTAATTGTCTCAAAAATGGAGTTGGTGGGTCTGGATTTTCTATTTTATCCATCAAAGAATCAAAGGCTTCTTCTGACAAGTAAATGGTATCTGGCATATCATCAGGAGAACTTATGCCCATAGCTGCTTCATCTGCTTCTGGACTATGAATAAATGCATCATATTCCATAGTCCACCAACCATAGTTTAATTCATACCAAAAGTCAGCAGATAGATGTCTATCATCGAGTCTCATGTCATTATGACACATAAATCTATACCACCACCAGAATGGAGTATAACGAAGAAACTTATTTGAAATTATAATTTTGTGTATATTCATGTCCACCTTCCTAATCTTAGTTTTCTTTCAGGTGAAAGATACGGATTATATGGGTCATCATAAGGATAGATGTATTCGCAGCACCAACCCCAAGATAATGCTTCCCAAAAGTCATCATAACCATAAGGTTCTGGTGAGTTATAACAAGATATGATATATGAGATATTACAAAATCCCTCAATAAACCATTCCCATTTAGTCATTTGCCAGTATTCTTTCCAGGTCATTTTCCCTCTAGAATATCAAGTTGTTTTGAAGCATAAGCACCAAAGTCAATCACACAATCATCACTACAATATCCTGGCAGATGGTCAATCAAATAATCATCAAACCCCAGAAAGATTTGAATAGCACGGCGTTTGTCGTGTTCTGTGATGGCAGTATGCGGAGACGCAACTATCTTAGTGATACAGTCGTAGAGTTCGTCAAGTGTCATTAATCCATTCCTCATAACGAGTATTGATTTTACCACAGTTGGTGAAAATATTCAAGTGCCCTGTGCGACCATCTTCAAAATAGAATGCCATCCACACATGCTCACCTTCATCCATAACTTCATAATGATAAGATTTGATATTGTCAAGCAGAAACTCATCTGGGTTGAATAGTTCTTTATCAGTCATTTTGCCTCCCAGAACCTACCATCAGGTCCACAAGAGTAATCAAGTGATTCCCAACATTTAGCACGGAGCATATCACAGAACCTGCTCTCATTACCAGTCACAAGGTTATGAGAAGTATTTGGTGATACACAAGTATCGTGTCTGTTTCCCATTCCAAATAGATGAGAGAACCAATCCTTACGATAATACTTGCAATCCTTACACAGTTTTTTAGTCATTATGCCACTCCATCAGCACTATCTTTGAACTCTTGTACTCTTTTCAGAAATGCAGTTGCCTGCTTATCCAATCCTTCAATCAAATCCTCAATATCAGAAATGGGAATTTCATTATACTCACGGTTGAGATTCTCACAACGCAGAGCATCAATCATAGATTGGAATGCAATCATTTGTTGATGTTCTGATGTGATTGGTGTGCCATGAGGAAGCCCAGAACATTCCATATTGTAGTAATCATTATATCGTTGAAGAACACGTTCAGAACGTTCAATACGTGCTAATTCTTTGAAAGCATCATCATACTTCTCCATAGCATCTATGGCAATTTGAAGCACTTGATTTTCTTTCTCTCTACGCTCTGCTTCTTCAAGCATTTCTTCATGTGTCATAGTGTTTTTCCTCGCTGCCCAACCTAGATTAGGCCAAGTGTCTCTAAAAATTTCGTTTAGTTTCTCGTTTTGGTAATACATCAAAACATACTGAGTTAAATTTACCTTTGACTCCTCTGAGTTCTATTTTAGTATGCTGAGAGTGAACATACACATGCTCAACATAATAAGTGTCTCCTACAATCAATATGCCAGTGGGGTCATCATTATTTCCCCAGCGTACTTGTTCTGGAGTACAACCTAAAAACTTAACGTAATCTCCTGTTTTCATTGGTTTAATTTGGTTTCTGTGAATAAACTGTTTAAAATTTCATCACAAATTTGATACTCTTTACCATTCAGTGGAACTCTATTCATTTGATAATACCTAACAGCATTAAAAATGATTTTTTTCTGTTCAAGTGTAAACTCAGTCACTTGCTCTCCATTGATTAAGTTTGGCACGAGTAGATTGAAATTCTTCTACTGTATTGAGAATCATTTGTGCAGATTCATTTGCATCTGCTTCATCCCAACCATCTTTTTGTTGTCCACTAATATAGTATGCATAAAGATGGTCTTTAATAGAATCAATAAGTCTATCGTAATGTGTCATAATAGAAAAGGGAACTCAAAGAGTCCCCATGGAAAGTTTAAGAATCGTAATCATCATAATCTCGGAACGTGGATTCATTGCGATTCCAACGCTTCATTCCAGAAATTTTATATTCTTGGAATCCTTCATCATATTCTAGGTCTTGAATTGATGCATTTTGGCGAAGCTCAGAGAGGCTGCCAGCTTGAGATTTGTTGCCTTTACGAAAAGTGCGTCCCATAGTTAGTAATCAGTCTGCGTAGTCGAAAGTGTAGTCGTAGTCGTGGTCGTTTGCGAAATCATCATAGGACTCTTCATCATAGTTGTCAAGTCCCCTTTTGCGATAGTAACTATCGAGTTTGATTTCATCCCGAATTTCATCCAGAATGGACCCTCGGTAACTTAGGTAAGCCATGATTGAATCCCTGTTGAACATGTAATAATATATAGGAGGTTTTCAAAAATGTCAAGGGTTCGGGTATTAGGAAAAGTTATGAATCCAATAAATGAGTTTGGTTTTTTAAATCAGTGTCTGCAATATGTATCATAAGAATAATCTTATTCACCAATATTTGCAGCTCTTTAAGTTGGTCTTCAAGAATTTCTATTCTGTCGGCCAACTCTGACATACTGCTATCCATTCATCAAACTCCTCTCCAATAGAAATTGCATCTTCGTATCTACCTTCTTCTATCAGTTGCTGAAATCTATCGCAACGTTCTTTGAGAATTTTATCTAAAATTTTAGTTTTATTCATGTTACTTTACCCCATTTTCCAATGGGACAGGAACCTTGACGAAGTTTAGTTTTAGCTGACATAAAACAGCCACAACGTCTACATTGAGTAGTAGCTGCATTAAAATCTGTACAACTAGTGCAAATAGACATTCTCATTTGTTGAGTTTCTTCAGTAACAAATACTGGTTTGCCTTTAGAAAAATCACTCAAAGAGTCAGAAACAGTTTCTGTGAGATTTTTTAACTTTTCTAAAAGTTCTTGTTTAATCTCATTAGAAAAATTTTTCATCAGATTTCTTCAGATTCTTTTAACTCTAGTGATTCTTCTGGTTGCTCTAGAAGTTGAAGAGTCTCTAGACCACCAATAAGTTTGACACGATATTCAGTTAGACGAGAAAGTTCTGATTGAAGTTTTTCAATCTGCTCGTTTGCATTCTTTAGTTGCTCTTCAAAACTTTCTTTGATTTTTTCTTGACTTGACATAGTTAAACTCCAATTGTTTATGTGTTCAATCATAGATTATTTAGAGGGTTTTGTCAACCCCCTTGACAGGACCCAGCAAATATGTGTATAATGACTCTGCTAAGGGTCAAAATAATATTTAAGTATTTAAAGAATATTAAGCTTGAGCTTCTGTCCAGGAAATACGACAAGCAATACTAGAAGTTGTACTTCCGAGATTTCTTGCTGAGATTAAAAGAATATCTGGACCTACAGGATATCCTGGATTTATATTTCCAGCTAATCCATCACCACTTAAAATAGAAGTACCTAAGTCTCTAACATCTGTTAGCTCAATTCTTGTTGCGTTAAAGCTAGTACTTCCAGAGAATTCTGTATATGCAGCAAAGATTCTATCACCTCCAGTAAATGATCCTGTTGCACTAACTGCAGCACCACCTGTTCCTGTACCATCAAAGTATACTACTTGTGCAAGAGAACCAGAACCTACAGAAACTGTTTGCCAACTTGTAGGGAATGTTAAACCACCTCCAGCAATTGTTTGAGGATTTAGAATACCTTCTACAAGGAATTGACCCTGAGAGTAAATACCAAGTGCTCTTAGAGTTAATTGCATTCGATTAAGAATTTCACGAATACCAAAGTTTCTCCCAGTACCAGAATCAACAGAAGGAGCAATACGAATAGCAAGTAATGGTCTCTGTTCTGCAGTAACAATATTTAAATATTTTTGCATACCTGCAGTAAAGATGATACTTCTATCATCATTATATCCACCATCCATGATAACTGAAACACCCCAATGGCTTACTACAGGAGCACATGTATTTTGTAAATATTGTACTGCTACTTGAGATGTTCCAGCTCCTCCTACACCAGCATCTGGAGTAAATGTAACTGAAGATGCTGTTCCACTGAATGTGTATGCTGAAGCAGCAAAAGCACCAGCAGGGTTAATTCCAGCAATAGAATATGTGGTTCTTCTAGTCAAACCTGTTAAAGGATATCCACGAACTGTTGAATTATATGCACCAATCCCAGTATATTGAATTAATTCAGCATTAGTTTCATCTTGAAGCATTATAAATCCAGAAGTTGGCCAATATGCAGCATTTTCTACATGTAGAGTTGTATCTGTTGCTGCTAATGCACTGCCTCTTGTAGCAGTAGCCCCAGCAACCAATCTAGTATATGGTCCTTGGTTAATTGCTTCAAATCTACCTGGCAAGTTACCAGAACGCATATACGCTGAAGTATTTACGTTGTTATTTGGCATCTTATGACAATAAGTAATTTCACCATTAACACCACGGAATCCAAAACGAATAAATCCAGCACCATACCAAGTATAATCAATATATGCCATTTGCATCTTAGAAATATCTAAGTTATATCCAGATGGTCCAGTTCCATCCATTCTATCCATGTTCCATTGAGATTGAGGAACACGATAATTTTGTGTTTTTAAATATTTTACATTATTTCTACTTTGTCCAATATATTGTGGATTAATTCTAAGTGAAGTATCATTTATAATTTTAGCTACTTCATAAGTTTGACCTTTAATTACAATTTTATCTCCAGTCACTAATTGTTCTCTAAATCTTGTACCTGTACCTGTAACTGTTCCACTTCCATTAATTACAGTAACACTTCCAAATAATTCTTTTACAGAATCTCTTCTACATGCAAAAAGTGTTTGTCCATCATATTCAAAGTAGAAACCATTTTGTTCATCAAACAAACCAGACCTTACACAAGCTCCTCTCCATGCAGTTGCAGTAACTAATACATTGGTTCCTCCAGGAGCTAAGTCTGTAGGAGTTGCAGTTGTTGTATAAGTAAATGTTTTTGTTCCAGTTACAGAAGCAACTGTCCTACTTCCATTATATAATGCACTATCTGCAGAACCAGAGGTAGATTCAACACCTTCTACTAAAACAGTAGCACCGATTTGTAAATTATGGTCCTGTGCAGTTGTAATGGTAACAGTAGAACCAGATGCACTAATTGTGGAAATATCAAATGTTGGTGTAAATTTTGCACCTGTAGAGAATTGCATTCCCTTACCAGACTGATAACGGAAATATCTTCTAGTTTGACGAATTTGTTGAACACCAGTAACATTACTTCCAGTAGTGATTAGAACACCACCATCAGTAGCTCTGTGCTGCTGATAACTTTCTGGTCTTGTGTATAGCAATGCATTTGCAAAGTTTGTTCCAGAAGATAATGTTCCAGTAGAGTTTAATGCACTTACAAATTGAAATTGAGTTGGAGAAGATACGTTAGATATAATCCAAGCTCCATTTGGAGCATTTGATCTTACTGTAGTTCCTAAAGTTGTTGTATAAGTTCCAGCAACAACAGTACTAGATACTACAAATGTAAATGTAGTTCCAGTTGGAACTGAAGCTACGGTCCAAGTACCATTGAGTTTAGCTTGCTCAGTTCCAGTTGCTCCAGAAATAATAATAGTATCTCCTGCTGCCCATCCAGTAGTAGATGCTATGGTTCCTGTAACAGTTGTTGTTCCATTACCAATATAGTTTGTGATGGTAATAGTATCTCCAGTAGTTGTTATACCTGAGATTACAATTGGAGTTCCTGGATATAATCCATGTGCGTTTGCTGTATTTACAGTGACTGTTGATCCAGAATAAGTCATTGCAGATGCTGTAGCAGCAAGACTAATTCTTGCTCCGTTAAAAATTCCTCCAGCAGTAACTGTAGTATAACCAGTATCTAGAATTGAACCATTAACTACACCTTTTGCTCTATATGTAAATGTTGTAGTAGTTGGAACAGTTTCAATTAAAAATGTACCATCTGCAAGTTGATTCGTAGAGTCTTGGACAGATACAATATCTCCAGCTACTAAGTTATGTGCAACAGAAGTAGTTACAGTAATAAGTGATCTGGAAGGTTGGTTTCCCCCAGTAAGACCAAGTACATCAAATGCTACACCAGCACTACCTTTTGCATAAAATGATGGATAATTTTGTGTTAATGCAAGAGATTCCCATTTTGAAGGCTGTACTGAATATTCAAAGTCAGTATCAATTAGAGCTTGTGGTGTAGATACTCTTAGTTTTGATACTGGATCTTGGAATGTTTCTGATGGTACAAATTGCTCATTTTCATCAACAACAATTTGAAGTTTATCTGTGCTGCTCATTGCAGCAGTGTTATATAGTAATACAATAGTAGTTGTATCTCTTGCTCCAGTTACAACTTTTGTGTTGAAATCTACAGTGGCACCTTGCTGATAATTAGAAGCATTTACAGTATATGATGATGCTCGTAAATTTGGATCTGAAAAATTATAAATTACAGTATTTGTAGTTACATTTGTAATTAAAATTAATTTTTCTCTCTGAATAGCACGAGGGATTACAATAGTATTAGTAGAAGGAGTAAATGTATACCCATTTTCTAATATCGCTTTTCTTGCCATTAGTAAAAATCCTCTTGAAAATTAATTTCTATTCTGGTCTATTTATGCCCATCCACCCTGAGCTGTAGTTGTTCCAGATGTACTGATTGGAATAAGTCTCATGTAATTAGATCCACTACATGTTGTAGTTGTAGTTGCACCTGCTAAGTTTACAGTTAATCCATATGCAGGAATAAAGGTTCCTGCTGTGGTAATTTTAATTATTCCAGAAATTTCAGCTTGATATGTGCCACTTGCAGTTGATATAGAAGGAGCAACGGTATTGTTTGTATTGATATTAACAGCAGCAAAATGATAAGCAGTTGATGCACTTGTTCCAGCATTCCATCCGATAGCACTTCCACTAAATGTTCCTACTGCAGTACCAGCTCCAAGAAGGTTTATTCTTAGTTGTGATGCAGTAGTAGAAGTTGCACCTCTGGTCACGAAAACAAGCATTTTAACTTCATATACACCAGCAGCTAAAGTAATGGTATCTCCAGCAGCAGGGAATAATACTTGGTTTGTAGTTTCTGTAGTAGCTGTTAATGCTGTGCCAGCACCTTCAGTATATGGAATTAGATAGGTTTTACCAGATAAAGTTTGAGTTGCTGTAAGTGTTGCAACAGTATCTGCTCCTACTTTTACACCATTAGTTCCAGCATTGAGTACTACTCCAGTTGCTCCAGTAGTATTACCAATTGTAATTGTTTTTGCGATTGCAGTACCAATATTAATTGCACCAGTACCAGAATCTAAAGTAAGTGCTGATGCTCCAGTTTGGTTTCCAATAGTAATTGTTCTTGCAATAGCATTAGTACCAATGTTTAATCCACCAGTACCACAGTTTAGAACTACTGAAGTAGCACCAGTACCATTACCAATAGTAATAGTTTTAGCATTAGCACCAGTACCAATATTAAGAGCTGTAGTGCCAGAAGAATCTACGTTAGCTACAATTAAGTTGCCACCTAAGAAAGTATTGCCTGCAGCAACTTGTAGTGCATATGCATTAGTTATAGTGGCATTAGTACCTTGTACTGGAGCACCTTCAATATAAACACTGGATGCATTAGTATATGTACTTGCTGCAAATGCTTGAATTGTTTTGATTCCTACTGATAAACCAGTAACTAAATCTGCAAGGTTTCCAGTTTTAAATTTAACTGTTTCTGTATCAGAAGATAAATCAACACCTACTTTAGTTACTGGAAGAATTCCATAAGAACAAGAATTAACATCAACAAGTCTGCCCCAATACATCTCTGTTGTATTGAGTACATCTGACCCCTTAAATCTTGTTTTATATGATTTACCGTAGTTTGAAGTTCCTTCTGAAACATTAACAATTGCACCATCCAAATCAGTTGCAATGTTTGCATCTGCAGCTCTTGTTAAAGTCCAAGGAACAGTTGTAGAACCAGTTGCGGTTACAGTATAAATTCCATTATATTTTGCAGCATCAAGAACTGGCAATCCTCCTAAAGTGTGACTATCTTTTACAAGAACTCTATCATTAGTTGCAAGAGTAACACCGTCAATAACCAATGCAGCAATAGTTTGAGCAAAATTAGTATTAATTGAAGTTCCTGCAGCAATTGTAAATGCTATAGTTCCCTGTACGGTAGCAGTAACAGTTTCAGTTGATGCAAATTGAACAGTAGTAGTTGTACATGCCGTTACTGTTTTGGTTCCATTATAAGTTGCTGGAGTTGCACCACTAATTACTATTGATGCACCGATTGCATATGGAGCATATGTTTGAGCTGCAAATGTTGCGGTAGCTGTTGTGCCGTTACCAGTAATAGCGGTAGTTGTAATATTAGCTCTGTTATTTACAACAAATTGAGTAGCATTTGTAATAGAAGCAACTGTAGTTCCAGCAGCAACTTGAACTGTAGCAGTAGAAACAACTGCACCCACTTTGAGAGTAGCAGTAGATGTAGTTGAAATTGTAGTAGTTGCAGCAGTAGTTGTGAGTGCTAAGGTAGTAGTATCATCATAACCAGTTAAAACATCAGCAGCAAAAGATGATACTTCTAAATCTGCAGTGGTTGCAACTCTACAAATAGATTTGTAAGAAGCATGTGGAGCATGTAAAGACAATTCAAATGTTTCAAATACTGGAGCAGCGGCACCCTTAGAAACTAATAATTGTCCAGAAGTTCCAGCAGCACCAATTGCAAGTGCTGTTGCAGTTGAATATACAACACCACCATTTACGGCAGTTAGAGATGCATTAGTTCCTCCATCTGCAAGAGCAACGTCAGTATTTCCTGTAGCATATAATGTACCAGTTAAAGTTGGTAAAGTAATATTTACGGCACCACCTTGCAATAGGAATGTTTGTCCTACTTTAGTTTTACCTGTTGGTAATTGAACTGCAGTAGCTCCAGTACCACCAATAGTAATAGTTCCAGTAGTTGCAGTTGCAATATTAACTGCTTGTGCAGCAGCAGTTCCTGTATTACCAATAGCAATAGTTCCAGAACCGTTAGCAGAACCTAATGTTAAAGTTCCAGTTGTTAATCCAGATCCTACAGTAATATTAGTTGTTGTATTTCCTGAAAGTAATGAAGCAGCAATGTTGCCAGTAGTAATAGTTCCTCCAGATACAGTTAAGGTTCCAGTAATAATAGCATTTCCAGATACATGTAATTTTTCAGTTGGAGTTATTCCAATACCAAATTTTCCGTCAGATAAAAATCTTGCAAATTCAGTTGTAGCTTGACCAAATGCTAAGCCAAATGTAGATCCACTAGGATTAAATTCAATATATCCTTGTTCTGTTACATCTGTGATACAAAGTAATTTAGTAGATGCGGTAGTCCAATCAGTTCCATTTGTATTTCGTGTTGCTCTTATTCTTAAATATGATGTGTTAGTATTATTATGAATAAAATCTGCAATAATTAAATTATTTCCCGCAGTTTGTCCCAATGAACCTTTAATTACTTGAAGGTCTAGACAATCAATTCCACCTAATGTTCCAGAATATACTTCGCCAGATTGATTAGATTGTGGAATGAATGTAAATCTTCCTGATGATTGATCTAAACCAAAGAAACCATTTTTAGATTTTACTGTAGTTCCTAGGGTAGTTGTATAAGTTCCAGCAGTAACTGCAGATGAAACTACAAATGTAAAAGTAGTTCCGTCTGGAACTGATGCGATAGTCCAAGTACCATTTAGTTTGGTTTGCTCAGTACCAGTTGCACCAGAAATAGTGATAATATCTCCAGCAGCAAATCCAACAGTTGAAGCTACTGTACCTGTTACGGTTGTTGTACCATTACCAATATAGTTTGTAATTGTAAGTGTAGTTCCATTCCACTTAAATTCTACACCCCTATCTTTAGTTACTTCAGCTACAGCAGTATCACCACCTAATGTAATGATAGGATCATCTAAAGTTAGAGTTGTTGAATTTACAGTGGTAGTTGTTCCATTTATTGTTAAATTGCCAGATACAACTAAATTATTAGTTATTGTTACACCACTTCCTTGAATTTGTACTCCACCGCCGAAATCACCAGCATAATTTAATACTAATGTACTGTTAGCATCTTTTACAAGTGCTCTTGATGCGCCACTATTTCCTCTATTAGTTTGATCAAAATTACCTAATATAAAATCAAAACCACCATTTGTGATAACTCCATCACATTCAATAGCTCCAGTAAATTTACTTCTTCCTGCTCTTAACGCATATGCAGCAGTAATAGTAGCATTAGTACCTTGAATTGGAGTTGCAATATCTACGTTAATTGCAGTTGTTAATGTACTAGCACCAACAAATGCATAAGTTGGTGCAGCAAATACTCTTTCTCTTTGTAGAGTTAGTGCTCCAGTAGCAAACTGTCTTGTGGCAGCAGTAAAACTAAGACCAATAGATTCAGTAGATGCTGTTTGATTAGTATCTGCTGGAGTAGTTATTGTGAAGTAAGGTCCAGAACCAGAAATACGAGCAACTGGACTATATGTTCTAAGTCCTGTAATAGTTTCTGTGTTAGTTGTTGTTGAGAGAGTACCTATTATTGGTAGAGTAATAGTAGTTGCTGCTGTTGCCGTTAATGTAACAGCAAAGTTTCCAGACGTTGTGAAGTTATTAGCTAAAGTTAAGTTACCAGATAATGAAATAGTTCTATCTGCATCATTTGTGTTGATACTTAAAGTTCTAGCTGCAGTTAAGTTAGCACTGTTTGTTATAGTAAGATAATGAGATGGTGTTGAGTCATCATAAAGTGCAATATTACCAAAATACCCATCCTGAGTTGAAGTAGTAGAAGAAGATAAAGCAAAAGATGTAAAATTAGAAGAATTTAAAAATGTTACCCAGGAACTCCATGTTCCTTGGTATCTTCCACGCATTCTTAAATCATTGGCAGGGGTTCCATATGCAATAGCTAATTGTGTAAGATTTGATGTTCCATTAACTCCAGCATATTCAATATTTAATGGATGATAGTAATTTCCTCCTCCAAAACCATTTGTGGCACTACCAAGTAGTAAAGTAGGGCTAACACCTGGACGAGTATTACTTACATCATTCCAGTCTAAAGTTCCACCAGTACCTTGTGAAGCAAATAATTGCTTTACAGATAGTGTGGTAGCTACTACAGTAGACGCAGTAGATTTATCTGGAGATGCAGTTGTTAGACTACCATCTACAGTGGCATTTCCATATATTCTGGTTCCGCCTTTTAGTTGTGCCATCTTTTTAAGCTTCTTCTTAGTATTTAGGGTTTATAATCCAAATCTGTTTTTTAGAGCAGTATAATTTTGTTCAATTTCAGATTGAGTAAGTGCTCTATTATATACTAAAATAAAAGATACATAACCATTAAATCTACCAACACCATCAGATGCTCTTCCAATAAATCCAGTATTTCCACCAGATGCATAAGAACCAAAAGTAGATGTAGTTGTTATTTGATTTAAAAATCCAAAAGCATTTACTCCATTTTGAGTAAATGCACAAATTCCAAATCTATCTGCAATTGTATCAGTAACTGAACAACTAGTAGATATAGAAGGAGAGCCAAAAATATAAGACTGCGCTCCAGTAAAACTAGTTCCAGGAGTTCCAGTAGTGGATTCAATAATTCTCCAACCATTATTAAATCCATTAGAAGCACCCTGAAATAGATAAGAATCGCCAGTATTATTTCCACCAGTCCCATACGCTATTTTTTTAGCTCCAAACATAAATGTAAAATTTCTAGTAGAACCTAAAGTATTCCAATTAATTCCATTTAAAATAATCTCATCATTTGTAGCATCTAATAAAAAAGAACCTCTATACGTTGATGAATATGTGGGTCCATTTACAAGTGTTGCATGATTACCATTCCCACTTAAATCAGTCCACGTAGTTCCATAGCCAGGATAAGATAATGCCATTCCAGCATCTAAGTCTAGAATTAATCCATCTCTAACAATATTTCTAAAGTCTGTAACTTCATCAATTTCATTATACACAATTACAGATTTATCACCATTTTGTCTCATATATCTTCCTTGCCCAGGACCAACTAAAGTTCCTCCTATTTCATCGTAAATAATATTATATGGTTCAAAAACATTTGCTGCGAGTGTGCTAGTACTATTTGAATTCTCATCAAATCCAGCACTATAATATATTCCAACTCCTGTAATATTTGTATTGGTTGTTGATGGTAAACTTCTACTAATTGTGGTAGTTGTTGTTGGCGTGTAATTTGTTACAGAAGATCCTAATTCTAATTGCCATCCAGATAATGTTATATTATTACCTGGGAATATTGTAACTTGTGGCGTTAAATTTGGATTATCAACAGTTGCCGAATATAATACCCAATGTCTCCACCAATTATTAGCAAGTGAAATACTTCCAGAATTTAATATTGTATATTTTCCAACTGCAAGTCCACCTTGATCAAAACTAATAGTTGATGTGTTACTGAATATTGATATTACATATTGAGTTCCTATAGTAAATGAAGTATTAAAATTTTGATAAACATAAGTATTTCCAGCACCACCATTATTAACAAAATTTACAGCAGTTAATCTCCCATATGGTACAAAAAGTTGATTCGCAGTTGCAGTGGTATTTCCAGATTGTTGAATATGATCAAATTCACTACCAATAATTAAATTCTCACTCATTGAGTATTCATTAAATTCATTGGCTAACATTGAGCCATATTGATTCAAACGTCCTATAATACTCATAACATCAACCTGCTACAAAGTCCAAACTATTATTAGTAGAATTGTATTGAATGTAATAATTTGAAGTTGTTGAAGTTCCACCAAATCTTAATCTGTTTGTTGACGTAACTCTTGCATCTCCATTTATGTCCAATAGAAAATTTGGAGCAGCACCATTTAATCCTAAATTTCCACTAATATAATTAGTTGCAGCAGTAACATATAAACCATGTGCAGCATTACCTTGATTAACAAATAATGCTCTCCATGCTCCAGATCTATTTGCTAGTGCAGCAAATTCAGTATTGGTTAAATTTCCTCCACCTGGATATAATGCTCTAATTGCAGATTGGTTTGTACTTCCTTTTGTACTTGCAATATCCAACATATGGTTGGTACTGATGCTTGCTACAGCACCAATACCAACGTCTCCGTCAATTGTTAATTTGTGAGATGGGTTTGTTAAACCAACACCAACTTTATCATTAATGTAATCTACAACTAATGTATTACTTGCTCCAGTAGATTTATCTGCCTGGAGACCATATCCAATAACAAAGTCTCTCTTAGTTGCCATTTAAAAATACCTCCAATTATACAACAATAGTATTTCTTAGTACTTTAACTGTTGCTGAGGTTGCTGATCCCATAGTTACAAGTAGTCTTACGTTTCCAGTTGCAATATCTGCATCAAGAGTTCCAAGGACGCTACCAGAAGTAATTGTTCCATACTCAGTAATATATGCAGTTGTTCCATCATGAGTTAGTAAAATTTTGCTGATCTGATAAGCAGAACCTTGTACAATTTGAACTAGATATTCAGCACTTCTGAATGTAGCAGCAGCAAAAGTATCAGTTGCCGTTTGTGTAGTGGTGGCTACTGTAGTTGTTGATGCCTGGGCTGCAGCTTGCGTACCAAAATAAACGTTAACGGCTGCACCACCAATATTTACTCTCCCTGTAACTGTTTTAAAGATATCAGCAATACCAGTAGTTACGTTAGTAGCAAGTGTAACAGTACCAGCAGTACCATTAGCATTAATTGTTAACGTAGAGTTACCAGAAGTAGTACCAATAGTAACACCAGCACTAGCACCACCAATATTAATATTATTTGTGCCACCAGTAGCTAAATTTAATGTAGCACCTGTAAGTCCACTAAAAACATTAACAATACCAGTGGTTACGTTAGTAGTAATTGTAGCAGTACCAGCAGTACCATTACCATTGATTGTTAATGTAGAGTTGCCAGCAGTAGTACCAACTGTTAAGTTTCCACCAGCTCCACCAATATTAGTAGTAGAAGCACCACCAGTAGCAAGGTTTAATATACCTGTTGTAATACCAGTAGCTAGGTTTAATGTACCTGTTGTAAGTGAAGTGAAAATGTTGGCAATACCAGTTGTAACGTCTGTAGTTACGTTAACTGTACCTGCTGCAGTACTAGCAATTTTTAGAATGTTTCCAGTTACTGCACCACCAAATGTTAATGTTGATGCACCTGCAGTAGCAGCAGTAGCAATGCTAATAGTTCTTGCACCAGTACCAGTATTTGCAAGAGTTAAAGTAGTTGCTGCACCACCAATACTTAGGTTTGTAGTATTGGCATTAAAAATTGTTGTTGCACCAGTTGCAGTTGTAGTAATATCTCCACCATTTACTGCAACATCACCACTGAATGTACCATCAGTAGCACCAATAGTAGCAACAGTAATATTACCAGAAGCATCACGAAGAACTAGTTTATTGGCAGTTGCTGCAGTAGATGCATCATCAGTTACATAAATGCTAAAATAATTAGTACCATTATTCGTTAGCTGCCAACGATCTGTTGTAGTTTCATCCCATTTGATTGCAACATCAGAACCAGTAGTTCCTCTTGCTACTGTAATGAATGCATCAGTAGCAGCAGAACCTGCAGATACAGCAGTTACAGGTACAGTAAATCCACTTCCATTTGGAGTTGAATCTGAGTCAATATCTGCTGCAGCAACAGTAAATACTGTATCTATTGCATATCCATAGCCACTATTTACAATAGTAACAACAGAAACTGCACCAGAAGCATTGACAGTAATATCTGCTGTTGCTCCAACACCAGCAGTGCCAGAAGAAACTGTTAACGGTACGTTTTTATAACTCCCAGTAGTGTAGTTACTACCACCAGTGATAGTTCCAAGAGTAGTAATTGCTCCAATTTCAACGCCAGAGTTTAATAAAATATTATTATCTTTTATGTAAGTATCAGTTGAGTTTACTGCTGTTAATGTTCCAGTAACTTGGAGGTTTTTGATACTTGCGTTTTCTACTGCAAGGTTTCTTTCTCTATCAAGTACTAAAGCACCGTTTAGAGTTAACCCATACTGAATGTCTAATGGTCTTAAAGTAGCCATTTGTTATTTCTCCTATGCTGTGAGTGAAATTCTAGAAATTTTTGTTGTAGTGTCGGAAACTGCAGGGGTTACTAATAGTCTAACATTCCCAGAATTTATATCAGCATCAATAGAAGAAACAGGTGAAATTTCTGTCTGAAGTGTTCCATATTGTGTGAGATACACATTTGTTCCATCATGCAGAACTAATACCTCACTACTATAAAAATTAGAACTTCCTGTTTGTCTTACCTGTATTAAGTATTTAGTTGTTCTATAGGTTGAAGCAGAGAATGTATCTGCAACAAATTGTGCAGTTGATGAAGTTATTATAGTTTCAGTAGATGCAATTTCAGAATTAGAATTTACTTCTAATGTCCCTGTTGCAGTTTTTCCAGTAACTAATACACCAGTAGTTGTAGTTTCAAACTTTTTAACGTTATCATAGTATAGTTCTACTGCTCCATCTGTAAGGAATCTCGCAAGATTTTCACCACCAACTTTTTGTAAATTTATTCCTGTCCCATCACTTTGTATATTTAAAACACCAGCACCAACGTCTTGTATAAATGTATTACTTCCGTCATGAGCAATTCTCAAGTCATTACCGTCACCAAAATATGCACTATCATTATCTCCAAAATATGCATTGGATTGGAATGTGGTATTTCCACTTACAGTTAAAGTTCCTGTAATAGTTGAACCTACTGATGTTATTGATTGAACAGTAGTTCCATCTGCAACTAAATTAATGGTTCCGTTAGATCCAGTATCAGTAATGGTGACTTGAGTATCACCTTGAATAATTCCACCAAGACTTGCTGTTGTTGCAGTTAGAGTTCCAATGATTGAAACATCACCATTGATTGTTGTTGATCCTGTACCAGCTGGATCAATAATTAAATTTCCAGAAGTGGTTGAAATTGTATTGGATGATAATCTAATAGTACCTACGGTTAAAGTTGTAGGAGTAATGCTAGTAATATTTGTTCCGTCAGTAACATCTAAATTTGATAGACTGGAAATATTAAATGCTTGCCCACCAAACGAAACAATACCTTTCTTTTCATTAACATAGAAAGCATCACCAACTCTAAAATCTCCAGACTGATCAATGGACACATATTGAACATTTGCATTATTAGTTTCAATAACTTCATTACCTTGAATAACTAAAGATTCGTCTTGAGTAAAATCTTTACCAGTACCAATATGACCGAAGTTAAATGCAAATAGTCTTAAATTGACACCTGGACCATCACCAACAATACCTTGATTGCCAAAAACTGCAGCAGATCCAATGGATCTCATTGATGCACCAAATTCCTGGTAATCGGCAAGACTAATATTGGTTGCTGTTAATTTTTCTGTTCCTGCACTGGATGTTACTCTAACATCTTGTAACTGCAGAGTACTATCTTTTATGATAACACTATTATTATCTCCTTCAAATTTTAATAGAAGTTTTGTATTTGTATCACTTACAAATTCTGTTGTAGATGGAGTAAATGTCCCAGAATATCTTGAAGTATTAGATACTCTAACTTCATCAATAAAACCATTGACAGGGTTATTTCCAGCATAATCAACACCCATTCTAATTTGCTTAGATGGGTAATCATTTGTGTCTGAATATGTTGCTCCTTCTTGTGTACCATTGATGAATAATCTAGTATTACCACTAGTTCTTGTAACAGCAATATGATACCAAGTATTCGTAGATAAAGAACTTGTCCCTACACATCTTGATGCGCCATTAATATAAACATATACTTTTTCAGTATTATTTACTGCAATCATCACTGCAACATCTGTTGCAGCAGTTCTCTGATCATAAAGAACTTGGAATACACCAGATCCCACTTTACGATACCAAAATTCAATCGTAAAATCACCAGTTCCATACGCAAAATCAGAATCAGATGGTACAAAAATATAATCTCCAGTCCCATCTAATGCTAACGAAGATGTTCCAAATTTATATTGAGATGTGGAAATTTTAGCATCACCAAATGCAGTTACTGATTTTCCTGCTCTTGCTGCTGCAGTCTCAAATAATCCAGTTCCTTTATTTGTAAGCTTAACAGTTCCTGAAGTATATGAACTGATCGTACCATAAGCAAGTGCTTTTTTGAATGAAACATTACCAGAAGTAGTTCCTGATGCAGAATCTGTTAAATCAAATGTATTTGTAGCAACATTTGAGATAGTATAATATCCATCAGTTGCAGATCCTGATGTGAAATCCACATATACTTTATCACCATTGCTTAAACCATGCCCATTAAATGTAACAGTGACGGTTGTTCCTGTCCTTGAATATGTACCTGTTCTTGAATTAGTCTCCAGATAATATACAACATCATTTTGAGCTGGTGTTGTAGTTTCTGTAATTCCTGTCAGTTTAACTCTTGTTTTTCCTGCTCCTGCCAATCCAGATGCACTATCATATGCATCAATAGATTTATCACAAAAATATGTAAAACAATTTACCCACTCTGTTCTAGCACCATTGGTCATTACAAGACCAGTACTATTTGGGCAAATAAATGTACACTCATTAAAGAACATTGCTGGTTCTAAAGTAGTAGCATCTACTACTCCACCATCAATCTTTGCACCTCTTCCAGCCTTATAAGATACGGGAGGATTATTTGCACTATCAAATCCAAATGGATCTGAACTACTTGTTACACTACCTTTATTATATACTGTTACTCTCTGTACATATGGACTTCTGGTTGTTGTTTTCATTCCAGATTTAAATCTGAAACCATAACCAGTGTCATTTGTAGAATTATAGAAAAAATTACCAATGGTTAAATCTGTAACTTCAGATTCTCCATTTAGTAAAAATACATCTTTATCTTTTGTTCCAGCAGTTGGTTGAATAAAGGTGGATCTTAATCCGTCACCAATTACACAAACACCTGTGGGAACTTCTAATGGAAATACTTCTGTAAAAACACCAGCACTAATTCTGATAGTATCTCCTGTTGTAACTACAGTTAATGCCTTTGCTAAACTTGCGAAGGCATTTCCGATGGATTTTCCGTCATTGGCATCACTACCATTTTTTGTTACAAAATAAGAATTTCCTGGTTCTTCTGCACCAATTCCTACAATGCTTTCAGCACCGCCTCTATCAATTTTTACAAATAATTTACCATCATATGTGTTTAGTCCTAATTCTCCTAAGGACAAATCTGTAGTTAGAGGCTTTTTTCCTGAAACTGAAGATCTTTTTAACTTTATATTGGTCGCCATATGGCTAAAACTCCATCGGTATATACCTATTAAAAAAGAGGGATATATATCCCTCTTTTATTTATGAATCATTCGTTTGTTGGAATATAATACCCGTTTTCTTTGAATTCGTCTGTATTTTCTGGTATATCATAATTTACATACTCAGGTAATGCAGATTTCAAATCTTCATAATCACTTTCTGCTGTTGGATGCATTACTTCTGGTTCAATTGCTTCATTATCTTCTTGTTGATCTTCATCATTTACAACAATTCTAGAAGGATCATAAATTGCTTCAGAAACATTAGTCAGGTGATGATGAATATAGATTCTGTTTCCTTTATCAACTGGAGTAAATGAGATGGAATAATATCCAATTCCAGGATTAAAGAAAGGTAAAGGAGAATCAGTTTCAATAGTTTTTCTAATTAGTTCTTTAAATTCTTCTGGAATTTCTTCAGACTCTAATTGCTGTTGGCAAATTTTACGATTCTCCCTGTCTAGGAACTCATTTACGAGTCCCTCTTGATCTTCAGTTAGAAAAAATGACATGGTTCACTCCGAATTTTTTAAATGTATACACTATCTAGTCCAATGGTAGAGCCGTTAGCATTTACGGTAACGGTAGATTCTAAGTGGACTTTCTTATTAAATCTAGTCATATTTATATTCAATGGAGTCCACTCAAATGCTGATAGATCACCAAATGTAGGTCTTGCAGATAAGTGTCCTAATTCACCTCCAGCCCAATACCATCTGTTACCAATTGGTTGTACAGTATCAGAAGTGTTAATCAATGGTGTGGTGTTATAAGTTCTTCTGTTGATAACCATCGCCACGTTGTACTGGTTACATCCAGCCATTTCAGAAGATAGAACGTTATCTCCTTTAAGGTTTGTCTTACCTCTGTTTGCGATTGGATTATCAAAGGAAGCTGTCTTCAGACCACGTACTCTTAGGACATAGACGTTTGCAGCAGAGGTAATTGCAGCAGTTGGAGCACTTAAGCGAACTCGTGTTGCGTTGATAACAGAGTTTACAAATCCAACGAAGGTAAAGTCAGTACCATTTGCAGAAGTGTAGATTGCATCATTCTTAGAAATCTTTCCACTCATATCTACAAAGTTTCTTGCAGTTCCACCACCTTTAATTGTTGGAATACCAGTGATAGTAGCAGTAAAGACAGTTCCAACTTTATTATTTGGAGCACCGAATAGAGTAAAGTCTACATCTTGAGTATAATCAGTTCCGATATCGTTCGCAACTGCACCACTTACTCCACCGATGAAATAATCTTTACCAGCAGTAATAGTATCTGTTCCAGTTGTTAGAACTCTTCCATCATAAACATTTCCACTGAATGTTAGATCTGTTACTAATGGTGTGATTGTTCCTGCAATAGTCTGAGTTCCACTAGCATTGCTGTAGAATGTTACGTTTGTAGTTGAGCAACTTACTACTGTCCAAGTTCCATTATATGTGGCTGGAGTTACACCAGAAACAATAATCTTTTGACCAGGGAAGTATGGAGCTGAGCCTTGAGCTGCAAATGTTAGACTTGCTAAACCATTTGAACCAGAAGCACCAGTAGTATTGAGTGCAGTACTAAACGCAGTGGTTATTGTGAAGTTTGCTACTCTTACCATTCTTGAAGTATCAAATGCACAGAGTTGATATGGTTGAACATAATTCATGATCATTGATTCTTGTAGTCTGGTGTTTACACCAGTACCACTTCTAAGATCTCCCCATCTTCCAGAAATACCACCTCTAAATTTAGCATCTTGATATCTCCAGGAAACTTTATTCAAGTTTCTAATTCTTGATGCCTTAGTTGAATCGAATGTAGATGACCATCTGTACATTCCATAATTTAGAGAACCAATTCCACCTGGATGATAGAATCCAGAAGACCATGTAGGACTATAAGATGGTTCTGAATTATTTAATGTAAGTAGTAGATTTTCTGTATTTAAGTTGGTGTGCTTGATTGTATTTGGCTGACCAGCATTTGTGATAGCCTGACCATTTTCCATTACATAGAATGGATAAGCAGAGTTATAGAAAGTATCAGTTCCATGGCAATAGACATAAGCAAAGTTTGGTGAGAATGCTGATGTGGTAAGTTCAGTAGATCCAGTCAATCCAGTATGTGTCCATCCTGGTCTAATTGGTTGTGCAACTTGCCAGATGCTGTTTGCTCTCTGTCTACCCCAGTTGATACTTAACGCACCACTTGAAGTTAGACCAATCATTCTTGCACCATCAATTGATCGTGCAAAGTTTCCAACCCAACCGAAGTTGCCATAAATTCCATAACCTTTATTTTCACTTCCATTTCTATAGTAGCTATTCCAGATTCTGAAGTCAGTAAACTGTAATCCTCCACCATATTCACTATGAATAAATCTTTGTGCTACAGGACCATCGTAAGCAAATAGATCGGTTTGGTGAGAAACTAGAATGTCACTGACTGATAACCAATCTTCTTTTGTTGCATGAGTTGAATATAAGATATTATCAGTTGTATCAACAGTAACTGTTGAATAACCATTAGCATCGACAGAAGTAACTCCACTGATAACTCCAGCAACAGTCTTAAGTGATGGTTTTGGAGTAGTAAATACTATTTGCTGACCTGCAGTAAATCCTCCAAGATATGTAACGGTATATTCAAATGTTTGTCTAATGAATCCGTTTACAGTATACTTAGCCATTAGATATACATCACTTCCACTTACGTTATCAATATAGATTGTTTCATCTGGTAGGAATGTTGTAAACAGTAGTGGAATAGACTTCAGTGTAGTTCCTAAATTAGTGGTATAAGTACCTGTACTCATAGGAGTGTTTATAACAAATGTAAATGTAGTTGCGTTTGGAACTGATGCAATTTCCCAAGTTCCATTGAGCTTGGTTTGTTCAGTACCTGTTGCACCCGAGATTACAATTACATCTCCCACAGCAAATCCAGAAGTTGATGCTACTGTACCAGTAACAGTAGTGGTAGCATTACCAATATAGTTTGTTAGAGTTAATGTAGTTGGTGCAGCTATAGTAACACTAGTATCTAATGTAATTTGAGTATCGCTATCAACAGTTAGTACTTTTACATTTGCTCCTAATCCTAGAACATTGTCGCCAACATTAATTCCAGCTACACTTGAAACAGTTATGATTGCAGAAGCACTTGTGGCTGCAGTATTTGTGGTTAGAGTGTTGTAATAGAACTTATTGGTTCCAATATCAACAGTACCACCATTAGTTCCAGTTAATGAAGCTGGGTTAGTTATCTGGAAAGTATCAGTAGTTACATTGCTAATCTTATATTGTCCACTGGAAGCATTATTGGAACCAGTTGTCAAGCTAAATGTAACGTTTACAACATCACCATTAACATAACCATGATTAGCTGAGGTAATAGTTACAGTTGCAGTATTTGCAGCAGCCCATGTACCTTGGAAATTGAAATCATAATCAACAACTCTTTGATCTAATGGTGAGGATAATCTAAATCTTGGAACGAATGATAGAATTCTACCAGTTGAATCAACTTTACTGATGTATAAGTATAAATCACTAGAGTATCTTGGGTTATTGAAGTTGAATACCCCACCCTTGATAATTAAGTAATCATTAACTCTATATCCACTACCACCATTTGTGATTGAAAGTGCTTCAATTCCTCCGAATTGGTCGATGGTAAATTGAATTACAGCATCTTGTCCAAAACTTTGTCTGTTTCTAACTCCTGGTTTATCTTTTGGTCCAGAGAGAACAATACTTTGCTTCCAAGGATCAGTAGTATTTTGTACTAGAGCATTGGATCCGTCAAAGTAATATGTACCCCACTGGCTATTTGTTTGAGTCCATACACTAATTGCAGTTGCAGCTGGTGATGGTGCTCCAGAAGTTTGGCCGCTAATACCATAATCAATATAATAAGTAGTTCCATTGAATACATATGAAGTTGTAGGAGTTGTTGTGGATAATCCATAGAATGTTAATGTAGTTCCACTAGCTACTACTCCAGTAGTACCAGGACTGATTGTAATAATGTTTCCGTTTACATTAGTAACACTTCTGTTACTTCCAATGTTAGTTCCAGTTACAACATCCCCAACTACGATACCACTTGCATCATTTAGTGTAATTGTTGTAGCTCCACCACTTGCTTGAGCAGCAGTTGTTTTGCTGTATTGAGTAAAGAAGGAACCACCAGAAGTAGAATAGAAATTATTGAAACGATAATCATCAGTTAAATCACCATATTGATCAGTATATCTTCTGTGAGTTACTGTATATGTACCAGCAACTCTGTAGATATCTCTTGTTCCATAATATTGAGTCTTTTTATCAAATAGAGCCTTGACGGAATCACCCTGATCAACTGCAATTTGATTCAATCTCAAGAAGTTATTTGCTCTTCCTAGACTTACGGAACTTGTTGAAATTCCTTGAATGACAGTATTTGCTTCATATGTATACTTGAGAATATCACCAGATTTAATTCTATTAGAATAATTAGGAAGTTTAATTTGGTTTGATTGTGATAGAAGTCTTACAGAGTTTGAGTTGTAATAGCTACCACCACTTCTTGGATATGACCATCCACCAAGGTTAATAGAACAGAATCCATAATGTCTTGAATCTGGGTGAGTTAGTGAATTTTCATTAGCAGCATCTGTGATATAACTTGTTCCACCAAATGTAATAGGATCTGCGAGATAGAGTCTAATTACATTATCAGTTCCTCCAATTGCTTGAATATCAACAATTCTACTCTTAAGAATTTGTACAAATCTTGTTAATGTAGTTCCTTCCTGGTTGAATGCAGGTACAATGTGGAATTCAGTTCCAACAGGAATATCAGCAAGTAGAGGGTGATCAATTCTAAGAATTACATTTTCATACGCAGCAAATGTTAGTGTATCATTATTGATAGCTGCAGTAGGACCAGAGTTTAGATTTACTTCGTAGGTAAAGTTTGGAGAAGTTCCAGTTCTTCTTACGGAGCTAATTCTGCACTCTTCACTTAGGTTTGGATGAATAACTCTGATTCCAGGAACAAGACCAATGCCATTTGTGGTAGTAAATGTTCTTGCTCCTGCTGCAAGAGTAATACCAGATAATGTTCCTTCTCCTGTAGTTGTGCTTCCATTTAAAGGAACACCAGGAAGACTATCTAAGCCTCTTGTAGCTTGAACTACTGAAAGTGGATCTACATAATCTGATAATTGATATGTGGTTTTTCTGTTTGTTGTAGTTCCAGAATAAGTATTTGTTGCATTCAATAATTGAGACATTCCAGAGATTGACTGGAAATAAATTCTTCCAGAAGTATCATTTGTTTGTGATGCTTGATCGGTAGTAGCAGGCTTGGTGTTGTAAAGAACACCAGTAATTAAGTTGTCACCTTGTCTGTTAGTAGAACTTGCTGTGCCTTCAGTACCAACTGGAGCAGTAATCTTAAACTTATATAGTTTTGGATATGAATCATAGAAGTTATTATAACCTCTTCTGTAGTAGCTATGCTGTAGATTTCTGAAAGGAATGCTGATAATTTGACCAATTTCAAACTTCTGGAAATCTTCATTTAGAGTAGATGAAGAACTAATGATATCTACATATGCTCTGTTTGTAGTTGCAATTCCAGTGTGAGTATAATATGGGCTATTTAATTCTTCATAACCAATAGACTTAATTCTCTTATAGGTTGAGCAAGTAGCATCAACTGGATCTGCAAGTCTAATTTCAGTTGCAACAACATTATTTACAGATACACCAGGAGCTGCAAGAGTAGGATCAGTTGGATCACCAGCAGTAATTGTTTCTACAATGTCAATACCATCCCAATCATGAATATATGAAGGCCAATACTTAGTATTGCTTCTGTCAATTGTTAGTCTATAACCAGTTAGAGCATCAATATACTTCTTAGTGAAATCTGCAAGTTCAAGTTCACCAATTTCAAGTCTTCCAGAATCTGGCCAGTATCTTAGAATGTTATCATCTTCGTATAATTCAAATCTAGTAATAAGTTCATTATTGAAAGCAGCACTAAGAGTTCTATTATATGTAATATTATATGACTCTTCTTCTAGTCTTACTACAAGAGAAGTTCTGATGTCTTCAATATTTGCAGGGTTTACATATTGATAAATTGATAGATATGGCTTATTTGGCTGGCTCTTAGCAATCTTATAGTACTGACCACCATATAGAATATAGTTACCAGGAGCAATAATTGACTTTGCACGTTGTAGTGAAGCCTTGATGCCAGTTAAGCTAGTCTCGATGAAATTGTTGACAATAAATGTATTGTTTGCTGGGCAAACTGTAACTTCACCAGGAGCAAACATTTCATAGTCAATATCAGTTGCTTGGGTTCTTACTCTTGCACTAGCCTGTACAGTAATCTTATATCCATTACCACCTGTAGAATATTCTGAAATTTCACCTGGGTTGTTATTAAGACCTAGTGAAACAATATCCATGGAAAGAATCTTTCCACTTGCATCTGTTTCTAATAGTACCTTAATCTTATCTGCTTCAGCTTGTGCAGGACTTTTGTTAGTATTGGTAAATGTAATGATAGATCCTCTGGTAATATTAGGAATTCCAGTACCAATATACTCTACCTTGAGATCCTTATTCTCAGCAAATACAGAACGTTTCTGTGCAGCATCATAACCAATTTCTAACTTAGAATATGTTCCAACTGCTGCTCCAGTGGAGCTAATAACGTCAGAGTTTGCAATCTTCTTGTAACGTGTTGTTAGAGTTGCAAGATAATTAAATCTCTGTGATGGAATATAATTTGTTAGAAGTTGTAGTTCAAATCCAGTCCAATTTGATGGAGTGCCATCAGTCTTATCTAAGTTATTATACTCAACGTTTCCACTATATGTAATTTCAAAATATGCTACACCCAAATCTTCGTAGAATGAAAGCTGTGTTACTGTTGCAAGAACAGAATCAGTATTACCAAATCTTACAATTTTTGTAAAGTTAGGGAAGATATTCTTAGCAACATTTTCTGCAATATCTTGCTCATTTTGAGTTCCATATGGAAGAGTAAATACTAGAGTTTTTCTTAGAAGATCTTTAGCAGGATTTGGATGTCCTCCAGGAGTGTTTGCAGGAATAGTAGAACTTGTATTATTATATCTTAAATTGTAACCACTTGAATTAGTACCACTTGATGCATAAATTAGTCTTTGTGTACTAAACTTCTCATCAATTACAACTTGTGTCTTATAGTTTAATGTTTGATCATCAAACTTAGGAATTGCTGCAATAGTGGTGATTGGGAATGCTCTTGAGTCATAGTCAACCCTTTTTCCTGTTGGTAGGAAATTAGGTTCAATATACATGTTGTTTGTTCTAGTATATGTTGTATAGTATTGGAAGTTAATATCATCCTTACTTACATTCAATCTTCTATATGCACTATCACCAATTCCAGTTACATATGAAGTCTCTCTAGGTTCAATTAGATCAACTGAGTGACCATATCCAAATTTATTATTTGCATTTAATCTTGCAGAATTATTTGTAAGTAGGCTAGACCAATCAAGAATTAAGTTTCCTCTAATTCTTAAACCACGAATATTAATTTGTCCATTATTAATAGCAATTAGTCCTCCATTATATCCACCACCATAAGTATTTGATCTATCGCTAGAATCTGAATACGCACCGATAGTTACATCAGTAAGGGTTACTTGGTTTGTACTTCCAGGAATTCCATTAACTCTAATTAGAGTAGTTCCTAGGTTTCCAATTGATGGTGGAGCAGAAGTTGGGAATTTCTTTCTAGTAATTCTATAATTTTGTGCATAGTTAATGAATAATTCTCTTCCTCTGGTGCTCATACCAGAACCAGACTTATAATAACCATAAGGAACTAAAGTTTGATTTCCACCAGACATGTATAGATTGTACTTAGCAATAGCATCAAACTCTGCTCTACTTGAGAATACAGTCTTTCTTCTAGCAGATTGAGCATATGTTTTTCCTTCAAATGTGAAGGTTCCGCCATCTAAAGCACTATAACCATTAATGTCAGCATAACCATATCCAGTAAATCCGCCAATTACAGTTCCATTGACTCCAATATTATCTGATGTACTTCCAATAACTGCGGAGTTGATTTCTAATAGATAGAATCTATCATTAGTGAAACCATAAGTTCTTAGGAATCCGTTTGGAGTTGTAGGAATGGTTACACCGTACTCTTCACCATTATCCTTCAGTTTTACCATGATGGATGGGTGCTTGTTCATAATACCAGTACCTGGATATCTAGCCTTGGCAGGAGTAATTGCACCAACAGTAATTGTGATATTGGAACCACCACCAATTGCGGCACCAGATAGAGTAATAGAATCATTAATCTTATAGCCAGATCCTGGGCTAGAGATTACAACTGTGTATACTCCACCACTTCTAGTTACAGTAAACTGTGCTCCAGTTCCACCAGAAGCTGGTGGAGAAATTGGAGTAATACCATTGTAAGTTTCATCACCTACTGCAGCACCAGTAGTAGTGTAAGAGAATGTTCTAATTCCACCAAAATCTGCAGATGGATTTAGGTCAACTACTAAGTTTAATGTGTCTCTGGTATAACCAGCAACAATTCCATAAATTTCTGGAGTGTCATAAATATTTGGATCATAACCTTCACCAGATGTAGTGAATGTCTTAGGTAATAGTTGGCGTCTCATTTCTAGACACCAGTTATAGGTTAGAGTTACAAACTCATCACCATCACGGTTAGTGAATACAAAGTAGATTCCATTGGTTAGATCATTTGTTTCGGTGATATTTAGATCTTCATCTTCTGAAGTAAATCCACCTCCATCATACATTGCAACATAAACTTGAATACTAGTTAGAGTAGTTCCAGTGAAGTTTCTTCTTACATCAAGAACTCTTGTCTTTCTTGTAGTAGAATCTACAGTAGCACCAGTACCAGTTGTATTTGGGAAATAGAATAGAGTAGTACCAGGAATTACATAATCTTTAACCCAATTAAATCTTTGATTATCGCTTGGAGATCCAGATGTTCCGCTGAAGTTTGTAGCATTGAATGTGATTACCATGTATCTGGCATCTTTTGCTACATTCTTGCTATCTACTTCGGGAGCAACAATTACTTCACTTTCATCTGTCATTCCAGCATCATTTACTGTGTAGCTGAAAGATGGCTTTCCAGTAGTGCTTGCATAAGTTGCATGGAATCCAATTCCACCTAGAACACCAGAAGTGCTTACTGGGAATCCAGTTGATTTCTTAACATACCATGCTTTTCTTACTCTTCTTCTTGAAATAATGATCTGAGTATCATCTGAATAAGAGTTATCTAGAATTTCGTTTCTTGTGATTGCTTCGTTTAGACCTAGGAAGTGAACATTATTAATGTTTAGACCACCAGTTGAAGTAATATTTCTTCCACCAGTAGAAACATAAAGTAAATCAGTTCTTCCAGCGTAATTGTTAGAGAAATCTGGGCTTCTGAAGAAGTTTACACTATCTCCTGAACGTACATCAGTAAGTGCGTATCCACCAATTCTTCCAGCAGAAGTCTTAGCAAATTCCTTAGAATATTGCTCTGATGTGCTTACTACTCCAGAACCATTAATCTTAACTTGACATGGGAATGTAGACCCAACTAGTCTGTAATAGCCAGGCTTCATTAGGATTTCAATTTCATCAGTTGGTCCAAATGCAGAGCTTTCTGCAAATAGAGCAGCCTGACTTAGAGTTTCAAAAGGCTGGAATGTCTTAACAGCTCTCTTGGTTTGTAAGTTAGCACCAAGAGCTTTTGAAGTTACAGGGTTTGGTACAATAGAATCTGTGTATGTTGTATCTACAGCACCTGTATATGGTACTGGCTTCTCTGGTAGTGTATATAGAGTTGCACTTTCAATGTCTACATCTTCAGTGATTGTTTCTACTGCTGGAATGAATGCTGATTCATATGTCCACTTGTCACCATATGATGCATAGCAGGTTGAACCAGTGAAGAAGATCTTAACGAATGGATCTGTGCTGCTATAGCTAGTTCCGCTATCACCCTTAGACTGAGTATCAATTCTTCTTAGAATGCAAAGTTGGTTTGAGTATGTAGAATTCTTGAAGTATACAAAGGTGGTATATCTAATAGAACCAGATACACTTCTTCTGATTGTAACTGCACCTCTTGCAGGAACTGTATTATAGAATGTTGAGTTTACTCCGATTCTTACAAGGAAATCATTTCTTGGAGTATCAACAATACCAGCAGAAATAGAAGTTCCAATTAATCCAGAAGTTGGATGTGCAGTAGTTCCAGTAATAGTACCACTTAGATATTGAGTATCTAATAGAGTAGTATCATTATCAATTACAGGAAGAACTGATGAATAATTTCTTGTAATGCTATGTAAATCATACTCAGAAGGAGCAGGAAGTACACTAGTTACATAATCATAGTATGAAATATAATTCTGGATAGTTGTTACATCTAAAGTATTATTAGTGTAATCAATGTCATCATATTGTAGTGAAATATTAATTGTAGGATTGAAGTAATACTTAACTCCAGATACAACTACATAGTCCTCTGATGTAATTTGGTTGATGCTCATCTCAAGATCAATTCTACCAAATGGTGGTAGACCACTGGTGTCAAATAGTCTGATTCTATCAATTCCAAAGAATTGACCAGATGTTGAAGTAGTTGGAACAGAAGTTACATTTTCTAGTGTAACTTGTGTGGTGCTATCAATTGACTTAATTTTTGCTTCACCAGTTAATACTGGAACACCAGAAGTTACATACTGAGCAACTTTCATTCCAACATATAGTTTTAGTGAAGTTGCAGTTGCACCACCAGTTAGAGTTAGAACACCGTAAGTTACTCCACCAACAACACTTCTTACAATACTTCCAGTGAATAGAGTTGGAACTGTAAGAGAAGTAGTTGAACTGGTTTCTACAGAGTTGATAAATGTTCTGCTTAGTGGTTCAATATAAATTCTGTTGTTATCTAAGTTTACGTTAGATGCAGATAGAATTTTCTTCTTAATTCTCCATGCATCAAGGAACTTAGGTGATACATAGAGTCTGTCATTAGTATCAGTTGCAATAAATCCAGTCTTCTCTGGTCTTGCACCTTTAGCAAAACCATATCCTTCTGGACCACCTTCTGGGAATTTCTCACCATTTAGAATCTTGGTGTTTGCAATATAAAGTTTATCAGTAATGTATAGAGTTTGAATGTTAGCTCTATCGGAAACAGTTAGTCTTGCAGTGGTGAAGAAGTTTGATAGACCCTTGAGTAAGTTCTGGCTAGCTGAACTTCTATTTGTTGAAGCAATAACGTTAATAACGTTGTTAGCAATTCTGTTTTCAATATCAGAGAAATCAACTGAGTTTGATTCTGAAGACTTACGAACTTTAGGTACGTTTAGAGTTGTAGTTGATTGTCCACCAGCCTGAATAACTTGGTTTCCGATGTAGAAGTCACCAGCAGAGTTTGTACCAGAAGAAGCTACGAAACCACCTGCGTTTTCATAACCCTGTACGATGAACTGTTCATATGGCTTAAGAACTCTGGTCTGTAGATTTGGGAAGCCAGTTGAGTAGTTACCAGGACCAATACCGATATATTCCCAAGTGTGGGAAGAAGCACGGAGAATAGATGGTCTGTAAAGTGGTACGACTGGACCTAGTGCTAGGATAGTATCACTTTCGTTAGTTACTTCATTACCATTAGTAATATTTGTAGTAGCAGTTGAGAATGAGCAGCATACAATCTTTCTTTCTTCTTCTGAACCACTTACACCGTACTGGTTTAGATCGCTAGTTGCGTTGAAGGTTTTTCCTTGACCATATCTAAAGTTAGTTGGATTGCTCTGGCTAACATCACCATAAATGTTAAATGTACTTGATACAGTATTAAAGTTTGCGAATGATGTTCTAGTATCCCAAGAACAAACTGGAGCTACCTTAATCTGAGTTTGAGTGGTAGATACGTTCTTGACATAGCAAAGATTTAATGCAGATACAAGTCTATGGCAAGCTTCTGCAGTAAGTGAAGTTAATGCAGGAACTTCATAGAAAGGAGTTGAAGATACTGAAGAGTTATAGTACTTCTTGTTTGGAACAGAAACATCTTTTGGTCTATATCCACCTTGGCTTGTTCCATTTCCAGCAATATATTCAACAATACATCTAGAATCAGTTTGTGGTGGGTTCCAAATTACTCTTGCATTTGTAATATTTCCTTCTTCGTTTGTTGAAGGATATAGGTAGTTTACGTTACTGGATACTCTAAAGTTATTATCATTTCTATAAAGCTCAGATAGACTATCTGCAGTAATTGTTTGATATGCATCATCACGAGTTAATGTAATTGGAGAGTTCTTGAATGTTCCGCTATCTCCATCGACAAATTTATCAACATCAGCTCTTAGGACAGTAAGATAATATACACCATCTCTTACATTTCTTTCCCATGTATCAACTTCTTGAACATCCCAAACAGTAAATCTATAATTTGTATAAGGAATTCCATAACCATCATTACCTGGAGCAGTACCCTTAATAATGAATCTCTTCTCTGGTGGTTTTGGTGCAAGAATATTTCCCTTTGGATCTTGATAATCCTTTGGAATTACATACTTAACTCTCCAGAGTAGATCATTTGGATTTGCTGCTCTGGAATCAACAAACTTAGCAGATGTAATACTACCTGGGAATGAATCCCACCATTCTAGTACATCTACATCTTCTGTCTTGGATACAACCTGGCTGCTTCCATCTGGAAGTGTCTCTGTTACAGTTACGAATTGAGTTTCAACTACACTTGAGAATACGAAATCTGCAACATAAGTTCTGGAAGAAGCATAATTTGGATTAATTTTTAGATAAACTTTCTGTCTGCTTGGATCCCAGAAATATCCTTGTCTTTGAGTATTATTTGGTACGTTTGTTGTGTAATCTCCAGTAGAAGCACTTAGTTGAATTACTGCTTCATAGTTAGATACTCCACCAGTAGCTGTATCTACTTGGTTAGAGATTTTACAATCATCTTGTGCTTGAACACCAGTAGTTGTGTAATAATCTCTGAATAGATTATAGTTGTTGTTTGCACCAAAGGTTAAGAATCTCTTAACAACAGTTACGCCACTGTTGACATCTTTTGATTCTACTACAAGTTCTGGAATGTCTGACTCTGATTGTACACCTGGAATTTCTAGATATAGTCTAAAGAAGTTTCCTCCAGCAGTACTGAAATTAGTTCTAGCTTGTCTCCAGAATGGCTCAGTCTTTTCTGCAGATTCACCTAGGTTTGCTTTCCAGGTAATATCTGTTGCGATTGGATAAATTTCAGTATAAGTTGATGTATTGCTAATACCAGCTGGTGGAATTAGAGCGGTAATCTTACCATATGCAGAAGGAGGATCTGACTTAAACTTAGTACCAACTGCTCTTAGTGAAATATGACCGAAGTTAGAGTTGGAGTTGGTGATAGACATATCACCACCGTTAACTGCTAAGAATTGGTCTGCATAACCAACTGCGAAAACAGAAACTACCTGAATGAATGCACCTTCGGAAGCCTTAATGTGGAAGTGTCTCCAGTCATGCTTATACTCAGCATTAGGATCTGCATAAATTGGTCCAATATTTTCTGCAGATTCTGCTTCGTTTTCTACGTTTCTAATAGAATCCCCAGTTTGGAATGTGGTAATTAGATCTGTATAAACTCTACCAGTCTTGTTTCTTGGCTGCCAGTATGCATTTGGGTCTTTCTGTAGAGAGATACCAGTAAACTGAGCAACAACCATAGACTTGAAGCTGTTCTCTTTAACCTTACTACCATCGGTATGCATACCGCATAGACCAAAGATAGAACGAAGTGAACAGTTAAAGATGTATGGTGATGCAGAGTTTACAGTATCAATTGTTTGTTTGGTTGATACATCACCAACGATTGTGTATTCTTCTTCACGAGCAAGTCTTGGCTCATTTCCTCCTGTAATATCAGCAGCCCAGGAATCAATTCTCTTATAGTACTTATCTAGTTCACCATCAGTTGTTCTTTGATCTGCATATGTAAATGAAACAACTCTATGGTGAGAATATGCTGGTGTGGTTGCTTGGGTGAATGTTGGAATTCCACTGCCGTTATAGGTAACAGAGTTTAGTGGATTTGTCTTGGCATCCTTGAAGGTCATCTGCCAGAAGTAGCATCCACCAGTTACTTTAAAGATTGATGTTTGGAATCCAACACCAAGTACTTTCTTGTAAAGATCTGTATATGTATCTGGATTATTGATAATACCAGTAATAATTGCCATCAAGTTGACAATAGCAGATTCTGCAGTAGCACAAGAAGAATCATATGTGTTACCAACAGAATAATCTGTTCCTGATGCAAATGTTGGCTTTAGACCAGAAGTAGCACCAGTAGTAATTTCAGTAAAGCTATAACCAGCAGGAACGTTACCAGAAATCCATGCGTTAATTGCATGAAGCATGATATCTCTAGCTTTGTTAAATGCAGCTAGAGTTGCTGTCTTCTCAGTTCCTTCTGCAATAAATCTTAGTGAAGTACCATTTGTATAGAATTCACCAGCAACATATGAATTAGAGTTACCGCCTTCTCTAAGGTCAGCAATAACAGCATCTACGATATATCCAATGTCTCTCTTACAAGTCTCATTAATATTAGCAATGGTTGGATATAGTTGTTTTGCATGTAAGAATGCTTGCTCTACAATAAATCCACGAGCTTTCTCGATCATATTAGCAGCATCATACATGACACCGCTAATTACATAGTTATCTCCAGTAATGCTTCCGTCGTTAGATACAGTAACACTAGTTACATTAGGAACATACTTAGGACGAATAACAGTTTTTCTAAGGTCATAACCAACAATAGAAGTACCTCTAGGTACAATAACGCCACCATTTCTTGGGTTGAATCTCCAAGCAGAACCACTTGCAAGGGAACCAGTGGTAGCTGAAGAACCAGGATTCTCAGATACAGATGAATTTAGTGGGTTTGTTGTTACATCAACACCTGGACGGTTATCAATTGTATAGTCTCCAGGCAACACCATAATGGTGTATGCTTCAAATCTATCTTGACCTTGTGCTACATAGCTCTTTCTTGCAGCTTCAAGGAGTGCTCTCTCAATAGTTTTGAATGGTCTGTTAATATTACCGCCATCGTTTGTCTCAACATCAGTTGCGTTCTTATCTGATTGGTTTACATAAAGAACAATATTTGTAGCATTAACGAAGTCTGGGTTAGTACCACCCAAAGAAGTTCCATTTCCAGTTACAATCTGACCATCTGATTTGAAGATCAGTCTTGCTTGACCGCCAGTAGTAATTGCTACTTCGTTTGGATTTGGATTATAGATACCAGTATCTTCGTCCCCTTCAAAAGTGATCGCAGGGGATGATGGTACACGATATTCAGGAGTACCGTTTCCACTAAATCTAATAACTACACCTTCTGCAATACCACCAGAAGTTACTCTTGTAAGAGCCATATTTCTATTTCCGTAGAGAGAGAGCTTGAAATCTAAGTTTATTTATACAATAATTACCTGTCAAAACATTTCATTGTATAATTAGATGGTTTCAACACATCAACACAATGTAATAATGCTAGTTCTGGCTTACTGATTCCGCAGGTAAACACATCTAAAGCAGCACTACCTAGTTCTGGCCAAGTGTGTATACTTATATGACTTTCTGATAGTAAAGCAACTATAGTAACACCTTGAGGATCAAATTTATGTGATGCAATATTTAGTAATGTAGCACCAGAAAGTTCGATAGCTTTTTTAAATGTAGCTACTAATAGTTGTTCATCGTTTAAAATATCATGTGGACAACCATGTACCTCTGCCACACAATGCTTACCTAACTTTTCCAATATACCAAATAAAAATATACTGGTTTATTTATATGGGAGTGGGGGGACTTGAACCCCCAAGAGCAATGCCCGACTGATTTTAAGTCAGTTGTGTTTACCAATTTCACCACACTCCCGCAGAAAAAATCTCAAAATACTCTACAGTAATTTATACTAGTATTTTCTTTGAGATTTGAATATAATTTAGATAAAAAATATATCTAAATTATGAGTCTTCCTTCACACGGACAGATATATCATATCATGTCCTCCGTATTTTGTCAATACTTATACTCAATCATATCAGAACTTAAAGTTTGATTCACAAAGTTACACATTTTTGTAAAGTCTTCCGAATTTTTTTCTTCTACCTTTAGATATTCTCCATCATCTCCATGAAGATGAATTGTTCGTGATAGCATATCAATCTCAACTCGATTTAGAGTTGATGTATCAGTAATTTGCATAGGATTCAATTTGTCTACCCCTGTAGTATAGCACGATACCTCGCCGCTGTCAAGGGGCAGTTACAAATTTTTATGTATCGAATATTGCTGGTCCTTGTCTGAATGCAAGTGCTGCACTTATATCTAACATTACACCTTGAATACTCTTGGTACATAAACCAGTAGTGGTTGTAAATGATGCCCCTGTAATACTTTCTAGAGAAGAAGCAAGTTTACTCTTAGTTGTGGCACCAACCGTAACATCATTATCAATTCCAAGTCTGGTTATATTATTTGCACCCATAATAGATTGAGTATACAATCCACCTTTCCATACTGACTCAGTAGCTGCTTGGAATTTATTAGAAATTCCAGTTCCTAGATCTGTATTTGTTCCTGCTCTGAGGCTAATTTTATTGCCACCAATTAATCTAAAAGAATTTAAACCAATATACTTATTTTCAAACATAGCATAGATGTTAAATGATCCAGTACATAAGTGATTCTCTTCTGTGCAATATGTACTTAATGATGGAGAATAAATGTCTAATTGACCAGACGCACTAATTCCAATTTTAGAACCTGCAATAGCAAGACCATTAGCAGCACTTAATTTAGCATCATTTTTATAAATTGTTTCGTGTTCACCGCCAAAGGTAATTTTACTTTCTCTATTTGCATAAAGATTAAATTGTCCATCAACTTCTAAATGATAATTGCCACCCACCTTTAAATGGTAATCTCCCTTTACAGCAATATACGCATCTCCTTTAACTGTAACTTTTTGTTTTCCAAATGTAACTTCTGTTTTATTATTGCTATTGGTTACTTCAATATCACCATTATCTAAGATATGAAATCCTGTTTTACTACCTCCTGCTTCAATTACAAATCTATTATTATGTGGAGTATCATCCATCATAATAGTATGTCCAGCTTCAGATTTCTGTACAAATATTTTTGAATATTCTGGATTCCATCTACCAGGAATTCCTCCAGTAACTACAAAATTAAATGGATTGCAATTATTTTGTGTTAAGTCACAATCTTCCCATGTTATTTGTAATGGAGAATCTGTAGTTCTATTACATCCTATTCCTAATAAGTTTAAAATAAAGCCAACAATATTTCCAATGTTTCCCAATGATGCAGCATTAACCATTCCAGCACTATCAAATAATGCACCTGCATTTCCAATATTTGAAACTGATGAAACTAAATCAACAATTCCACTTACAGCTTCTGCTACTTGAGTTGCGATTGAAGTTAATTGGAAGATAGAACCAAATACATCATTGATACATTGCTCTGCAAAATTAATATATTGTTCGGTTTGTTGAATTAATTGATCTGCTAAATTATTTACAAACTCCTCAATAAATCCTTCAATTCCTCCCATTATAGCATCTACTAGAGCTTGATCCAAAGTACATCCAATAGTTTTTAGTACTTGAATAATTACTTCAGTTACAGTCTTAACAAAAAATGGTACTGGACTAATTGAAGAAAGACCTAGAATGTT
>JACCDY010079759.1_pt1 | contig 38026 bp, 86 predicted proteins | sample 7446391 | NCBI WGS metagenome assembly JACCDY01 (sample SAMN15323451, study PRJNA562643) | freshwater metagenome | isolation source: river surface water | place: USA:Blue River Watershed | collected 2017-08-18 | reverse complement strand
TACAAGCCACTGCATTGGCACTAGCTATTGCAGTAAGGCCTTTTAACAGGATACGATCATTGTAAGTACCAGTGATCATAGCAAAGAAGATTTGACCCTTTACATCAGGATCCAACACACCTGTGATCTGTTCCCACAATTCCAAGCCTTTGTCAGCGCCGTAGGCTTCTGTAATGGCCCGCATAAAATGCAAACCATTGGTGATAAGTGATGTTTTGTGTTCTTCAGGAATCATTTACAGCCCCAAGAGTTCGCGTTCTTCTTCGCTCAATTTAGCCAATGCAGTTTGCTTGACTTGGAATCGGCGGTGTGATTCTGCTGCCGCTTCTTCTTTCCACTCTACAGATTGCTCAAGCGCTTCGAGCTCCATATCGGCTGATTCGTCCCACGCGGGACTTACATAAAAGTAGTCTTCGCGGCCGTCTCGATCGGTGACTCGGAAGTGCATTGTCTCTGACACTTCTAGTTCAAAATTCTGTTTAGAGGCACGGCGCAGGACTGCCATCATGCGTTCAACATAGGTAGCCTTAGCGACTGCCAAACTCTCTTGGCGCTCTGCATCTTCGCGGGCTAGTCGTTGTGCTTTTGTTTCACGGGCCATTTCCAACTCCTTACTACAATGCGTGTATTATACAGTTATTGCACTTTTCGGGCAACCAAAAGACGCATTACACCTGTTTTGTGTAGTTAATGTAAGTGGTTTTACCGCTAGTAAAGCGACTTTGTTCATGGGCCTTAATGCGACCTTTGATGCAAACCTGTGCAGGATAATCAGTTTTGCTCAAGAAGCCAATGAGATTCCCTTTGCCATCGTGACCACTGTATCGCCAGCAGCCAAAGTTCTGATTCCATCGTTTAGAAACAGTTGTAAAGTCCACAGTGATTTTATCGCCAATTTTACCAACAAAATTACTAGTAACCCCAATGGTAGTAAATTCCATGTGCTGCTCATCTGCTTTAAGCAAGTCAGTGTAGACCTTAGGTGCCCATGTCAGAATACCTGCTTCGCGAATGTTCACTGTTTCGTTGTCCAGCAGCGAAGCAATTTGCTCAATGAATTCACTAACAGCTTTACCAGTAAGACGACTGATGGTAATACGTTGGGTAACATAGTCCTTAATCAATTGTGCATACTCGTGATCTTCAGGCAATACTTCCAGCGTACTTTTAGAGGGCTCATGGATATGACGTTTAACCATCATGCCATTTGCAATCTTATCAGTGGTGCTTTCTTTGAGAATTGCATAGTCATTGATACGGAATGCAGCTGAAGCAATAGCAAGAAGTTGCAATGTATTAGTAGTTGCCATTTGAGTGTGTCTGTTTGTGCAGTAGACGTATTATAGCATAAATGGATTAATACTGCAAAGAGATGTAGAGATGTACAAGTACATCTGTTGTTTCGCTTGCGCTCACAACATTGTTTTAATCGCTAAAGCGATACATATTCATCCAGATTGTGGAGTGGGAATGACACCCTAAAAGTGGGTGTCAAAAGGGTTTCATCCGAGTTGTTCTCGTAATCACGACAATAGGTGTTTATGGATTCCACGTCTCTGGGCTCTGTACCTTACCCTACCTACTACGATTTTTAATGCACCTCGGTGTCAATTGTGCAATGGACGTAATGGATCTAAGTTAGCTTACGCTACACTCAACCTGTGTCCGACAATTCAAACGTAATTACCGCAGAGGGGTATCGTTTTAAGGCATCCCAGCAGCACTGGGGTAGTGAATTGAAGTCCGTTCGTAAAAACAGAATTGGGCATCGGCACACACATCAGATGCTTACCCAGCAGAAATTGAACCGGCCTGCCAACCTTGAGTTACGATAAAATGAGCCTTAACGAGAGATTATTTTCGACGTGGTGTCTGTTGAGCTAGATGAGCGTGTAACTGAGATAGATAGTGTGTTTGGTGTCTAAGTCGTGATTCAGTTTCTGCAAGTCGGCGTTCGAGCTCACGGATCTGGTCAGACATCTGTGCAAGAGTTAGTTTTGTATCTTTGAGGGTTTTTTCATGAGTTAGCAAATTTGGGCGCGGTGGAGCATTTGGGTCCACGGGACGCTTCTTTTTAGCCTTCATGAGTTTAAGCATTGACGAGTTCATACTGGGTATTTATCGTTTAATGGGCCCGGAACCTTGATTACCATTGTATCGGTGTCTTCTAAATATTCGCACTCGCACGTTTCTGTGGGGTACAGTATAAGACCCATGCCTGCGGTGTAGATTTCGTTGTTTATACGAACCTTTCCGCGTGTGATTAGGTTGATTTCTGTTGCGATCTTGTGGTAATGGGCCGAACTAGTCTCGCCCTTGTAGTTAGTTTGGAAGGCCGCTTCTAGAATATCTGTTTTAAAAACAGACTTATCAAACTGCCCAACAAACCAACCACGGTCGCCGGAATCACTCAGCTGAAACGACTTGGGCACTCTCGATTTCAGCTGCCGCTGCCGCGTCTGCTGCCTTCATTTCTGCTTCTAGTTCATCTAGCACTGATGTGAGATAGTCGGGGTCAAGCTGCTTCATTACAGCCGTAATGTAGTTGTGATAGCCGCCAAAGAAGTACTTAAACAGTTTCTTGAAGTCTTTGTCTTGATTAAAGTTGTTGCGTGTTACAGTTTTAGTGCTTAAATCTAGCACAATCTTTGCTACGTTGGCACCGCTTTTAAGGCCTCGTGTAATTTCAACTTTTTCGTCGTACTGTAGGTTTGCAGTGTCCTTCATCCAACCTTTAACGTTAGTCTTAACGCCGGGACGCGGTTTCATGCTATAGAAAGCAACAAGGTAAATGTTTTTATTGTTCATGATGTGATTTGTGTTAGTTCGACTAGTGTAGCCGACAAGTTAATTTCGGGATCTGCGACCATACTATGGTTCACTAGCCCTTTGCGTATGATTAGGATAGCTTCATCTTGGCCAGCTTCGGTATTAGACCAAATAGTCAAGTTATCATACATCCAACGGAAAATTTCTTCCATGTTATCGCTTTGGTTAACAATGGTTTCTCTGGCAGCACGGATTTTCCCGGCCTTCATTAATTCTACAACGTCGAGCTTCCAGTCACGGACGCCACGATCGTTTTCACTAGGCTTAACCAATGATCCTTCTGTGCTGTTTGCTTGCAATAAGTTTAAGCATTTGCGAAGATCGGGGTAAGTGGCTTTGCAGTAACTATCCAGTGTATCTAGATCAAACTCGACACCTTCTGTTACTAGCACAGTGGCAACCCGTGCAGTAAACTCAGTAACGTCTGGGCGCTCAATGTGAAAGCTCTGGCAACGTGAATGTAGCGCATCCATAATTTTATGCGGCATGTTACATGTAAAGATAAAACGTGCCTGCGCTTGATATGTTTCTAGTAGTCCACGCATGATAGCCTGTGCGTTGTGCGACAAGTAATCAGCTTCGTCCATGAGCACAACCTTAAACTTACCAAACGGCATTGTTTGCACAAATCCTTCAACCTTTGCTTTGATGAAGTCTACACCGTTGTCTCGGCTTGCGTTAATTTGCAAGAAGTCGTAGTCGTCAATTCCTAGCTCATTAATTAGAACTTTGGCAAGTGTTGTTTTGCCTGTGCCCGGACTACCGCTTAACAGGATGTGCGGGATAGTCTGGTCTCGCACCCACGAATCGACTTGTCTACGTTGACCCTCGTCAGTGAAAACATAGTCGGCTACTGTCTTTGGTCGGTACTTTTCAGTCCATAGTTCTTTCATTTGCGTCCTTTAAATTGATAAGTCGTGTGCCCATCCGCGTTCTTTCATTTGGATGATAATATTTGATACAGCATCTCGATCGCTGTCAACAACTGCGTAGTTTACACTCTGTGCGGCCAGCATGTCACGGATTGTGACATCCAGATCCTTTGCTTGCTCTTCAGACTGAAACCGTCCCTTTGGATTGTATGCTTTATGTCGAACTAAGAATACATCTAAGTTGTCGTAGATGTCGTATGCTTCACGGATTGCAGGTCGCAAACTAGGAATCTGAAAATCGGCCGGCATGTAAATAAGTCCCAAGAACAAAGGGCAGTCGGTGATGATAACATCGACGTCTTGCGCACATCGTCTCATGCGAAAATGTTGTTTTCCGAAGATGTATTCTTGTGCTTGAAATACTTTCGGGACACCTAAGTGACTGGTTCCAAACTCCCATGCCTTGTCTTTTGCATACTCTTGAACGTATTCGCAATTAACGCCGCGTTGTTTAAGTTCTGCAAATAGTCCAGCAGCGGTTGTGCTTTTACCGGTACCGGGGCCACCGTATAGATTAATTACTTTTGTTTTCATTCGTAGCGAGATCCCGATTGTCCTGGTTCATTGCTGTTGGTACAGGCTAATGTATGATCTGTTGATTTCGGGCAACGCTTGTTACCACAGTCTGGGCATACAATGAAAGTGCTCATTGTAAGTGGATTGCCACGCTCATCGTATTTTAACCCCATGCAACGATAGCATCCGCATGCCTGATCAAACGCCCACCTCTTACGTGCGCCAAACGTTTGTTCGTGGTTTTGTTTAAACTCTTCTTGAGTCACCTTAAATGGTCTTGGTGCAGACCCTTTTCCGCCATCACTCATTTTGTTTGTTCCTTAGGCAACTCATGCGGCTCGGCAAAGCGCGGCGACATGTAATCCGGGAGCAGTGACCATTTCACGGGTTTCCAAAATTTAGAAAACAAGTTGTTGAGGATAATAATAGTACCGGCAACAACAATAAAACCTAGACCGGTTAAAATTGATGCCGTGAGAAATGTTGCAGCTTGGTTAATATCCATTAGTTGTCCTTTAAGTTAGAATAACACTGTTATTCGTATTGTTGTCTAGTTTTCTTCTCGGCATGAACCGCAGTTGAAACAGTATCGTCGTCTTCGGGTTTTTCGTCGCTAGCAAAAATGATACAAGACGGGTCAATTCTTCTTGTAGTAAATACTTCGCCATTGATATCTAGCTCGATACCACGACTCCATCTACCGTGTTCGACGAATACCCACTGCCCAACTTTAACATCGTGTTGGTCGGGTCCTACTTTGTAGACTTTTGCCCATCGTGGGCGAATGCCATCGGTCTTGCCGTCGTCGCCTAGCAGTAAAATACCACTAGACAACTGGCGTCCAGCAAAGTCCATGTCGGTGACAATAACGTGATCTAGAATTGCACGAATGCCCGGAACTTCGTTAGTTGCTTTAAGTCGGTTTGATGCTTCGAATAGCTTTTCTTGCTTTGCCATGTTAGATTCTCGATGGTCCGCTAGTTGATTGTTTTGCAATAGTGTCGGCTAAATTGCCGCGCATCTTCGTTTCGGCTTCTGTTGCAGTTAATTGGTCTTGCTCGTCAATCAGTGGATCGGCAGACGGAACTGGTGCAGCTACTACCTGTTTCGGCTTTTCTTCAATAACACCACTGCCAGGTGATAGCTTAGTTGCACCCACTACTGGTGTATGCAAGTTGTAGTACTGCGAAACTGATTGCTGTCTAGTTTCCTCTGGAACCCCGCCTGGTCCCAGCTTGTCCCCACGTGCATTCACTTTCATGTTACCAACGGCAATTACTTCTTCGTTTGACAATCGAACATTGTCCATGGAAATGTGTTTGCCTTGTGCTGTTGTATATGTTTTCTTCATGTTCTCTCCTTGATGGGATATTTACCGTAAAAATTCGTCGATGTCTAAATCATAGAACATGCTATTAATTTTATGCACGCCTATTAGATAAAGCACATAACTTGCTACACTTGATCCGCGGCCCAGGCCCCAGACTATATTGTGTTTTCTAAATGTATCAACCATGTACTTTAGATATCTTAGCAGATCTAATAGATCTCGCTCGGCGTAGAGTAATAATTCTTTACCGACACGTTGGAGTTCTGGATCAGTTTTGCATTGGTCTAGAATCCATTGAGTAATGTCAAAACTTGCATACTCTGCTGGCATGTGCCACACGGATTGATTAGTGGCATCAAATTCTTCAACGGTTAAATCCGTTAAGTCGTTGTACTTCTTTAAAATGGGTAAGTCTGCGTAGAATATATCCTTAACCACTTTGTTATAAAACTCAGGATCGGTTACATTAAATCTAGTTAGATCTAGTGTGGGATCTTTGTATAACAGTGATGACAATTCGTTACAGCTAACAAAGGATCGTCCAAAGTTGTCGTAGTTCATGAAATGTCGATGATCCCTTTGTAACCTTTGCCGGAATCTTGCGATCGTTTTTCCATTTCTTCCATTTGCTTTCGGTTACGTTCACTAATCTCTGATTGGTAGTGGCCCATAAGCATCTGCAATTGTGGGATAGCACCTGCTGGCCCAAACCTAAATGCTTGGTTGAATCGTTTTTGTAAATCGTTATACTTCTGATACAGTTCTTCTGTATTCAATGAAGAAAGATCTGGCGCCAGTGGGTGCATAATAAGTCCTTATAGATCGCCGTCTTTTCGATTTTCGCTATAGTGGGCATCGAAGCTACCACCTGGATAACGGCTTTGTAGTTTATTTACGTTTTCAGCAATAACCTCATTAGGATCTAGTCCCAAACTACGGCAAGCATTGGTCCAGTACCAAATGATATCGCCTAGTTCACGCTTCATGTGAAAAATGGCTGCTTCGTCAAGTGGCTTGCCTTGAAAGAACACCTTCTTTGGGATTTCGGCAAACTCTCCAGTCTCTGCTGCAAGACCGATTGCGCTGTTCATTAACAGGCTAACGTTTACGGGGGTGGTGTTGCTTAGTTCGACTAAGCGCTGATGTAAATGATCGTAGTTATTGGTTTCTTTGCTGGTTACAGCATTTACAAAATCTGTGTATTTGTTTAAATCGATTTGTTTGGTCATGAAAAACTCCTAGTAGAAACAAGTATACACTTGCCCTAGACTAGGAGTCAAACAGTTTGGTATTAATTAAGCGATCTTATACCATGTTGCTTCGTTTGCTTTGTACATGTAAGCAACCTGTGTTCCTGCTGCTAGCGTGACGTTAGCGCTTGGCTTAACAACAGTGCCGGCCTGTCCGTTTACTGCAAATGCAGTAACTTGAGCAGTTGAGCTGATATGAACAGTTCGAGCATCAACGTTGCCGTTTGGTAATGTAACGTTGCCGTTAGCCAAAGTACCGGCTGGGTCTAACACCAGTCTACTTTTGTCCTGGGTTACTGTAATTTGGAACCCGTTTGTGGGAGCACTGTATTGGTAACCAGATTCGATGCGCCCGCCTGTGGTAATCAAGTTGCCTGTTACAGTTAAGTTTCCGCGAACTTTGTTTGCAGCTCGAGTTAAGTCAACAACAAAGAAGCTAGCACCGTTATCGCTGCTAATAAACTCATAAAGGTAATCGCCAGTTGCATCAAATGTAATAACATTGCCGCCATTGATGCCAGCAATCTCAGTTGGATTGCCTAGTGTTACTTGCGATGGCAGAGTTAACGTGTATGCAGTGCTGGTAACGTTAACCCATAGCATCAATCGTCCCATAACGCCTGTTGCTGGCCAGTTACTGAAACCAACGGTTAAACTGCCGCCAGTTGTGATACGTTGATAGTTACCTTGGTCATAGTTAACAGTTTGGCTACCACTAAGTGATCCATTGTTATAGTATGTTTGGCTAAATGCGGTTAATTGTGCATTGTTTAGAGTTGTTCCGCTGACCCCTAGATCGTTGTCTAGTGTGGTATTGTTTAGCGGAGCTTTTAATAGGACTTTGGATTGTAAGTCTTCTAGTTCGCTTTTAACGAATGCAAAGTTGTTGCGAGTATTTGTAAAATTGTCGCGGAAACCTTGACTATCGTTGTCTTGACCGGCTACGGGATACGTACCGTCAATATTGTATGGATTAACTTGGCTTGTCATTTATCTGTAAACTCCAATTTGTGGGAATCTAATATATTTATCACCAGATTCTGGTTCGTTATAATTGTCTCTGTGGTCGTAAAATCGCGTACCAAGCCCGTCAAAGCTGGTACGGTCGTCGCTGCTGTTCTGGAACGCATTTTCTGGTGTGTAAATTGGCACAGTGGCTCCCGAAGGAATAGCTGGGTTATATCGCATGAACGTACCAGCATGGCTAGATCCACTAAACACTTTTACAGTTTGGTTTAGCAACACTTCTCTAACAAAAGTTAAGGTGATAAACTTATCGGCACTAATGTTAATCTTCCATATCCCGGCACGTTGATTGATTACAGTTGGATCTAGCAATTTCTCTGCGTAACCCGGGATCACAGTATAGTCGTCGAAACTGTCTGAGTCGTAATCGGTGCTGTCGTTGCTGTACAAATCAATGGTGTAGTTCCAGCCATCGTTTGCACCAGTGTATCCTGGATATTGCTCTTGTTTTATAAACACAATAGTTTCGCCATCTGCATAGTTCTTTACACCGTCAATTGCAGCAACTTGGTCTACAAATTGGTGATTTATACTGTCGAATGGCAAGCTAATTGCATACGTTGCACTAGCGGTACCGCGGAAGCGTATTTGGTCCCCTGGTGCCAAGCTAACTGGGCGATTAGTGGTAATCACATTACCGGCAATAGAGACAACATAAGTGTCATTGTCAATAATACTAGCTGCGGCAGCATTACTCTTTTCTACAATCCAGCCGTAGCCGACTGTTGGCGGCGCTGTTAAGATAATAGTTGAGCCTAATGCCACAATGTTTGCAACGGTGCCGATATATTGATCTACTCCGTCAACATCAGGTAAGACATCAAATGTGGTTTCTCTGTCTTGGTTAAATTGGTTGGTTGTGGTGTTATAGTTTTCGCTCAATGATGCGTCAAGTTGATAACGGTCGGCAACGAAATCAATGTTATTAAAGTTAATTCCGCTATTTGACAAGCGATATGCAATTAGTTTACTAGCGCCTGGCACAGTGTATGCAAGAACAACAGCACGAGTTAGCCCTAACACACGACCATCGTCCTGCGGGCTAGTCATCCAATCCGGTAATGCGCCTCGATTATTGTAGCCCACGCCTGCTGCTAAACGGTAAGTCATGTTTGCAAAGCTATTGGCATATACAGTGTGATAAATGCCGTCATAATAGTTACTGATTGCAGGCTCGTGAGTTAATGCTGCACTGACCCCATTTATCTGTTTAGTATCCTCGACTTCTAAATATACAACTTCGTATTTGGTATTAAAGTTGCTATCAACTGCTCGGGCAGTTTTAATATTACCGAAGTTAATCTTTTTAGTGTAATGATTTTTTTCAATTGCGTTTGCAAACACACTCAAGTCGCTGGTAGTTAGACCCGGCACAAACAGCATGCGAATATCTTTTGCCTTACCGAACCATGGATCAGTTGATCTATAAATTAATTCGTCAGGGAATATATCGGTATTAGAAACGATACTATTAAACAATGTTCTCTGATCAGCCGCTGGCAAAGCAGTTAAGTAGATATTTTCGTACGGCGCTCGGTTATAGTTGTTCACTTTAATAGTGAACTCTTTAACAGCACTTGCAGTATTGTCGTCGGTGACTGCTCGTACAGTGAACTTAAACGAACTATCGAATGTGGTTTTTCCTTTGTCGATGGTTGTGGTAGTGTTTAAGTCGGTAGTGCGGGTAGTTACTTGAAAATTTGTTAACAAGTTTCTGAAAGTGATTTCAGTGCCCTCAACTACAAAAATTGCCGGCTTAATCTTAACGGTATGGCTATTGATAATTTCAATAACTTTGGATCCGCTAGCAACTCCCGGCCCCTCAACGGTCATGCCTACAGTAATATTGCTGGTGCTGTCGATAGTAACTCGGCTGCTATCTCCGTCTAGGTTAAAGTACTGGAATGTAGAACGTCCAATAATCTCCCCGGTGTCGAGCAATTTTAGCCCTTGCGGCAGCTTGCTACTAGGTTGTGCTAGCTTAGTGAATGTGATGTTCTTGCCAAGGTTGCTAACTGCATTAAGTTTGAGCTCGCTCACTGATCCGTTTACAATGCTGCCCAATACATCCGGGCTAGACCATGTGATGTAGTTACTTGAATCTCTAACGGCAGTGATGTTAACCTGCATAGGGACGCTAGCATATACTGGATTATCTCTCTTATATGCAGTAACTTCAAACGAGTAAACATGTTGTTCTTCGGTTTGAACAGGAATAGTACCAGTTAGCCATCCAGTGACACTACTGATAGTAACGCTACTTGGTAAGCCAGCATTTGCAGACCAATATACAACATCGTCATCTGGGTCAATGGCATCAAATTTGAAACTGAATTTGCTACCTTCTTCTAGTACAGGAATATTAGAAGGGTCTGTGGTAATAACAGGCACATATTTGTTATCAGAGTCAACTGTCAATGTGGTGTTGTTAATTAATGTAACCCCGTTGTCGCTGGTGTAATTACCTTTGCTAACAATAGCAATGGTAACTGGAACGGAATCATATGAATAGCCGTCGGTTACTTGAATTTGGAAACTGTATACTTTGTCCTTGCTGCCAGAACTAAAATCGAATGGGAAACTATCGTCGCCTTCGTTGTCGTATCCTGCGGTTCCGTTTGCATTATCTAATAGACGTGCAATATATCCACTTAATAGACCGGTCTGGCTTAGAGTAATTGGTTCCCCGGTGCGAATATCTAATGGAAGGTTACCGGAAGTAATTGACCATGTTAGTTTAGCATCGGGATTATCTGTTAATGCCTGGAATTGGTAGGAAATGAATTTGCCATTATCAAATGCACCAAGACTTAGTACACGAGGATAGATAGTCAAAACACTTTGGTTTGTGACAATAATACTAAATGTTCGGTCGGCAACAACTCCTGCGGGATTGTTTGCACGTACCGAGAAGACATAAGTTGCGGAATTTTTCGCAGTGGTTCCAGTGATAGTTGGAACACCCTTGATTCGCCCATCAGTGGTAACGTACATGCCCGGAGGTAACGTACCGGAGATCTGAGTAAACTCTAGTGTAGACTCGTCAGTGTCGATTGCGTCTAGCACAATCTCACTGTAATCGAGCTCTTTTAGCGTACCTAATCGGCCAGCTGGGGTATTCCAACGTATTGTCATTATAGTATTACTGCTTCAATTTGGCCAATGCCATCGTTTTCTTTATTGTTAAGTGCCTTGGCGAATACCGCAGGACCGTATGTCTTGTCGTTTCCGACACTTACTGCACATCCCGGGGTTGTGCTTGTGACAAGCAAATCGCCTTTAGCAACCTTGCCGATTACGTTAACTGGAATACGTCCACGCAATGCAATGGCAACACCGTCAAGTTCGGCATTCATCAAGTAAGCTGGATTAGTTGTAACCGCACCTGCAACTCTAGTATCTGCAAACTCTGTGGCGACTGTAACTTCTTGTGCGCCACCAAATACTAACACAGTACCCGGGGCATAATCGCTATCGCTTGTGTACTTTTCTGCCAAGTCGGCGTATTTGGCTTGACTTGACACACCGTAGATATTGTTAAACCAAGCACTAACACTACCCAAGTTAACAGTGGCATTGGCGTTTGGAACAATTGCTCCGCTTGTGGTGAGCCCCGCGAATGTAGGTGCTGCTGTTGTGCGCAAATCCTGCGGTGTTGAAATAGTTACGGTGCTACTGCTTACAGTTGCAGTCATACCGTTGCCGCCTGCGAATGTTAGAGATCCGTTAGTGGTACCGGACCCAGTTGTTCCTACTAAGGAAATTTGGATTGCTTGAGTGCCTGCCGCAGTTAGACGACCTTTGTTATCTACTGTAAAGGTTGGAAGGTGAGTCACGTTACCGTATGAACCGGCAGTAACACCTGTAGTAGTTAAACTTAACCCAACTTGTCCGCTAGTGATGTTACTGGTAATTTCAGTTGTGCTGTATACCGAAGTAGATACAAGAGGCGCACCGTTTGCAAATCTAATATTGTTTGAGTACACACCACCTGCAAAAACGTTTCCGCCAACACCAACACCACCTGCAACCACAATTGCTCCGCTTGTGGTGTTTGCACTGATTGTGGAATTCTGTACAGTTAAACGAGTGAATGTACCGGATCCAGAGTATGTGTCGCCGATGGTCAAGAAGTTACCTACGCCTGCTCCGTAAACACCGATTGGGGTATTGTTAATACTACCACCAATGTATACGTTGCCACTAACACCAAGACCGCCTTTAACTACCATTGCACCAGTTGTAACACCAACGCTATCAACGCCGGATGCAGCAACAATGTTACCTGTTGCTTTTAGTACGGTAAATGTACCGGTGGATGCAGTTGTAGAGCCAATTGGCGTGTTCTGAATACTGCCTGCATAAATGTCGCCAGTTATACCAGCACCGCCACGTACAACCAACGCACCGGTTGTGGTTCCTGTACTTGCCACTTGACTGTTTGCAAAAATATTTCCACGTGCTTCGATAACAGTCTGGAATAACGTGTATCCCGGGACTGTACCGCCAGTAAATGCTGCCGCTGAAGTGGATACTGATGAACCGTTGATGTAAATGGTATCGGATCCAGTTAAGTACAAACTACCAACAACTGTGCCCGAAACGCTCAAGCTACCAACGTTAGCACGTGGGCCGTCGAGGTTGCCGTTAAATCCGTATGCATGCACGTTGCCTGCTACGCCCACGCCACCAAGTACTTTAACAGCACCGGTAGATGTTGAAGTTGCAGCGTCGGTATTGGATACAAAAGCGCTACCCATTCTAACGTTTCCGTATGTTCCAGTGACAACGTTAGCTGCCGACTCAGTTGCGTCAGCGAAAAATTCAAATGCTTTAGAAGTATTTTTCCAAACTAATGCAGAGTACTTGTTACCTGCGCCGTTGTAGTAGTTTAGCGAAAGACCAATATCTTTTCCGTCATCTGATGTCAGTGCCGCCAAGTTGCCAAACGTATGTAGTTTGATAATGCTGTCTTTAACTACCAAGTCAGTTGAGCTAACACTTACAGCATTGCCTAACACTGTTAAGTTACCAACAACTACTAGGTTTTTGTTGATCTGAGCGTTGTTAGTAACGTTTAGACTGTCTTGTATGTTGGTATTGCCAGTGGATGTGATTGTGGTTGCAGTAAATGCGTTATTCACTGACAAGTTTTCAATTCGGGCATTTCCTGCAATATTTGCAGTAGACAATACTTCCAAGGTATTGGTTGTAGTTGACCCTAGACTTGCTAACGTCAAATTGGCCTGGATGTATGTTCCGCTATAAACTACACCGAAATTGCCAGTGCTGATGCGGGAATCAATGTTGGAAAAGTTGCTATTAACTGTTTGGAATGCTACTCGGATAGCATCCCCGGTACCGTCGTTAGCTATTGTGCCTACATTTACTGATTTTACGTCTGAACTCATGTTTTGGATCCACTTTATAGTGTATTTACCAAAACATTAAAAGCTGCGGTACTCGTTAAAGTGTAGTGTTACATACCCAGTTTAAGTATTCTTGGATCTTTGCATGCTTTCTAGTATAAATCTCTTTATAGTCTAGTTGCCCAAGAGTTAAAAATCCGTCATCGGTTCTAAGATCGTTGATAGTATAACCGATATTTTGTAATCCCAGCAGGTCCCATCCAGAGATTCTTATACGGTCATTGGCTCGTAACGTATCCATTAGATTTGCAGCATAATCCCGTGCCTGATGATAATCCCAGTACTGATTAGTCCATCCATTTTCGGTAACAGTGTATCCGTATTTTGCTGGATCTGCACTCATTAAGCTGGGGTATTGCGATGGCTGTATATTCAGTGGGCTAAATGACAAACCGTCGATTGGGCACTCTTTAGAAGAAATCCATGGAATCCATGTGTCGAGAGTGTCTGGGTTATCGTACGGTAGCCCGACCATAAACAAGCCCATAATATTGCTTTGTGTGCCCCATGTATCTTTAATTTGATACAGGGTTTCTTTGATGTGCTCGGGTTTTGTGCTTTTTCCAATTGATTTGGCACTAGGTTCGTACAGTGTCTCGATGCCCAATTGGCCCGAGATGATCCCTAGTTCTTTGAGCAGTGTAATCTGTTCAGGGAATCTGCGCAATAGGTCTGCACGGAGATATGCAGTGAATTGTATTTCGACTTTGCTTTTATCTCGGGCCTGCAATATATGCTCTAGTTTTTCAGTTGTTTCGTTAAACGTGTCGTCTACAAACATGTAGTTTGTGGTGCCAAATTTTTCGTAGTTGTGCGAAAACTCTTGGGCAATGGCATCTACAGTTTTGTGATAATCAACGTCTCCCTTTTTACGTCCTAGCAAGGGATAGCTACAAAAGTCGCAACGGAATAAGCACCCGCGACTGGTTTCTAGGGTAAGTACTTCCCCGGGAAATACATAATCATCTTCGCTGTAAATGATGTTACTTCGTGGAAAATCAAATCCTGCCGCTTTTAGGTCGTGGCTGATTACTTTAAACCCTAACTTACTAGGCATATACATTATGCTAGTATTGTTTTTAAGGTGATCCGCTAATTGCACAATAGTAGTATCGGCTAATCCTAGGATTAGATAATCTAATAAGCCTTGATAGTTATTAGCATGCTCTTCTGAGTTTACACCGCCTAGTACCCATTTTACGTGAGGGTGCAGTTTCCTGATTTGCCTATTAACAATCTCAAACGCTTTGCTAGTTTTGTAAAATGTATCGTCGTGCTTTTCGTAATAAGGTATGCTGCTGTACGAATAACTTTGTTTGAAAACCATTGGGTTATAAAACACCGAACTGACACCAACAAATAACGTGTTTGCGCCAATCAGTTTATTCAATACCTTAGATAGTGTAGTGGGGTTTTCTAACCATGCAGACAGGTGATTAAGTACGGTTACGCTGTAACCTTGCTTTCTCAGCTCTGTTGCTAGTCTATATGCGCCCGCAGGTTTTGCAGGCCAGATCTTCTCTTGAATATCTGTTAGTAAGATTACATCATATGTCATTTAGATCGATAAACAACTCGGCCACGGTTTAAGTCGTAAGGACTCATTTCTACTTCAACTGCATCGCCGAGCAGGATGCGGATGTTATGTTGTCTAAGTTTACCGCCGATGGTTGCGGTAATCATGTGTTCGTTTTCTAGCTTGATACGAAACATGGCATTAGGTAGAACTTCGTCTACTTTTCCATTCATTCGAATTAGGTCTTCTTTGGCCATTATGGTACTGCGTTTTCCTTTCTTTATCTACGCTGTTTACTTATGCAAATTCCTGGGCTTGTAACTTAATCCACATAAATTCTTTCAATTCGTCTGGGGTGAGTAAATCGGGTGTGGCTCTGGAACGATTCTTGATCCAAACTATACGATCCTCAGTTTCTTTCCATACCCAATGTGACATTTGGACTAGATTGCTATGCTTACCCCACATCCCGTACTCAGGTTCAATTTCAAATGTGTAAATGCCCTTGGGGAATTTGCTATGCTCTACAATTATTTCACAATAGTAAGTGGCCATTATCGCATATCCTGTGCTTTGAGTTTAATCCACATGAACTCTTTCATGTCGACCTCGGTAAAGGTACAAACTCGGTGCTTTATAAACCAGACTGTGCCTTGTTGTTCGCACCAAACTCTATCGCTATGCTGTAACAGGTTTTGTGAGGTTTGTGCAAAATTTCCGGTTTTATCTTTGCTGGTCACAAAGTATTTGCCGCCAATCCACTTGTTGGCTAGACTGTCATTAACTTCAAAGTAAAAATCAGCCACGGCGCATTTTGCTGATTTCCACAGCTTCTTCGTCACTAAACACTGGTACCGCGTTGCTCTTGTGCATAGTAGCGATTCCTTTTACTTTAGTGCCAGTGTAAACCTTTGCTGGTGCAAGAGTAGCAACACCTGCACCCGAGTTCAAACTTGGGATACGCGGGCCTGTGTCCCGGCCAGCAGGAGCACTTAGTTTGTATGCAAGTGGTTCAGCTTTGAGCGCTCGTTGGCGGCGCTTTTCTTCAATCTCAGCACCCTGGCGCTTGAGCAGTTCTTTCCACTCTTGGTCCAGACGTTCGTATTCACGCTTTTGTTCAGCTGACTTAAATTTCATTTTGCCCTTGCGCTTGCCCGTCAGACTAAGGCTAGGGTGATGTAGATGCATTGACATTATGTGTTTGCAGTAAGTGATGAAATAGGGACAATTTTCAGATCGGGTCCCGCCATTGCTTTCTCGTTGTCAATAAGAAAGATATGCCCTTTAAAACGCTCAAGCAGATGCTGGCGAATTTCGTCATCAGTCTGACCTTGTGCGAGAAACTGGTCACTGTCCGCATCAAACCAATAAAACAATTCTCCGTGTTTTTCTTGTTTGATGCGATGCACTTGTTGCATTACTTTTTGCACCAACTTTTCTTTTTCGGCTTCAACGTCCTTGCGAGTCAGTGCATTAACGATGAGGCCACCGATAAATCGTCCAATTGCAAGGCCGATGACAATTTGCAACACAAAAGTTATAAACTCCATGGTATATCCAGAATTAATTTTGATAGTGTATTGTACTACTTACCCATTTAATGGTCAAGTCCACATAGTTCGACGTAACTTTACCAATCGGATTAGCATGTCTTCGTCTTCTTTGTACCACGCTTCTTCTAATTCGTGTGCTGCTTTTCCTAATTCTGATCGCTTGACTTGCTCAGCTGCGGTCAATGAGATCCTAGCTGAACTAAACATCCAATCACATCCGTATTTTTCGTCCAATTCCCTAGAATACTCAGTGTACCCAACTTCATCGTATGCACTAGACTCTTCTCTCTTTACACGGATCTTAGTCCACCATACGTACAAGATCATCAACTCTCTGGCGGAAACAGCTTGACTGGAGTTTTGTGTGTAATCCGGGCTATCGGGATTATCTAGTTCCATTTCCCATTTTAGATGGTCGATCCCTGCCTTGGGGCAGCGCCATTCTCCCCAGTAAAAGAGTCTAACTCGTCTCCACCATGGCACATGGTATTTGACTGCAACCTCGTCACCTCCCCATGCAATTGCATGATTGGCTTTTTCGATTTCAACAAAATTAACTAGCTCGTTGAACATTCCGTGCAATGTGCGAGTCTCAAACTCATACCAATGGCCTGGCTTGAGGCCAGTCTGGAGGTAGTGTGTTTTGTATACAAATTGTAAGCGAACTCGATATCGCAGATCGTTAATTGGATCGATTAGCCATTTGGCTGGGAGTTCTAATAGATCCGGCAAGGTCTCAGTTAAAAAATACGCAATGGGGCGGGTCGATTTTAGTTCCTTGTCCCACACTTCCCAGCCACCCCATGGCAGTGCCGTTGGCTTCTTAATGTTGAGCTTCTTTCTCAACCATACAAATGGACGAGTTGAGTTATAGTGTCTACTCATGATTTATGTCTTTAAGTAAATCAAACACAGTGCCGAGATTTAATTCAACTACAGTGTCTGACAGTATGCTAATTTCGTGAACTGTGATTTTGTGTGTGTGCAATTGGCGTTTAACTAGGTCGCCGAGTCCGTTAGGTGCAGAGAAAAAGTATCGCCAGTCATCTGCTTTTAGCACACACGCAGAGCTGTTAACAACTAGATAGTTGACCCCGCTGCGATTATCTATGCTTAGTTTAACTCCCAGTGGACCTAAGCTATCGCCTATTATTTTTACAAAATCAAACTCGGTCATAAACACCATTGAAATAAAAATTTACTTGCATCTTCTGCTTCTTTGAATGCAAACTGGTCTTGCATAAAGTCAGATATCCAGTAACTGCTACTATGTCTTATTGCCCATATTTCTAAACCGAGCCAGCTAACATTATGTTTTTGAGAATACGTTCGGGGAACATTAACAATATGCCAGTTCTTTTTAATCGCACCTTTTACAGTACAAGGATTAGTTCTTGGCCAAGGTGTTACGACCATTTTAGTGAAAACATCAGCAGGTCAGATTCACGACGGAACACAAAGGTGATTGGATCATCCTGTGATTCAAAGTCTTCGGATTCAAGTTCGTCTTCTGTTGGGTCAGGAAAGCAGTACCAGTCGTCGGTGCCCATCCACGTATTTTGATTGTATCTCCGGGACCCGGGTCCTACGTTATCAACGAGCCACTTTTCAATCTCGCTAATACGATCGTGATAAGTGTTGTTCATTCTTACTTTGTGCATTACGCCCACCTTAACAAAAACATTAGAACTTGGTCCTGATTGCGAAACTCAAACTGATCGAAACTAATGCGTCTTCCGCACTTGGCTTTGTTGGACCACTCTTGAATTGGCTCAAAATCTTCTTCGGTTAGAAAAGTCTCATGTCCACGTGGCCCAATTGGTCGTGCAGCAACAAGAATCAGTGGATTCTTGGGACTAGGGCTCCACGTTACACGATATTTGAACATACTTTATTATAACACTTTTTGAGCATGCAGTCAACTCCAGCGCAAACAAAATAAGGTTAATACTTGTTTACTAGGAATATTAACAGTCATACCTTCAGTAGTTGCCCCGTGCTCGTCACACCATGCAACTAATTCGCTGATATGATCTGCCCAGAATTTGTAATCGGATAGCAACACTAGGCAAGGAGCCCCAAATTGGAGTGATACTGATGTGGTTGCAACAATAAATCTGTTACTCACGTTATGCCCATTTTAGTAAAAATGCAGTGCAGTCTGCGCCGTCTGAAAAGAACCACCGGCTGCTGTAGTACTTGTAATCTCCGATACAATGTGTATGGCACCATTGTGCTGTAGAAATAGCCCACTCTGAGACCCCAGCTGGCGCTGTTAGTTTTGAGTCGGTCCACCCTTTGGTGTGAACTAAGGTTTCTATGGCAATTGCTTCCACAAGTTCTAAGTCTATTGCTCGTGCTAGTTCCTGCGCTGCATCATCTATTAGGTAGTCTTTTACCCATGGATCACTGGTATCAAGATTCCCGCTATTGCGTTGTTTGTATCGTTTTAAGTATGTCAAACTCGTCCCCGTAGTCGTACCCGCGATCGTCTGCTATTTCAAATATCATTCGATAGCGACGATACACAGTATTCAGCCAAATCTTTCGTCCACTAATGGTTGTGACTGGGTGCCATGCATACCACGGTTCCCAATCTGAATATGTAACCATTTTGATTTCGGTTTTACTTGATGCCAATTTGTGTGCTCCGTTAACGCTCATGTTAGCAGTATTTGAGTATAAACATTGTAGCATCATTTTCTTTAGAGAACTTGAATACTGTGTGTGCTGGCTTTTTTATTTCATATGTGCTCGGATCGTAGACTGCTCCAAAGAAACTAAAATCAAAGTCAACGCCTTGAACTAGGCCAGAGGCACGGAGCAGTCTGACTATATTAATAATTTCGTCTGGTTCCTGGTGCGGGATAGTAACTTCCATTTTGGTACTAGGTCCATCGCAATGCAAACATAATAGCAACAGTTTCGTCACGGAAGAAGTATATCGATCGGTGATTTGGATCCATTAAACTATCATCTTCGTATACCCATGCATCGTAATCCATGTCTGCGTCGGGACAATGCTTGCTGAGCCATGCTGGTCTTAATATGATATCATCCATCATATTACCTTTGTTGCGAATTACCACCGGGTGCCAGTCTTCTACAGTCTCGTATAGGTGTCCGTTGTATTTTTTCATTATTTCCACTTCAGTGTAAACAGTGTTGCATCACTTTCATTCTTGAAATAAAAGAATGTGGTCCCGAATGCGCTGTTCATGCACCATGTGCCTAACCCTTCCCAATCTTTGGGCTGGCTGTAGACCCAATTGGTATATCTGGGATTTTTACCAATATGCTGGGTACACCATGCTTCCATGTTGCTTTGTAAGTGATAGTGATCTTTGCCAAGTTCTACTGTAGTTGTCATGACCAGACTAATGCAAACCAAGCTGCATCCTTTTCAGTTTCGAACCAGAAATCACTCCCGGTCCATGTATAGCGATGTTCTCCGATGTATTCTTTACACCAGTCATGCACTTTGCTCCAGCCGTGGTGCCTGAGGGTAACTTTAAAGTATCCCCCGCGCCGGAAGACTTCGCCCCAGTTGTTGATCTGTTGGGTTCTAGATTTCATTAGCACTTCCGATGCACTTTGATTACGGTATAGTGCTAGATTAACTTCTTTGGCGTGTTTGACAAAGTCGTGGATGTTCATAACCATTTTAGTTTCCACATAACATATAACTCGGGCATCAAATACAATGCTGTGTTGCTGGTAGGATTGTCACTTAGTGGATGCCATAGTAGTGGATCTTGATTCCGGATCCACTCAAACATCCCTGCGGGAGTTTTGATACAGTCGAGAGAAAGGTCGTCAAAGCAATGGGTTACTCCATTATAGGTAAACAACTCGTATTGGCCGTTACGTGGCAAATGACTCATGACCACTTCAACTTATAAAACACAAAATCTTTTTCGTCACGGAAGTTGATAACTCCTAACCCAACCCACCAGCGACTCCACGCATCTTGCCTCCATGGGTGCGGCCCAAACTGTTCAGTACACCAGTTAATTATGCTGTTGTACTCATCCGAAAAGCGCCACGTTGCATGACCCGGCATCTCAGCACTGTACCAATGAGCACGGCTAAATTGATATTTGGGTTTTTTAACTGGATGCATTGGTATAAAGATTTCTTTACATAAGTTAGTATCGTAGATTCGATTTTTCAACGTCTCCATGTACAATGTGCTTTTGCCAGTTCGGCGACCAGCAGAGAAAATCATCATTTGTCCCGGATGGATCCCACCGGTAGTATTACCTAACACAGCTGGCATCCATGTTTCGAGATCAACTGTAATTGTTTTATTTTTCATGAGAACCTTAGCATAAACAACAAGTGGTCATGTTCGTTTTCGAAATAGAACTTAGTGGAATCTGGATCTTTATCAATGGCGTTCCATTCTGCAAGCGCTTTGGTAATATTTTCTGCATCATTAAAATTGTAGCCTAGCGACTCACTGTGATCGCGAAAGTTCTCCCACCAATGATGGCGCCTGGCAGTGGCATAACAATCAATGTCCACTTCAATCATGACCACCTCAGTACAAACATTTCACGATCTTGAATATGTTGAAAGTAGTAGCTAGGGCCCATACGTTTCCACGCACTAACAGGACCGCCCCACATACCTTGCTCGCCAAACGTTTGCTCACACCATGTGTCAATTTCGGTCCATAGACCGGGAGAATCAGGTACGCCTAGTGTCCACACATACTGCTCTCGCTCTACGGTGGCGATATAGTACTCGGACTCTATTTTATCGAGCTCGACTTGCATTACGCCCACCTCAACAAGAATACTGCATGATCACGCTCGTGCTTGAAGAAGATTGTTTCGAATCTCCAAATCCAGTTACGCCCGAAATGTTCTTCGCACCACAACATAACTTCTTCAAACGGTGCAGCACCATTGTACTGCCAGCAAGAGAAATACCGACACACAACATTAACTGCATCTGCATCGTTTATATACAGGCAAGGTGTCTCTGCAACAAACTCCCGCAAACGTTCACGGATTGTTGTGTAGATCAAATCAATTTGCAGTGTGTTTCGGACTTTCATGGCGGTCATTGAAATGGTGTTACGGTATTATAACACATCTTTCAATAAATTTGTCCATTTTAATGCAAACATAGTGGCATACTTTTCATCCAAGAACCAAAAAGTAGTCTCAAGTGGATCAGCATCAGCTGACCTGGACTTAAAATCCCAGTCCCATAGTAAATTTGATGAGTTAACATTATCGTAACACCAACTAATCATTGACACTAGTTGTTTTTGATCGTTTGCTACAATATGTAAAGTTATCATGACCACCTCAATACAAACATCATCATATCAGCTTCATCGCGAAACTTAATCCAGCCGCCGTGATTGTCCCAACGCCAACTGTTCTCGCCGTAGGTTCTACGACACCAGGAATATACTTCTCCAAACTCTTCGCCTTGTGGACTGTAGTACCATTCCCATTTGTAGTGTCGGTCTGGGCGATATTTAAATTGGATATTCATGCCCACCTTAGTGCAAATATCATAGCTTCTTCGTCACATTCAAACTCAATAAACTTTTCACGAAGATACCCGGGACTGTGGTAGTAAGGACGCTTGCAGTTTTCTTTAAGCCACTCGTTAACTCTATAGTCTTTGTAACTTATTTGCCATTGCGCCGGTACCCCATCTAGCGTGTGTGCATAGACAACACGGTGCAGCACAGGAAAGTTAATACCTGGAAATTTTGGATTAGTTTTATAAGTTACTGCCATTTTAATACAAACAATGTTCTATCTTCTGCATTACGAAACCAAAACTTTGCATTGTTAGCATACCATCGAGCACCAGGTTCCCACACACCCATCTCTGCACTTGGTCCAAATACCTCCACACACCATTCTGTCATGTCTCGCCATGTTTCCACTCCTCCCCAGTCCCCACTCAAATCCCAACTGAATTCCGGACGGACAATATAGTAACGAGATCCGTGTATGCGACCTTCAAGTAGTTCGAGTTTCATGCCCATACCAATAAAAATGCCACAAAGTCTTTTTCGTGTTTGAAGGAAATTCCGCCATGCATAGCATTAGTTGAATCGTATGCAAAAATGTCAGCATCGCCGCGTTTAACATTATCAAGTACCCAGCAGCGAGCGTCACGTATTGTGCCCGAGCTATATCGCTTTAGTTCATTAAATGCAGCGAAGTACATTAGTTACCTCCCCATTTTAGCAGAAACAGTGATAAATCTTCTTCTCGGCTGAACTCAATTTCGCCAAAATGTATAGAATCATGCCATCGGATTTCATCAGTATCTAGACGATATCCGGCCCCTCCAAAAGTTTCGTAACACCATTGTCGTATTTTGTGTTGATCTGATGGGTGTTGTTTGCTAGCTGCAAACGCTGCCATGAATCGTTGAGTGTATGGATCAGCTGGGTGAATAAATGGATAAACATGAATAAACATATTACAACCACTTTAATTTAAAGAGTGTTTCGGCTTCTTTGGCTTCAAACAAAAAGCATTGGTTGATGTAGTCCCAGTTCCCTTGTCCAAACGCTTCGTTGCACCATGTGCTAAGTTCGTACCAGTGTCCATTGTGGCCAGCAGATGGCCACCAATTGATTTGTCGGGGATATGGTACAATAACTTTAGCTTGAAACGTCATGCTGCAATTTTAATAAGAAAAGGGTATAATCATGCTCAGTATCAAACACAAGGAAATTTTCTCCTTTGCTCCAACTCCACTCTCGCTTAACGCCAAGATCTTGAGTCACAAAATGCCAGAAGTCAAGTTCTCCGATTTTTAGCATTTGTGCAATTATAGCGTCAGAATGATTTTTCGACGGGATTTTAATTTTTTTGCGAAATAATTTCATTTCCACTTCAGCACAAATGCTGTCCTATCTTCGGAACGTTTAAAGCAATACCGGTAGTTAATTTTATCCCATATAAATTCAGGATGCTCGTTGGAGCAGCGTGGTCCGAATGTTTCTTCACACCATGCATCAACTTGTTCGTAATGCACTTGGGTCGCTTTGATGTTCCAGAATGCTCCTGCAGACAGGGGCAACCGTGCCCAATACCATTCCACGGTGTTGTTTTCAGTTGCATGACTGGCGGCTTCGTCTACGTATGTTTCCCCAGTCTCAAGTTCGGTACCCATGTCCATGTCCATTGGCTGCACACCAATGATGTCAGTTGCGATCATTGTAGGCATAACCTTGCGGATCATTGGCATCATAATTTTCATTTGATCACTTAAATTCTTATCAGTCATACTGCGCCCATTTTAATTTATACACGATGTAAACATCTTCGTCCATCCAGAGATTGTCTAGTCCGTAATCGTAAGCTGTGCCCCAACGGTCACCTTCGGGGCCAAAGTTTTGTTTAAGCCAATGCCATATAGTTGCCTTACGTGGATGCCCCCAATGTTCGATGGCTAGGCCGTATTGCTTCATAGCCACTTTAGCTTAATAAACGCCAGCAAGTCTTCGCGCACAATGTAGATAGCACGATGCCGCCCGCCATAACTGCGCCAACGTCCCTCACCGCCATTTTCTTCAATCCAATCCCCAAACCAATAGCTACAGCTTATGCGATTCCACACATATCCGTCATCTTCTTTGAAGCCGTATTCGCAACCTGGCTCAACGTAATACAGTCTATCGCCATGTACCATATCATATTTTGGGTCATGTTTGGCCCGAAACCACTCTTGTGATTTAAAATCTGGTCTACTCATCACGACCACCTCAACACAAACCAAGAAAACTTCTTTTCATCAATGACATTGTATCCAACTATCTCGTTGTGATCATCTGACAACAATATCTCTACGCCGCATTTGGTTTCTAGAAAATGTAGATAAGCATCTTCTTTGATTTGGCCAGTGACGACTTTTGCTTCAGGTGGCAACTCAATGGGCTTTTTCAGAAATTCATTCTGCCCTTGTCTAACCACAATCTTTTTCACAAGTTCTAAATCCATCACGACCACCTCAACGCAAACAAAATGTGTTCTTGCTCACACAAGAACTTGAAAATATATCTGCCAGTGTATCTAAAATTGTCACCGTGTGCTTCCCATTCAGCTTTGGTGCATATAAACTTATACTCACGCTCTTCTCGCAACCAATGCATGGCTTTTGAGTATGTGCGGTAGTCGGGCACAATGTGATGGAACATTTTCCCACCCTCGCATCTATGTGTATGGCGACAAATATCTTCCCACTCTAATTTAACTGTATCGGTCATGCAAACCTCAACATAAACAGCATCATGTCGCTTTCATTCTTGAAGCAGAATCGGTCCCATGCTTCACTCCATCGTGGATTTTTGTAGGCAGGTGAATGCGGACCAAACTGTTCTGCACACCAGGCAAGCATATCGTCACGGTGCCCATACAGGCTCCCTCTGTACTTAACGATATATCGTTGCTTCTTTAGAATGTCTTCGTCGGGGTACAGTGTATAACTCATGCCCACCTCAGTGCAAACAATGTTGCATACTCTGATTTAGTAAATTGCCATTTGCATCCTGGCATGCCGTAGGATTCTCTCCATTTATCGCATCGATTGTTAAACATGTCCACGCACCAATCCCACATTTCGTTGTATCCTCGGTCGTAGACTTGTTGAGCGGTAAAAACAACTTCGTACTTCCAATGTCTGCGGTCTTGCCTGCGTTGGTGTGAGTTCATGCCCATTTCAGTGCAAACAATACTGCATCTGCCTCTCTGTCAAACACAAAATTTGTGCTTTTTGCAAAACGTTCGTAAGTGAAGGAATACTTGTGTCCGTGGCGCGAGATTTCGGGGTCGTTTAGTGCAAGTGTGTACTTGCACCATTTAATAACTTCTCGCAAAACCTCCGCACGGTGGTGATTGGTCATAACATGCCAGCCAAAGAGTCCTTCTTTGATCATGCCCACCTCATCAAAAACATTAGTTCGTCTTCGGGACTGTTAAAGTCGACCATAAAGTACAAGTAATCGCCCTTGCGGAAGCTGTCAACAAACCTCCCGTTGGGAATATCACTGAGCCCGCCTTCGATCATTCGCTGCTGAATGTTGACCCAATCAATCATACGGTACGTTAACATGTTATGCCCACTTTAATAAAAACCAAGCATACTTTTGCTCGTCGTGAATTTTAGTTACTTGTGCAACTCGTCCCTGACTGTGATGAGAATACTCAAACTCAAACCCGTGGTCGTTCTTGATCCAGTCCCTAAACCCCTTAATTTCGGGCCATTGTGTCCAGGCATTGCTCAATGCCGTTGATAGCTGATCTTTTTGCACAGGTATCGGGCCCGATGATTTGTAGATAGTTAGATTTCCGTAGACGCTGTTTAGTTGTATCTTACGATCCCACTTTAGAAATTCTTCTTTAGTCATACCCACCTCAATGCAAACAGTGTAGCATCTTCTTCATTGTGAAACCAAAATGTACGCATAGTGTCCCATGCCCAACGTTTGCCGTTTGGTTCCGGTGGCCCAAAGTTATCCAAGCACCATTTCCAAGCGACCTGTGTACCACTTTCCCCGTATACATTACGAAGTTTCTTGCTGATTTTAATTTCAATCATGACCACCTCAGTACGAACCAATTGAGTGTTTTCTCATCAGGAAATGACACCACTATCTGCTGACTGGCTGCACTGCCAAAGGTGTGGCTAATACCGTACTCACGGCCAAGCCAATCCCAGACACTAATATTGGACTTGTATAGATCATCCCAATAGTGGTTAGCAACCTTCTTGAAGTAGGGATAGATGTCTGCATAGATTTTAGTCATGACCACCTCAGCATAAAGATAACTGCATCATCTTGATTTTTGAAACTGAAGAAGATTCGATAGTCTGTAAATTGGTGTCCATGCAGCTCACGGATTAGTCCGTAGAAATCGCCATTGGCATAGCTCCACGTACCTTGATGCCTGCCGTTAATTGAATGGTTGCCCCATCGAACATGGCACCAATTTACAACATCTAAGTAATTAGTATGCAGCGTAGGATGCACACACCAGCAATTGTGCTGCTGGCTGTATTGTAGTACTTGTGTAGTATCGCTTGCTATCATATTCGATTGGGGCTGTTTCGAATATTATAGCATACTTTAATTATTTGGCCAACTTAGCCCCAACGTAGTACAAACATGGATGCATCAGATTCTGAGCTAAAATAAATGAAATTATCTTGCAGTGCAGTATCAATGTTTTCTTCGCCGAATGTATCTTTTGCCCATTGTATTGCAGCTTGCCGCTTAGTGGGCCACCATCCTACTAATTGTATTTCGACCCAGTGCGGATCTTCTAACTCCATTTTAGTAGCCACAGTGTGTACTCCTCTTCAGTTGGCCATACCATGATCTCTTCCATAAAGATATTGCGTATAACTTGGGCACCAAATTCAGTCTCAAAGTCATGGGAATGTTTGGTGTACTGCATTGGCAATCCGTATTTTGCCGCTAAATGCATCTTGGCATTTTCGTATGCCTCCTTGCAGTTCTGCACAGGAACAACCTTTGCTGACATACAGTTTTAAAATTTCAATGCCATCAATGTGTAGATGGATTCGTGTACGTCAAAGACAGCGTTCACGAATCGAGATTGGGAGTAACCGCGGTGTTCGTAAATAAACTCTTGTTCTTGCTGTCGGACCCACGATGATACTTCTGGCGAAAAGAAATCAATTTCTATAGTATACCATTGCTGTCCGTCTACCATAGCATCGGTTACAGTGTTGAATTTTGATCTTCTCTTAAAGTTATAAGCTAGAGGGAATGTGTTGGGCATAATTCCCTCAGTTGAGTCCTTGATCATTATTTGCCCCATTTCAGCGTGTAGGTCATGAAACACTGTTCATCTTTAAAGTAAATGTGGTTGCGATTTGTCCACCAATTGCCGCCCTTGACTGATCTCCCTAATGTCATACGGCACCACTCTTTGATTTCAAGCGCATCTGCACTTTTATTAAACGCCCACGATGTTGATCTAGGCAATTCGACTTTATGGAAAAATTTCATGACCATTGCAACATAAACCATGCATGTTGTTTTTCGTTTACAAGTTCGTAGTTGGTTAGCTGTGAGCCTGTGGGAAGGTGTATAACTTGGCAACGAATGCCGGAGTCCTTCTCTAACTCTTCGAGGTCAGTTGGTGCCCAGTACTGTGAAAAATTATGGTGTTTTGATTTACGCCAGTTGTTGCAGACGTTATCATATCTTGTCCTTAGTGCAAACTGTTCCGACACAGTAATGGTGTTAGGAATTAGTTTTGTAGTCATAAGTGCCTTAATGTAAACATTATTAGATCTTCTTCTTCAAAGAAGTCCGCATAACGCTTGCTGTATTCTGTGTAAATGCGACCGCCGCATGACCAAACGTAATGATCAAACGCTTGGCCGGGTCCATAACGCAGATTAAGTCGATCAAAGTGATCAATCCAATGTCCTGAGGATTTATACCCATTGTTTGCAGCCCACTTCTGGAAGATAGTGTTTAGCTGGTCTGAATCAATACGTGCCTTTTTCATGCTGTATTATAACATGATATTAATTTATCAAAAAATTAATACTTTAGCTATCCTCTAAGATCTCAAATAGTGTTGCGTATTCGACCCAGGGCTCCATGTGAAAGCCTTTGCCCCACACTGCCCAGAATCGTTGTTTGTAAACAGTGCGTAACCAAATGCGCTGGCCGCCAATTGTTTTAACTGGCCAAAGTGCAAACGTCTTGCGCCACGTATAGCAGTCGGGCCCGTTGTAAATTCGTTCAGTGATATCCAATTCCACAGTCTCCGATCCTATTAGCAATGGCGCAATGCCCGTTGAGTTGCGGTCCCACTTAAGGCGATGCTCTCCAATGCGGCCATTTTTAAGACGGACTTTCATTAATACGAATGTGTTACAGGTTCGGTGTAAATTTGGGTTAGTAGATTTACTTGATCTGCGTACCGTAATTGCAACATACATTCACCTTTTTCGTCAAACGTGGTTAGCTTTACAAATCCAGCCGAGGTCTGAAAGTGATACACCTTTCCGCATCCAGTTTCAATGCGCTGGTGCTCGCTAACCGCAGGATCTATCTTAATGTTGTTGTTCTTACAGTAGTCTATATCGTCTTGGGAAATAATGACGTCTCGATTTAATGCCCAAATTTGTACAATTTGCATTTATCGCTCCATTACTTGCCACACATCGATCTTGTTTTTTAATTCTAGGTTGTGTGCTTTTATTAGGTCAGATTCTTCCCGTGCTCTCCGAGCTTCGGCATGTGCCCCTACTGCTCGTTGCTCTGCATTAGTGACTTGAGCGTGTACGTCCTTAATAAAATCCATTACAGTACGGGTCTCTAATCTATCTCGCTCTTCCCTTATGTCCTCTAGTTCTCTGTTCGCTACCCACAAATCGTCTTCTATAGAATCTAGTTTGCTGCGTAGGTGCTCAATATAGTCTCCCGGAGAATATGTGTCACCTTCTTCCGTGAAGGTCCAGGTATCGACGTCCATCCCTGCATCGGCAAGTTTAGTTAGCGCATTGTCGTCGCCGGTAAGAATTTTAATGAATCGGTCAACGATTGGGTCAGTATTGCTGAGTGTAATGTAGCGAATAAATTCGCGGTCGGATAATTGATTGTAGTTCATAAGTGTTCAAAATTTAATGCAAACATTATTGCGGCCTCTTCCCATTCGAACTGTACCACATCGTAATCTCGGGAGATACCCGACTGATCTTTGTATACATCTTTCCATTCTACATGGAATCGTTTAAAGTATTCTTGCGGTCCGGTGGGGTATTTCTCGCACCAGGTGTACATTTCGTTAGTGCATGCTTTAACTTTAAATCGAAATCTAAAGTATGGACGATTATTGCCTCCGCCTCCGTAGAAATGTTCCATTGATTACTCTTTTGTTAAGAAACTCAGTAACTCTGCTTTTGCTTGCTCAGTTACAGCTTTGTTAGACTGATTTGTATTTGTGCATCCTTGCGCCTTGCATGCTGCGGGCTCGTGGAATGAAAAAGTGCGTCCTTGGTCCCATCCATGCGTTGCATCTTGATAGACTGTTACGCTAGTTAAGTTCTTTTGTTTTTCAGACGGGATCAAGTTTTTGAAGGTGTTACATGCTAACCCATCTTTTCCGTTATAATCGTCCTGTCCTCCCGCTAGTATCATTGTGGGAACATCGGCCCATGCATCCATAAATGTTTCGGGAAATTCCTTTAGACGATCTTTAAAGAACCATGAGCTTGTGTCTCGTTCGATAATCTTAGAGTAGAACCAGCATACTGGGTACAGACTAACAACGCGATGCAATTTAACAGTTGGTGTATATTTCTGTTGTGCCCATTCTGTTGCAGCAAACACACTTAGGTTAGCACCGTACGAAGTGCCAATAACGGAAATTCTAGAGTGGTCAACAGTATCCAGGGAATTCAAATATGCAACGGCACCCATTGCTTTTGCTAGACTTTCTGAGTACTGAAATTTGCCGGGCTTGTTAAACATAATGGGCTCAATTGTGATGAACCCGTTGGAATTTAATAAGTCGGCGTATTGTTTAGTGGTACCTGCATCAAACCCGCCTGAATGGTGTAAGATAACCACAGCTGGCAATTTTTTATTAGATGCCGGTTGTGTCACTACTGCATTAGCAACAGCGCTGGTTCCGATATTGGTTACGTAGGTGTAACTAATCTGTTCCTGCGCATCAACTGCACTGCAATAGATTAATATCAGTATTGCCAACAAACGGATAAACATTATGCCCACCTTAGCATGAACATTGTAGCATCCTGCCCGTTTTTAAAGGCAAAGTAGCGCCCAATGTTTCTCCAATTGCCACTCTTGAAGTTGTCGTAACACCAGCGTTCGGCATCCTGTGTATCCTTGACAGTGACCTGATGCGGCCAATACTTTTTGTTTAATACTCTCATGCGATGCTCCTCGTCTAATTGTGCCCAAAGTTGCCTGCTTGCCCGGGAGGTCATTGGGTACATGCTGTTGATATCATTATCCATTAGGTCCATTTCAATGTAAACATTATAGCATCTTCTTGATTTTTGAACGCAAAAAACATTATATCTTTGCCACCGATTTCGTTAACTACCCACGCCGGTTCGTTGTATCCGTATTTGTCCCAAAGTACTCTATGTATACTTTCTCGCCATTTACCAGTGCAGTGCTCGGAGCACCATGCATTTGCTGCCCTGTACCCTTCTTCCCAGTTACTGTAGTTCCGGGTAAACGGTTCTGTGTTGTAGATAGCAATAAGGTGCGGGTAACCGCAAAAAACATCAGTGATGCGATTTGCACATGAGTTGAAATCGGGGTCGTAGTGCAGGTCGTATTGACGCTGGCTCCACCCTCGTTTTTTCAGTAAGCGCCGGTGTTTCCAGTTTTTAAAATATTCAAGCAACGATGTCATTGGTTATATATTTTAAGCGAAAGAATGTTTCTACTGTGTCGTCGTAGAAGTCAAGAAACACAGTCTCGGTAAAATTATTCATACCCGGATCCCACTGTTTGTGATACCTGGTAGTAAAGCCCAACTCTCTTTTCATCGTTTCTCGTATGAGGAAAATACTAGGCTTATGGGAATTTTCTTCCTTTATTATCCTGGAGATTTTGTTCCATTCACGAATTTTTAGTGCTATCATACTTTAGCTTGAAAAAGGTTGCATCTTCGTCCTTGAGTTTTGCAGTTACTTGGTATCGAAGAGAGTATGAGCGGTAATCGTTGCATTTGCGCCATTGGGGAGTTTCGATTGCATGCTTCATAACCCATTTGCCGGCATCACTTAGCTGCCATTCAAAAAGTGGCACGGCTGCGTAGATATCGGGATCGTCTACGTCACCTAATGTAAACTCGTGTACGACTAATGTTATCGCCATTTTAATGCAAATAATGTGGCATCGTGTTGTTTGGCAAATACAAATGTATAGACCTCGCTAAATGCATGCGATGGATTAAGTTGTATATCCCAATCGTTACTAGTAAAATGCTGCATACACCATTCACCTGCTTCTGAGGCAGCGGCAGCGCCTTTAATAATAATACTGTTCATGAATAAACATTATATAACGTTGCGCATTTTCAGTCAAACTTACGACCTAATGTATCCCATGTTTTCATTTTCTCTTTAATATCGGCTTCCAGTTTCCGATATTCGTCGCCTAAACGTTTAAGCTCTGACCATTCCGATTCTAATTCCGGTGCTGGTTTTAGTATAGCCAATCGACTTTCTATATTCTCAAGAGTTTTCTTTATGCTTTTCCCGCCAATTACTATATCGCTTTCGCCTTCTAAGGTGATACCAGTTTGACTAATTTGCACCGGGGCAGTAGTTGATGAGGCGGCGGATAAGGTGTAGGATGGACTAGTGGTCCATGCAGCGGAACTGGTTCCGTTCCACATGCCAGTGGTGAGTGTTATATTTCCGTATGGTATTGTCATATATCTAGCCGTAAAAAAGGCCTATACGCTAGTATAGACCTTTTGCTAACTAAAGTCAACAGTTTAGAACTTATACGTCAAACCCAAAAGTTGGGTCAAATTCTGTAGCTCGGGATTCGTATCCAGCATATCCACGTGGGTTGCAAATGATTCGAGTATCACCGACTGCGTAATCGAATGGGTCGTGGGTGTGACCATGAGTCCAAACTTTGATTTCTGGATTATCAAGAATGAATTCACTTAGGTCGCTGCTATAAGCTCCGTTCATAATCTGATCGTGTTCGTACTTGGGCTTAATACTAAGTTTAGTTGGTGCATGATGAGTGCAAACAACAACCGGTTTTGGTGCCCCTGTTGCACGATTCTCTTCAAGGAAGTGTCTAAACAACTGTTTTGTCTTTACATGTTCTTCTACAGTGCGTTCAGGAGTAAGTCTGTGCCATACATTCTTTACTTCATTAAACATGGTAATCTGACGATAGTCATTCATCATGCTTTTCATATGATATAAAGTTAGCTGGTCGTGATTGTTCATGTCAGTCCACAGGGTACCGCCTAAGAATAACACCCCATCAATTTCCATGCGCTCTTTTTCGAGTACATGGATATTTGGTGGAAGATTATCCTTGAGATGTTGGTACGTCTTTTGTAACTGGAACCCGTAATGTTCATGGTTGCCCATTACGTAAATCACGTGTCTGTACTTGGTACACTCTTCGTAGAAGAATCGGCAGTACCGATGATTTTTGATACCAGTGCGTTCGTTGAGTGCTACAATTTCTGGAGTGTAGTCTGCTAGTTTTAGATTTTTTGCTTCCAATACATCGCCGCTGAGGATCAATACATCGCCGCCGGGCAATGTCAAATCGCTAAACTCTAGGTGCAAATCACTTATAACATTAATACGCATTGTTGTCTCTTAATAAAAGAAAGGCACCGCAGTGCCTTTTTGAGGTGGTCTAATTACTTAGATTACACCAAGCCTAGCTGGATAGCTTTGTAGCCAGCAGCAATAACCTTGCGGCTTGCCTTACCATGGCGATACTCAGTTACCTGAACGCCGTTACCTGCCTTGCGAGAGTTTGCATAAATTGCAAAACCTGCTTGACGGATGCGAGTAGCTTCGGCACGAAGATTGCCAATGCCAAAACGCTTTTTAGCTTCAGATTGAGTCAAACTTTGACCCTCAAGTACCATTGCCTTAAAGGCCTTACCAGTTTTGGTTTCTAGATTAAACATTTAAATATTCTCCTAATAGTTGCTGTATGTAAACAGCTGATTCTAGTATAACAAAGCAGTGTATGCGAAATCAACTAATTTGGTTAAACAGTGTCGGGCTCTTCGTCCGTAACAGTCCACCCTAGCTTGTGTAGGTCTTCGCGAATTTCGTCTGTGACAATACTTTCAGCTACATGATTGTTTTTTTGATACACGTATTGTTCTTGTTGTTCTTTGGTCATTTCTTGGTACTCCTCGTCGGATATTTCGCCACGAATTCCTGAGCAGTACCAGTCAATGTAGTCGCCTTTTTGCTGCATATCTGCAATAATACCCCCGGCATAACGCCACGAGCAACTCCAGGTTTTATCTGCTAGAATTTGGTACACATCTAGCTTCTGAAAGTTGTTATTGCACATAGCAGCATAGAGGTTTTGTGCATACCCATCGCTATTGCGCACTTTCTCTAAGATCCAGTCCGTTGTACGCAAATCCCATTCTAAATCATTTGAGTGGTCGGGCTGTTCTGCCCATTCACTTTGCAGACGTTGGCTGGTATCGTACATTTTGAGATAATCTGCACTGGGCTCTTTGCCCTCGTCTGCACATCGCTGAATGTACGCATTCTTTTGGAACGTGTTACGGTCTGGACTTTTAGAGATAGTCACGATAATACTTTGATATGAGTTACGTTGGCAGTTCGGAAACTACGCCATTCGCTCTTGTCCAAGCACCATACGCTAATGTTCTTGGGATTGTACTCGCGAGTTTCGTGTAGCTTTGCTGCATCACGCTGTGGTAATGCGCTTGGCATAAGGGTACAAGGCATGGTGCGAGTCTCGCCATTTACTTTGGTAAATGTAACCTCACATTGGTGCTCCCACAGCATGCTGGTAATTTCGCGCTCGCGCCCACGGAGCTCATCGTCTGACAGCTCCATGGTACCTGCGTAAACTAACTCAACAGTGCTCACTTGTCACCTTTGTTGCGAGCGCCCTTTTGGCGAGATTCGGCTTCTGCAATCTTAACAAAGCTGCGAATGAACGCACCACGAACGTGGTTGTCAAGGATGGTTGCCGATGCCATCTTAACTAAGCTACCGATTTTAACGGCTTTGGGGTCATAACCTCTGCATGTCATACTTTTTCCTTTAGTAAATTGAATGTTTCTTCGTGTTCGTAAATGTGTGCCACGCACTTAACGTGGCCTTCGTTTGCTGCCCACTGAATATATTGCCTAATATTTGCTGGACACGAGGGCAGTATGTGTATCATAGCCCTTGGGTAAGCAATAAGCCCATCGTACATTGTAAAGCCTTTGTCGCCGGAACGCAAGGTTTTTATGTTACTTTTATGCCCGATAAAGCTCATTCTTCGCCCTTTAGGATTCGAACAATACGGTCTGCCATCATGCGCTGGTGAGAATTGTCGGTGTATGCATAGTTGTAGTTCATTTTAATAAACGTGAACTCATCCATGCCTTCGTGTTGCATTTTAATGCTCACGGTACCGAACATGTCCTTGTCCCACCAGATTTTAGTGGGCAGTATTTCCACAACAGTAACAGGATCGGACATGTTAGGCTTCTAGTCCGAGCATGTTGAGTCCACGATGATGCAGCTCTCGAGTAGACTCAATGGCATCTTCGTTGCTCATTGCTGCAAATGCCTTAGCATGAAACTCTTCGTCAGGCAAAATACGTGCAAAAACATTTCGGATGTCTGCGTCAATTTCGGGATCATTTGCTAACTCAGTGATCCTTAACAGGCGCATAGTCTCTGCATGGTGCCCTGCACCTGCAATCTCGTCAAATGTGTGCAAATGATCTAGGATCGGCTCCCAGTATCGTGTGCCTTCGATTGACGGCACTGGCAATTCAATCCCTCGAGCCTGCAACAGTTCTGCGACCCAAGATGCATGCTGTTGTTCGTCGTTGGCAATGCGTTCCAGCACCTTCCCGTAACGTGTGTTTTGTTGTGTGTTTGCAAGCTCTTGGATACGATCGGCAGCAAGTTTCTCGCCTACATACTGTCGTTCAAGCCATTGTGTGAGTTTTGCTGGATTGGTTTTAACTTCAGCAATCCATTGGGTAGTAGTTTTCATGATAGTTCCTTTGTTTAAATTGGTGCATTTATTTTTCGATCTTTACACAACGCATGCGGGCGTCGCCTTTTTTGCCTTGTGACTCTTGCTCGAATGCCACAATAGCAGCTTGGCATTTTTCTAAGGTTTTGAATTCCATAGTGGGCACAATGGTATTCACAAAGTGCCCGCTATAAACCAACGAGATTAGGACATAAACAGTGTTCATTCATTGACTCCAAAATGTTCTTTTAATACTGCACTAGCTTCATAATCCACGTATTCATCGAGTGCAACTTCTTGCGTAATTTCAAACCCTTCCACAAGCATAGCACATTCTTTAATCAACAACTCGGCGAACTTTTCATTGTATGAATCAAAATAGAATGCGCCGGTTTCCTTCTCCATGCTGATAGCGTATGAATCAGCCTGTTGAGCAAGTTCTTTAATTCGTTCGTTCATACCTTCCACAATCCTTTCATTAGGTCGCGTGATTTTCCAACAGGCGGTTCCTCTTTATTTCCAAAGTGATTGGTTATTGCCCGAGCATTATCATAATCAACTACATTACAGCATTCCTTGACAATCAACTCTGCAAACTTTTCCAAATCAACACTTTTACCTTCGTGAATTGATCCATTGTGTGCGGTGTATGTTTCTACCAATGTCGCCTGGCGGCGTAGTTCTTGAATTCGTTCGTTCATTGTTCAGCCCTCGTAAATAGGTCCAAGCAAGCCAAGTTGGTCACATACATCGTATGCTGCTTCATCGAGACGATCGGAGATGATTTCATCTACTGCAAGCATATCCGTATCAACCATTGCTGCCTTGATGATCGCGAAAGCATCTTGCAGTAACAACTCTGCAAACTTTTCAAGGTGCGGTGCAATGCACAATTCGGTGCCGTACTCCAAATTATACTCTGGAATTTTGGCCTGTTTAGCAAGTTGTTTAATTCGTTCGTTCATACTGGCTCCGCTTGAATTGTGCCCTTAACCACGGTGAGCAACATTCGGTACGGGGCTTCAAACTTGCCCTTGCCCATTACTGCGGCATCTACAGTGGGAAACGGACCTGCTACGATTCCTTGGCCGCTGACTAGATAATATACTTGATAGTTTGTCATTTTGGATTCCACATTTCTTTACCAGTTACTCGTTCATACCACGGGCCTAACCAATTTAGCCACACAATCAAGAATAGAAAGAGTGGGATGAATGGTATGAAACAAATAAATTCCACTACCAGTCGCAATTTTTCATTCTTGATACGGTTAGTCATTGTTCAACTCCGAAATGCTGTTTCAATGCTTCTGCAAATCGTTCACTTGGTTTGTAGTTCAGATTAGCAGGATCCCGCTGGGCTAAACAAACTTCTGCACATTCTGTAACAATCAATTCAGCGAACTTTTCGATTGCCTCTACTGTAATATACCCAACATACCGTCCGGGGATTCTAGTAGGAGTACACTCACCTAGTAGGTCGGCTGCATCGCCGAGTTTTTCGATTCGTTCGTTCATATCACTTCCTGTGTCTGAAACTTTGTTTTAAGTCAAACCCGTGTTGCACAATCTTTTCCTTGTCGGACATATTATCGTGTACCTCTAGGTCTGGACTCGATACCATTTTATTTGATACATAGTAAGCAATATCCTGATATAGCTGCTCGGGTTGAATATGGTGGTTAATGCCGTACTCGCTAAGTATAGGAATGTTCTTACCAAAAACGATACGAGTTGTTTTTGTGTCCCAGTTATGCTCGCAGCTTTCAACAACGAACACTGGATGCTGAATAATTTTACTCAGCTCAATGGCAATCTCGTTTTCTTTCTCCCCAAAGTATCGTTCCCACTTTGGTGCAAGTCGATCTTCGGCCAAGTAACGACGGTATCGATATCTCATTGAAATACGATCGAGCAATTTTTCGTCAAAGTTTTCTTTTGTGAACAACTTATAAGGTCCGCATTGGCCCAACTCGTCGCAAACAGCAACGATGGTGTAGACTCGTCCGTTGATAACTAACCACTTTACTTGTGATTTATGTTCGTCGAGTCCGGGGGAATTGAATGCGATGTTTCCTTTTATTAACACAGAGGTCAAGTCGTCACTTAGAGGTTCACGCACATAAGTTACACGCTCGTCGCCACCACCGTAGAGGTGTGCAACATAGTCGTAGTAATCCTTGAAACGTGACTTGATTTTCATTATTCAACTCCGAAGTGTTGTTTAATTGCTGTCGCACAATTTGCCGCTGATGCATCTTTGCGGCCATTACTTCCTGCAAAGCTGGCTTCTGTGTCGCATAGTTGAGCACACTCCTGAACAATTAACTCAGCAAACTTATCGCTTACTTTCTTAATCTGCTCAGGATCAAGAGAAGTCCAAGTTTCGGGGATCGCTGCGTCTAGTGCTTTCCCGAATAGTTCGCGAGTTCTATTGTTCATAGATCAACACCCAGGAGACGATTTAGTATGTTAGCATCAGCTTCTCCGTTGCTTTTAACGTTACAACTAATGCTTTCGCCATAGCAATGGTACCGGTCTTGGTCAATAAAGCAGAACCCTGCACCTACAACTTCTCCGCCAACTGCTCGAGCCACATCGGCATGTTGATTTAGTTCGCTAAAAACAAAAGGAACGCTGAGGTTGTTTTGCTTTACGATAATGTACTTGCACTTCATTTTGGTTCGTTGTTTGGTTGTGGAATGCCGATAACAGTGCAGTGTTGGTTTCGCGGCAAAGTCTTTTCACATTCACTCTTTGCACGCCGGTACTTTTCAGCATCTGCGAACGGCATAGTGTTAAGTATAGCACACAAAAAGAATCCGGCAACCATTGCATAGCCATAATCTTTAATCACAATTTTTCTCCAATAGCAAATCCGCGCCAAGTTTT
>JACCDY010174814.1_pt1 | contig 38081 bp, 29 predicted proteins | sample 7446391 | NCBI WGS metagenome assembly JACCDY01 (sample SAMN15323451, study PRJNA562643) | freshwater metagenome | isolation source: river surface water | place: USA:Blue River Watershed | collected 2017-08-18 | reverse complement strand
TCGTTCCACTTCAGGTCGGGATCGGGCAGGCTCACGCCCAGCACCTGGGCTTGCGGCACAGTGGCGTCCACAAACTTCTGGCGCAGTTCGTCGTTGGAAACGCGCTTGATCCCCCAGCGCATGCCTTGGGCGCTGTTCGGGCTGTCGGCATCGGGCGGTCCGAACATGGCCAGGCATTTCCACCACCAGCGGTTGACCGCGTCCTGCACCATCGCCCGCTGTTCCTTCGTGCCCTTCATCATCACCAGCAGGGCTTCATAGCCCTGGCGCTGGTGGAAGGATTCTTCCTTGCAGACGCGCACCATCGCGCGCGCATACGGGCCGTAGGAGCAGCGACACAGCGGGATCTGGTTCATGATCGCCGCGCCATCGACCAGCCAGCCGATCACGCCCACATCGGCCCAGTTCAGCGTCGGGTAATTGAAGATGGAGCTGTATTTCGCGCGGCCGGCATGCAGGTCGTCGAGCAGTTTGTCGCGCGATACGCCCAGGGTCTCGGCCGCCGAATACAGGTAGAGGCCATGGCCGGCTTCATCCTGCACCTTGGCGATCAGGATGGCCTTGCGCTTGAGGCTCGGTGCGCGCGAGATCCAGTTGCCCTCAGGGAGCATGCCGACGATCTCGCTGTGCGCATGCTGGCTGATCTGGCGCACCAGGGTCTTGCGGTAGGCCTCGGGCATCCAGTCTTGCGGTTCGATGCGGCCGTCAGCGTCGATTTTTGTGTCGAACGCGGCCTGCAATGCCGGGTCTTCCTTGCCGGCGGCCAGCGGTACCGGCTTGGATTGTTTGCCATCGCCGACGGTGAATGATTGCGTATACATGAGGCTTCCTTTCAGTGAGGCTCGCTCAAAGACAGAGTCAAGGGCAAATCAAATTCAAATTCAAATTCAGTGTTTCGGGCGCTCGTCGATCACGCGCTTGGCCTTGCCCACCAGGGTGCGCGGTATCGTGTCCACATCCAGCACCGTGATCCGGGCCGAGATGCCGACGTTGGTCTTGATCCGGTGGCCGAGGCCATTGGCAATGCCGGCACGCTGCGCCTCGCCCATGCCGCTGCATGCGCGCTGCAGCTCGCAACGGATTTCGAGGTTGTCCATGGGGCCGTCGCGCGTCAGCACCAGCTGGTAGGTGCCGCCCAGCTGCGGGTCGCGCAGGATCTGTTCCTCGATCTGGGTCGGGAACACATTCACGCCACGGATGATCAGCATGTCGTCCGAACGACCGGTGATCTTGCCGATGCGCCGGAAGGAACGGGCGGTCGGCGGCAGCAGGCAGGTCAGGTCGCGGGTACGGAAACGGATCACCGGGAAGGCTTCCTTGGTCAGCGAGGTGAACACCAGTTCGCCTTCCTCGCCGTCGGCCTTCACTTCGCCGGTGACGGGGTCGATGATCTCCGGATAGAAGTGGTCTTCCCACACCACCGGACCATCCTTGGTCTCGATGCATTCGCTGGCCACGCCCGGCCCCATCACCTCGGTCAGGCCATAGATGTCGACTGCGTCGATGCCGAGCTTTTTTTCGATCTCGGCCCGCATGCCCTGGCCCCAGGGCTCGGCGCCAAAGATGCCGACCTTCAGCGAGATCTCCTGCGGGCTGATGCCCAGCCGCTCGAACTCCTCGGCGATCACCAGCGAGTATGACGGCGTGACCATGATCGCATCGGGCCTGAAGTCCAGGATCTGCTGCACCTGCTTCTCGGTCTGGCCGCCCGACATCGGCACGGCGCAGGCACCCAGGCGCTCGATGCCGTAATGCGCGCCCAGGCCGCCGGTGAACATGCCGTAGCCATAGGCGTTGTGCACCATGTGACCGGCGCGCAGGCCAGCGGCGCGCAGCGAGCGCGCGACCACGTCGGCCCAGTGACTGATGTCATTCTTCGTATAGCCGGCCACCACCGGTTTGCCGGTCGTGCCGGAGGAGGCATGCAGGCGCGCCAGTTGCTCGCGCGGCACGGCAAACAGGCCGAAAGGATAGTTTTCGCGCAGGTCGACCTTGGTCATGAACGGGAATTTCGCCAGGTCGGCCAGCTGCTTCATGTCGTCCGGATGCACGCCATGCGCGATGCACTTCTGACGGAAGGGCGCCACATTGTCGTAAGCGTGGCGCAGCGTCCATTGCAGGCGCTGCAGCTGCAGCGCCGAGATCTCGTCGCGGCTGGCGGTTTCGATGGTGTCGAGGTCGCCTGGCCTGGGCGTCTTGACGAGCATGGGGGTCTCCTTCGTCTTGCTTTTTTTTGTGTTGCCTGCTGTGTGCTGCTTATTAAGTGCTGCTTATTAAGTGCGACTCGTTGTGCGCTGCTTGTTGTTTGCTGCTCGTGATGCGGTGTTTGCTTCAGACCGGATTGAGCCCTTCGATCACCTGTCCGCTGATACGCGCGCTCTTGCCACGGAACAGGGCAATTTGCCTGCCCTCTGCCGTGCGCACGCTCACGTCATAAACGCCGGTGCGGCCGGCCGCGGAACGCTCGATCGCTTCGGCTTCCAGCAGCTCGCCCTCGCGCGCCGGCGCAAGAAAGTCGATATGGCAGGCCGAGGCCACCGTGTTCAGGTTGTAGCTGTTGCAGGCATACGCAAAGGCGGTGTCGGCCAGCGTGAAGATCATGCCGCCGTGGCAGATGTGATGGCCATTCACCATGTCGCGCCGCACCAGCATCGTCAGCACCGCGCGTCCGGCGCCGATCTGCGCGATGCGCATGCCCAGCGCCTGGGCCGTATGGTCGCGTTCCCACATCGCCTGCGCAGTGGCCTGCGCCAGCGCATTCGGGTCGGTCGGCAGGGCGGCGCTGCTGCTGGCGCCGGGGCTGGCGCCGGGGCTGGTGCCAGCGCTGGGGCTGGTGCTGGTGCTGGTAGCGGTCATCAAGGCTCCTGGCGATTGAGGCTGAGGTCCTGCTTCCCCTGCGCGCGGACCAGACGTTCCCGCCCGCGTGCGCGGAAAATGTCACGATACATTATCGATCATTTCGCATCAATAAAAAGTATCACAAATAAAGCTGATATGCGTTATTCGAAAGTTGTCGACGACTTTGATTTTCGCTGTTTATATCAAGCGATCCCAAACGTCGATCTGCCCGGAATTTCACCGAAATTCCGGGCCGGATGTTTCCAATCAAGTGCTTTAGTGATACGTTGCCGACTTTGGTCATGATATCGGCGTATCGAATAACAAAGCGCGCGTCGCGATACGTCCGAGGAAGGCCGGCCAGCCGGCAAATCCTTCATGGCCGCAGTACAGCGCGTGCTTAACAAAAATGCCACCACAAGGCAGTTCACAAGGCAGGGAGACCCCATGACCACGGCAGCAGCAACGCCATCCGCAGGCCAATTCGACGTCGTGCAAGCCATCGATGACAACGGCTTCACGACGCTACAGAAATTCATTTATGTCCTGGCCGCGATAGCGCTGGTGCTCGACGGTTTTGACGGGCAGATGATCGGCTATGCGATCCCGGCCATCATGAAAGAGTGGGGCGTCACGCGTGGCGCTTTCTCGATCGCCGTGGCCTCGGGCCTGGTCGGCATGGCCATCGGCAGCGTTGCCGCCGGCATCATCGCCGACCGGGTCGGTCGCAAGCCGGTGCTGATTGCCAGCATCTTCCTGTTCGGCGCTTCCACCGTGATGATCGGTTTTGCGCCCGACGTGACCGCGATTGCGGTGATCCGCTTCTTTGCCGGTCTGGGCATCGGCGCCGCGCTGCCGGCGGCCACCACGCTGACCGCCGAATTTACCCCGGCGCGATTCCGCACGATGGCGGTGACCACGGCCATCGTCTGCTATCCGCTGGGCGGGATGCTGGCCGGCCTGGTGGCCAGCCAGGTGCTGCCGCTGCAGGGCTGGCGTACCTTCTTCTTCATCGGCGGTTCGATGCCGATCGCCTATGCGCTGTTCCTGCTGATCTTCCTGCGCGAATCGCCGCGCTACCTGGCGCGCCAGTCGGCACGCTGGGAAGAGCTGCGCACGCTGATGGCGCGCATGGCGCATGACGTCGCCAGCGCGCTCGGCTTTACCGATGGCCAGGGCGATGCCGCAGCCCGTGGCAGCGTCGGCGCCTTGTTCAGGGATGGCCGCGCCAGCGATACCTCGTGGCTGTGGCTGGCTTTCTTCATGACCCTGCTGTCGATCTACAGCGCCTTCAGCTGGCTGCCGACGATGCTGACGATTGAAGGCCTGTCGCCGGCGCATGCCAGCATGGGCCTGACCGCATACAACTTTGGCGGCGTGTTCGGCGCGGTGCTTTGCGCCTATGCGATGAACCGCTTCGGCGGCCGCTGGCCCATGATTGTCTGGGCGGCGATGTCGGCCGTGACGGCGCTGGCCCTGAACGCCATCAGCGTGACGGCCGATACGCAGACCTTCCTGCTCGGCCTCGGCATCCATGGCCTGTTCACGACCGCGCTGCAATGCGCGCTGTATGCGTTGTGCGCCCACATGTACCCGACCACCATCCGGGTCACCGGTACGGCATCGGCACTGGCCTTCGGCCGCCTGGGCGCCATCCTCAGCTCTTTCGTCGGCACCGCGATGATTACCGCCGGTGGCAGCGTCGCCTACCTGAACCTGCTGGGTGGGTCGATGATCATTACCGTGATCGCGCTGGCCATGGTGCGCAACCACATCCATGCGGCGCGCTGATTTGTTCATCTGATGGTCGCCTGCCCCGAGTGAGCAGGCGACACGCCTTCAACACGTCATTGGCAAGCCCACCGTGAGGCCGAAGTGAGCAACAAGCCGCGGGGCGGCTGTCCCGTCAGTCACGGGGCAGCCGCCTTCAATCCTTTCGAAGACGCCTACCTGCAAGACCCGCCCGAGTATGTGCGCTGGGCGCGCGAGCGCGAGCCCGTCTTCTACAGTCCCGAACTTGATTACTGGGTCGTCACCCGCTATGACGACATCAAGGCGATCTTCCGCGACCATGTGAATTTCAGTCCGTCGAATGCACTGGAGAAGATCACGCCGCCAACCCTGGCCGTGCAGGCAGCGCTGGCCAGCTACGGCTATGCGATGTCGCGCACCCTGGTCAACGAAGACGAGCCGGCGCACATGGCGCGCCGCCGCCTGCTGATCGACCCGTTCACGCCGGAGGCCGTGCGCGAGCACGAGCCCATGGTGCGCGAGCTGGCGCGCCAGTACGTCGACCGCTTCATCAATGATGGCCGGGCCGACCTGGTCGACCAGATGCTGTGGGAAGTGCCGCTGACGATTGCGCTGCATTTCCTCGGTGTCGATGAGGACGACATGCCGCTGTTGCGGCAGTATTCGATCGCCCATACCGTCAACACCTGGGGCCGTCCCGACGAAGCCGAGCAGCTGCGGGTCGCGCATGCGGTCGGCAACTTCTGGCAGCTGTCGGGCAAGATCCTGGACAAAATGCGGCGTGATCCCTCCGGCCCCGGCTGGATGAAATTCGGCATCCGCATGCAGGCCGAGTACCCGGACATCGTCACCGATTCTTATCTGCACTCGATGATGATGGCCGGTATCGTCGCCGCCCATGAAACCACCGCCAACGCCACGGCGAATGCCTTGCGACTGCTGTTGCAGCATCCGACCGCCTGGCGCGAGATCAGCGAAGATCCGTCACTGATCCCGAACGCAGTCGAGGAATGCCTGCGCTTTTCCGGCTCCATCATTGCCTGGCGCCGGGTGGCGATCAATGATGTGGTAGTCGGCGGCACCGCGCTGCCGGCCGGCACGCGGCTGCTGATGCTGATGACGTCGGGCAATCACGACGAGCGCCATTTCAGCGAGGCTGATCTGCTCGATATCCACCGCGACAATGCCAGCGACCATTTGTCTTTCGGCTATGGTGCGCACCAGTGCATGGGTAAAAACCTGGCGCGCATGGAGCTGCAGGTCTTCCTGGAAGAATTGTCGCGCCGCCTGCCGCAGCTGAGGCTGGCCGAGCAGGCATTCAGCTATCTGCCCAACATGTCTTTTCGCGGCCCCGAGCACCTGTGGGTCGAATGGGACCCGGCGCTCAATCCCGAGCGCGCCGATCCGGCGCTGCTGCAGCGGCAGCAGCCGGTGCGCATCGGCGAATCGACTCGCGTTGCCAGCTCGCGCCTGTTGCGCGTGCTACGGCGGCGAGCGGTGGCGCAAGGCATCGTCGAGCTGCAGCTGGAAGCAGCCGACGGGCGGGCATTGCCCGCCTGGCAGCCGGGCTCGCATATCGATATCGATTGTGGCGAGCCGGCTTGCACCCGCCAGTATTCCCTGTGTGGCGATCCGGCCGACAAGCAGACACTGACCGTTGCCGTGCTGCGCGACCCGGACAGTCGCGGCGGTTCGGTCTGGGTGCATGACCGTCTGCGTGAAGGCGATCTGCTGCGCATGCGCGGCCCGCGCAATCATTTCCATTTCGATGACGAAGCAGGGCAGGTGATCTTCATTGCCGGCGGCATCGGCATCACGCCGATTGCGGCGATGGCCCGGCGCGCGCGCGAGCGCGGCATTGCTTACGAACTGCATTACAGCGGCCGCACACGAGCGACGATGGCTTATCTGGACGAGCTGGCTGCGCTGCACGGGCAACAGCTGCGGCTGCATGTCAGCGACGAGGGCGGCCGTGCCGATTATGCGGCCTTGCTGGCAGCGGCGGGCGGTGCTGATGGCCGCAAGCACGGGCAACAGGGTCGGCAGCAGCAGGGTGGGCAGCAGCATGGGCAGCGGGTCTTGCCGCAGGCCGGCCCGGTGCATGTCTATGCCTGCGGACCGGAGCGCATGCTGCAGGCGCTGGCGCAGGCCGCCGAGACCCGGCCGTCACTGGCGCTGCATCTCGAGCATTTCCACTCGGCCGCCGGCAAGCTGGACCCGGCCCGCGAGCAGGCATTCGAGGTCGAGCTGAAGGATTCGGGACTGGTGCTGACGGTCGGCCCCGGCCAGACCCTGCTGGAGGCGCTGCGGGCGGCCAACATCGACGTGCAAAGCGACTGTGGCGAAGGCTTGTGCGGTTCCTGCGAGGTGGCCGTCATAGACGGCGAGGTGGACCACCGGGATGTGGTGCTGAGTGCGTCGGAACGCCAGCAGAACCGCAGGATGATGGCTTGTTGTTCGCGGGCGGCAGGGCAACGCATCGTGCTGGCCCTTTGATTTCCTTTGATTCCACTCTGATTCCCCCGCCCGCGATGGACGGTTGAGTGCCGAATTGCCGTCCGCTCAGGCAGCCATGGCCATGCCGGCCTTTGAAGTTCCTGTATCCGGCTTTTTGCAATCCGGAACCGACGTGAGCAAAAGATGCGCATCATTCAGTCAGGGCGCGTCCGGGGGTTTCGGATCGCGCGGCGGACAGGACATGACATGAAGGAATGGAAGTGAAGATTGGAATGATCGGCATCGGCCTGATGGGTCACGGCATTGCCAGCAACCTGCTCAGGCACGGCCACGCACTGACCGTGCTGGAACATCCGGGCAACCAGCCGCTGGATGCCTTGCTGGCCGCCGGCGCCACCACCCGCGCCACGCCGCGCGAGGTGGCCGCGGCCGCCGAGGTGGTGATCATCTGCGTCACCGGCTCGCCGCAGGTCGAGGCCGTGCTGCTGGGCGACGATGGGGTGCTCAAAGGCTTGCCGGCCGGGGCGACCGTCGTCGATTGCTCGACCGCCGTGCCGGCCTCCACCGTGAAGCTGGCCGCCGCCGTGCATGCCGCGGGGGGCCGTTTCATCGATTCGCCGATGACGCGCACGCCCAAGGAAGCCGCCGAGGGCCGGCTCAACCTGCTGGTGGGCGGCGACCCGGCGGTGTATGACGCCTGCCTGCCGGTGCTGCAATGCTTCGCCGAGAACATCGCCCATGTCGGCGCAGTCGGCGCCGGGCACCAGATGAAGCTGCTGCACAACTATGTATCGCTGGGCTGCGCCGCACTGATCGCCGAGGCGGCGGCCTGTGCGCTGGCCGACGGGATTGCGCCGGCCGTCTTCGTCGATGTGCTGGCCAAGGGCGGCGGCGGTGGCGCGGCCCTGGAGCGCCTGCGGCCTTTCCTGCTGAACGGCGACCCGACCGGCCTGAAATTCGCGATGGGCAACGCCCACAAGGACCTTGGCTATTTCACGACCATGGCCAGCGACAGCGGTGCAGTACACTGTATCGCTGACGCCGTGCAGGCGACCTTCGCCGCGGCGATGGCCAAGGGCGGACCGAATGCCTTCGTGCCCGAGCTGGTCGCCCTGCTGCAAGACAAAGACGCGCCGGCCACGACGGCCGTCAGCCCCTGAATTTAACGGAGAAATACACCATGAACGACTTCACACCAGGCTCGGTGTCCATCAGTCCCGCCAGCGGCGAGGTCATTGCCCGCTATCCTTTCGATGACAATGCGGCGCTGGAGCGCGCGCTGGACACGGCGCGCTCGGGTTTTCGTGCCTGGGCTGCCACGCCGCTGCCGGAACGCCTGGCCGTCCTGAGCCGTATCGCGCAGATCCTGCGCCGCGACATCCAGCCGCTGGCCGAGATGGCCTCGCGCGAAATGGGCAAGCCCATCGTCCAGGCCCGCGCCGAAGTTGAAAAATGCGCCGTGCTGTGCGACTGGTATGCGGCCCATGGCGGCAGCATCCTCGACGACCGCGCGACCGCCATCGGCCCGGATGCCTATGTGTCCTACCACCCGCTGGGCACGGTGCTGGCCATCATGCCGTGGAATTTCCCGTACTGGCAGGCGATGCGCGGCGCGGTGCCCATCCTGTTGGGCGGGAATGCCTACCTGCTCAAGCACGCGCCGAACGTGATGGGCTGCGCCTACCTGACCGAACAGGTGCTGCTCGAGGCCGGCGTGCCCAAGGGCGGCTTCAGCGTCGTCAACATCAATAACGACCAGGTGTCGAAAGCGATCGCCGACCCGCGCATTGCGGCCGTCGCCGTCACCGGCAGTGTGCGCGCCGGTTCGGCGATTGCGGCGCAGGCCGGCGCGGCGCTGAAGAAGAGCGTGCTCGAACTCGGCGGCGCCGATCCCTTCATCGTGCTGGCCGATGCCGATCTCGAGGCAGCCGTGAAAGGCGCCGTCACCGGCCGCTTCCAGAACACCGGGCAGATCTGCATCGCGGCCAAGCGCATCATCCTGGAAAAGCCGATTGCGGCAGAATTCACCGAACGCTTCGTCGAGGCCGTCAAGGCCCTGAAGATGGGCGACCCGCTGGACGAGTCCGTCTACCTCGGACCGATGGCCCGCGCCGACCTGCGCGCCGAATTGCATGGCCAGGTCGAGGCGAGCATTGCCGCCGGCGCGCAGCTGCTGCTGGGCGGGAACATGGTCGATGGCCCCGGCAGCTATTACCAGCCGACCGTGCTGACGGGCGTGAAGCCGGGAATGGCCGCGTTCAACCAGGAGACCTTTGGCCCGGTGGCAGCGCTGATCGAGGCCGATAATGTCGAGCATGCGCTGGCACTGGCCAACGACAGCGAATTTGGCCTCAGTGGCGCGCTATGGACGCGCAACCGCGAGCTGGCCACGAAGCTGGCGCGACGCATGGAAACCGGCGGCGTGTTCGTCAACGGCTTCTCGGCCTCCGACCCGCGCGTGCCGATCGGCGGCATCAAGAAGAGCGGTTATGGCCGTGAACTCAGCGACTATGGCGTGCACGAGTTCATGAACATCCAGACCGTCTGGCACGACCGCAAGTAAGCCTTCAGCCTCAGGCCGGGCCGGACCATCGTTCCAGCCTGGCCTCGACCGCATCGGTCGCATTGCGCACCCAGATCTCCCCATCCTGAAGGGTGACCTGCAGCTGCATGGTGCGCGCGCAGAGCTTTTCCAGCTCTTCCGCCACCTCGGGTGCGATCCGCCATACCGTCAGGTTGCGCGTGCGCGTCAGTTTGTTGGCGATCTGTTTCCACCAGATGTCGGCGCTGCTGCCAAAGGCATAGACCGACACCTTCGCGGCACGGCCGCAGGCCTTCAGGATGCGCCGCTCGTCGGGCTGGCCAACCTCGATCCAGTGCTCGATGGCGCCGGTCAGGTCTTTTTGCCAGATGTCCGGCTCATCGCTGTCCGAAATCCCTTTCGCAAACTCCAGCTGCTCGTGCGCATTCAAGGCGAACACGAGGATGCGCGTCATCATCCGCTGCAAGGTCTCGGATGGATGGCAGGCGATGTTGAGCGCATGGTCGGCGTAGTAGTGCCTGTCCATGTCGGCAACCTGAATGCTTGCCTTGTAGATGACGGATTTGATGGCCATGGGGGGGAGGGCTTCCGGGCGCGTGCGCCGTAAACAGAAAGGCGTGATTCTACCGTCTGGGCTGTGCGAGGGCTCAGCTTGCGGATCAGGAATCCACAAGCGGCCGTGGCCTCGATGTACGATGCCGGCATCGAGCACGTTTTGTCCCTGACCATGATGTCATCCGCCCCACTGTCATGCCATTGACCCTGGCCCGGCCAAGCGACAGCGAACTGCTGATCAAGAAAAGCCGCTTCATTGCTCGCGTCGAGCCGGTGGCCGATCGCGCCGCGGCGCAGCGCATCGTCGTTCAATTGCGGGCACGGCACCCGGACGCCGCGCATGTCTGCTGGGCCTTGCTGGCCGGCGGTCAGTCGGCGGCCGTGGATGACGGCGAGCCATCGGGAACGGCCGGACGACCCATGCTGGAGGTGCTGCGCCACCACGACCTCGACGGCGTGCTGGCGACCGTGGTGCGCTATTTCGGTGGCGTGAAGCTGGGTGCGGGCGGATTGGTGCGCGCCTACACGGACGGCGTGGCACAAGCATTGAAGGGCGCAGAGAAACTGGCGATCGTTCGCCTGCGACAGCTGCGCTGTGCAGTGCCTTATGCCCTGGAAGGCTTGCTGAGGCGGGAAATCGAGGCTTGCGGCGGGGTCTTGCTGAACGTCAGCCATGGCGCCCTCGTGGAGTTCAGCTGGACCCTGGCCGAATCGGCAGCCGACAGGCTGGTCGCGCAGCTCAATGAAGCGGGCCAGGGCAAGCTACTGTGGGCGGCAGCGCCGGATTGAGGCGGGCGGCAGCGGACTTGCTAGCCCGCTGCCCGGGGCCAGCAAGCGGCCTTGCTCAGCTGAAGCGGCAGCCGACTTTGCCCAGCAGCCCGAAGTCGGCCTCGATCCGGTCGCCCGGCTTGACAGTGACGGGCACGCGGCAGGTACCGGTGGTGACCACCTGGTCCTGCTCGCAGGGGATGCCGATCGCCGACAGCTCATTGACCAGCCAGGCCAGCGCCACGCGCGGGTCGGCCAGCACATTGCGGCCGAAGCCGGAATCAATCGGCTGGCCATTCAGCGCGACCCTGATCTCTTCATTGACGTAGTCGAAGTCGCGCCAGTCGTCAGCGCGCGGGCCCAGCACGAACAGGTTGGCGCAGGCATTGTCAGCGATCAGCTGCGGTGCGCCGGCAGTGACGAAATCGTCATAGCGGGAATCCGGCACTTCGATGGACGGATGCACGCAGGCGACCGCATCCAGCACTTCGTCGACGCTGTACGGCACGGCGCGCGGCACCAGCGCGCGCGCAAAGCGAAACGCGAATTCAATCTCGGCCACCCGCATCAGGTTGTTGTTCAGCGTGACCGAGGCCCCATTCGGCAGCACGCGGTCGGCAAACAGGCGTCCGGCCAGCGGGCCGTCAACGCCGATGTGGGCCTGGCCGGCGCTGCTGGTGGCAGCGATCTTCCAACCGAAGACGGCATGCGGCTGCCGGGCCGCCATCGCCGATTGCACCGCATAGCCGTCGGGGCGGGTCTGCGGCCGGGCGTCGTCGGGAATGGCGGCGCATCGTTCGCGTGCGTTCCAGAGTCGAAGCAGGAAGTCGGCCGCGCGGCCGGATTTTTCGTTGAGGTTCATCGCAAGTACACAGTGGCTGGCCCGGCTGCGGTCACGCAAGCAGACTGGCACGCTGGCATGCCGCAGACCGGGCGGGAATGACGGATCGGGTCGTCGGGCAAAAGCAGCCCGAGGCTTGAATGTAGGGATAGCCGCAAGACAACGCAAGTTGTACGCGCCAAAGGTGAGCTTTGGCGTGACGGCAAGGGCCAGCGCCGGCGCAGCGTCAGCGTCAGGCCGTGTCCGGCGCCGTGCGCCGCAGCGGCAGCTGGCTTTGCTTGAGCCGGCGCAGCACGAAGCTGGATTTGCTGTTGCGTATGCCCGGGATCTTGTACAGCCGCTCGCGCAGGAAGCGTTCATATCCGCGCGTGCCCTCGACCGCGACCCGGATGTAATAGTCGTAGTCGCCCGAGACCAGGAAGGCTTCCAGCACTTCCGGTATCGCCTCCAGTGCCTGCCCGAACTCGAACAAGGCCTCGTCCGAATGGCTGTCGATGGTCACGTGCAGGATCACCGTCTCGGTCAGGCCGATCTTCTCCGGATTGATGCGCACCGAATAGCCTTCGATCACGCCGGCTTCTTCCATGCGCTTGATCCGGTTCCAGCACGGGGACGACGTCAGCCCCACCTGCTTGCCCAGTTCCTGCAGGCTGATGCGTGCATCTTTCTGCAGCGCTTCCAGTATTGCAAGGTCGAATTTGTCCAGTTCCATTTTGAGTAATTGCCATTTGGCAGATAGATTTTCTGAATTTTCGGCTTTTTGACGAAAATACGGAAGCATTTTCTGCTGCGAAATCAGTACATTAATGGCATGAATTCTGTTGCCGACCTGCCGCCTTTTCGTGCCCCGACCGCCGGGGCTGCCAGTGGCGCTGCCACCGCCAGCGTCGGCGGCGCCGCTGCCCAGCCCCCGCAGCCGGGCCTGCCGAACGGGGCGACGGTGCTGATCCGCACCTTGCTCGATCTGGGGGTGGACACGGTCTTTGGCTACCCCGGCGGCGCCGTGCTGCCCTTGTATGACGCCTTGCATGGCGAACCGGCACTGCGCCATGTGCTGGTCAGGCATGAACAGGCGGCGGTGCACGCAGCGCAGGGCTATGCGCGCAGCACCGGCAAGGTCGGCGTGGTGTTCGTGACCTCCGGTCCCGGCATGAGCAATACCACCACCGGCTTGCTGGATGCGATGTGCGACTCGGTGCCCATTCTGTGCGTGAGCGGCCAGGTGGCCACGAGCGTGATCGGCACCGACGCCTTCCAGGAATGCGATGCGCTGGGCATCTCGCGCACGATCACGAAATGGAACACGCAACTGCGCGATGCCGCGGCGGTCGAGGCCACCGTGCGCCGAGCTTACGACACCGCGCGCAGGGGCCGGCCGGGGCCGGTGCTGATCGATTTCCCCAAGGATGTGCAGCTGACGCCCGTCATGTGCAGCCTGCCAGCCGAAGCGCCGGCAGTTCGCGTGCCGTCGACAAAGGCAGCGGCAGCGGCGGTGGAAGGCAATGTGCAGGACGCGGTGGCGGCCATCTGTGCAGCGCAGCGTCCGGTGTTCTATGGCGGCGGCGGCCTGATCAATGCCGGTGTCGCCGCTTGCGAACGCTTTCGCCAGCTGGTCGAGCTGAGCGATGCGCCCTGCACGCTGACCCTGATGGGCCTGGGTGCCTTTCCTGCCGCTGGCCGGCAATGGCTGGGGATGCTGGGCATGCATGGCACGCTGGAGGCCAACCTCGCGATGCATCATGCAGACCTCGTGGTCTGTATCGGCGCGCGCTTCGATGATCGCGTTACCAGCCGCTTGTCCGATTTTTGTCCGGCGGCGAAGTTCGTCCATGTCGATATCGATCCGCGCTCCATCCACAAGATCGTCAGGGCCGACTATCCGCTGGTGGGCGATGGCGCGGCCGTGCTCGACTGCCTGCTGGAAGGCGTGCGGCAGCAGCCGCCCGCCGCAGGCCGCCTGGCCGACTGGTGGCAGCAGATCGAGGGCTGGCGCGCGCGCCGGTCGCTGGCCTTCCATGACACGCCGGATGCCATTGCGCCGCAGGCATTGATGAGCCGCTTGAATGCGCAGCTCAAGGACAAGGACGCGATCGTCTCGACCGATGTCGGCCAGCACCAGATGTGGGCCGCGCAATACATCGACTTCGAGCAGCCGCTGCGCTGGCTGACCTCGGGTGGCGCCGGCACCATGGGCTACGGGCTGCCGGCCGCCATCGGCGCGCAGATCGCGCATCCGGACAAGACCGTGGTCTGTGTCAGCGGCGATGCGTCGATCCTGATGAATATCCAGGAGCTGTCAACGGCGATGCAGCACCGCACACCGGTGAAAGTCATTTTGTCCAACAACGGCTACATGGGCATGGTGCGCCAGTGGCAGGAGCTGATCCACGGCGGCCGCTACAGCCACAGCTATACCGAGGCACTGCCCGACTTCGTGGCAGTAGCGCGCGGCTTTGGCTGGCAGGCCCGCACCGTGACGCAGCGCGAGGAACTCGATGCCGCGCTGGCCGAATGCCTGGCCAGCGATGGTCCTTATTTTCTGGACGTGCACGTCCGGGCCGAGGAAAACTGCTTCCCGATGATCCCGGCCGGTGCAGGTCATCACGAAGTCATGCTGGGCAGTCAGTAAGCCAGATCAGCCAGATCAACAGCCGGAGAGGACGCGCAGGAAGAACAGCAGCACAAGAAGCACACAACAAGTACAACGCCGCTATCGCGGCATGGCGACTGCGAGCCGACGCCTGCCTTACCGGGCAGCCCGAGGCTTGAGCGCTCACTGAATACCCTTTGGGAGAGACACCATGCAGACCGAGACCCGCCCGGCGATCATCCGCGCCAATGTCACGCTGGACGACAAATACGTAGCCACCAGCGGCAAGATCTACCTTTCCGGCATCCAGGCGCTGGTGCGCCTGCCGATGCTGCAGCGGCTGCGCGATGCAGCGGCCGGCCTGAACACCGCCGGCTTCATCTCCGGCTATCGCGGTTCGCCGCTGGGCATGCTGGACGAGGCCCTGTGGAAGGCAGAAAAGCACCTCGATCGCCACCACGTCAAGTTCGTCCCCGGCGTCAACGAAGACCTGGCCGCGACTGCGGTCTGGGGCACGCAGACGGTGGACCTGATCGGTCCGGCCCGCTACGACGGCGTGTTCTCGATGTGGTACGGCAAGGGGCCGGGCATCGATCGCTGCGGCGATGTCTTCAAGCACATGAACCATGCAGGCACCGCAAAGCATGGCGGCGTGCTGCTGGTGGCTGGCGATGACCATGGCGCGTATTCGTCGACGCTGCCCCACCAGTCCGACCATCTGTTCTCGGCCTGCATGATCCCGGTGCTCTATCCGTGCAATGTGCAGGACTACCTGGATCTAGGCCTGCATGCCTGGGCGATGTCACGCTATTCCGGTTGCGCGGTCGGCTTCAAGGCACTGGCCGACACGGTCGAGTCGACGGCCTCCGTCGATGCCGATCCGTTCCGGCTGACGATCAGCTATCCGCAAGATTTCCAGATGCCCGACGGCGGGCTCAATGCCCGACTGTCGACCGACACGCTGGGCGTGCAGGCGCGCAAGCAGGAAGCGCTGATGCAGGACTACAAGATCTATGCGGCGATGGCCTATGCCCGCGCCAACAAGCTCAATCGCACGACCATCGACAGCCCCGGGGCCAGGCTGGGCATCATCGCCTCCGGCAAGTCTTACCTCGATGTGCTGGAAGCATTGGAAGAGCTGGGCATCGACGAAGCGCTGGCGGCCGACATCGGCATCCGCCTGTACAAAGTGGCAATGGTCTGGCCGCTGGAGCCCGAAGGCGTGCGCGAATTCGCGCAAGGCCTGGACGAGATCCTGGTGGTGGAAGAAAAGCGGCAGGTCGTCGAATACCAGCTGAAAGAGCAGCTGTACAACTGGCGCGAGGATGTGCGTCCGCGCGTGATCGGGAAATTCGACGAAAAAGGCGAATGGGCCGGTCATCCGCGCGGCGACTGGCTGCTGACCTCGAAGGCGGATTTTTCGGTCGCGCAGATCGCGCGCGTGATCGCCGGCCGCATCGCCCGCTTCCACACCAGCGACCGGATCAAGGCGCGCCTGAGCTTCCTCGAAGCGAAGGAACAGGTGCTGACCCGGGCAGTCCACACGCCGCCGCGCCCGGCCTGGTATTGCTCGGGCTGCCCGCACAATACCTCGACCAAGGTGCCCGACGGCAGTTTCGCGCTGGCCGGCATCGGCTGCCATGTGATGGCGACGGCGATCTACCCGGCATTCAACAAGCTGACCACGCACATGGGCGGCGAGGGCGCGCCATGGATAGGGCAGTCGGCCTTCTCGCAAGTGCCGCATGTGTTCCAGAACCTGGGCGACGGTACCTATTTCCATTCGGGCTACCTCGCCATCCGCGCGGCGGTCGCGGCAAGGGTCAACATCACCTACAAGATTCTTTACAACGACGCGGTCGCGATGACGGGCGGCCAGCCGGTCGATGGCACGATCTCGGTGCGCCAGATCGCGCAGCAGATGGCTGCGGAGGGCGTCAAACGCATCGCGCTGGTGACGGAAGACTTGTCGCGCTATGCCGACCGTGCCGGCCTGCCCGAGTTCATCAGCCTCAATGATCGCAAGGACATGGACGCCGTACAGCGCGAGCTGCGCGCAGTGCAGGGCGTCTCTGTACTGATCTATGACCAGACCTGCGCCGCTGAAAAACGCCGCCGCCGCAAGAAGAAGGAATTGCCGGAGCCGCCGCAGCGCATGCTCATCAACGATGCCGTCTGCGAAGGCTGCGGCGATTGCGGCACACAGTCGAACTGCACGTCCATCCTGCCGCTGGAGACCGAGTTCGGCCGCAAGCGCATCATCGACCAGTCAAGCTGCAACAAGGATTATTCGTGCGTGAAGGGCTTTTGCCCGAGTTTCGTGACCGTCACTGGCGGCACACCAAAGAAAGCCAAGGTGGCGAAGGCGACGGACGAGGGCTTCGCCGCGCTGCCCGAGCCGGTACCGGCGAGCTGCGATGCGCCCTACAACATTCTCATCAACGGCATCGGCGGTACCGGCGTCATCACCATTGGCGCGCTGCTGGGGATGGCCGGCCACCTGGAAGGCAAGGGCGTGTCGGTGCTGGACATGACGGGCATGTCGCAGAAAAATGGCTCGGTGACTTCCCATGTGCGGATCGCCGCCACGCCCGAGGCGATACGCGCGCAGCGCATCGCCACCGGCGAAGCGGATCTGGTGCTGGGCTGCGACATGCTGACCGCCGGCGCCCAGGATGCGATCGGCAAGATGCGTCCGGGCCGCACCCACGCCGTCATCAATACCCACGAACAGCCGACCGGTCATTTCGCCCAGCAGCCGAACTGGCAATACCCGGCCAGCGAGGTCGAGGCATTGATCGATGAATCCGTCGGCGGCAGTGTCGATTACATCGACGCGACCCGACTGGCCACGGCGCTGATGGGCGATTCGATCGCGACCAACCTGTTCATGCTGGGCTACGCCTGCCAGAAGGGCAAGCTGCCGCTGTCGCCAGCGGCCATCCTGCGCGCGATCGAGCTCAATGGCGTGGCGATCGACGCCAACCAGCGCGCCTTCCGCTGGGGCCGTCGGGCCGCCGTTGACCTGCAGGCAGTCGAGCGCGCCGCCGTGCCGGCCCAGTCGGTGACGCTGCAGCTGCCGTCGTCGCTGGCCACCCTCGTCAGGCGCCGGATCGAATTCCTGAGCGCTTACCAGAATGCCGCTTACGCAGCGCAGTACGCGGCGCTGGTGGAGGAGGTGAAGCTCGCCGAGGCCCGGCTGGGCAAGACCGACCGGCTGGCCAAAGCCGTTGCGAACTCACTGTTCAAGCTGATGGCCTACAAGGATGAATATGAAGTCGCGCGCCTGTATACCGATGGCCGGTTCAGCGACCAGCTGGCGCAGCAGTTCGACGGCAAGCTCACGCTGCGCTTCAACCTGGCGCCGCCGCTGTTCTCGAAAAAAGATGGCAACGGAAGGCTGGTAAAGGCCGAGTATGGCTCATGGGTCTGGCATGCCTTCGGCCTGCTGGCCAGGTTCAAGGGCCTGCGCGGCACCCGCCTTGATGTGTTCGGCTGGACCGCCGAGCGCAAGATGGAACGCCAGCTGATCATCGACTACCGTGGGCTGGTCAAGTCACTACTGGCCACGCTGGATGTCGACAAGTTGCCGCTGGCGGCCGAGATCGCAGCGCTGCCGATGCAGGTGCGCGGCTTCGGTCATGTGAAGGAGGCGGCGGTGGCGCGCTACCGTGCCGAGCTCGACCAGGCCTTGCAGCGTTATGCGGGCAGCCAGCCAGAGCTGCCGCATGCGGCCTGATCCATGAAAAACGCCGGACTGCGTTCGCAGGTCCGGCGGTTTTTGATGTCAGGCGCTCACTGGCCGAGCATCAGGTACTCATGCGCGACGATGGGCTGGATGTGCGCGGTGAAGTTCGGCAGGTCGGCCAGCAGGGTCTTGCCCTCGGCGCTGCCCAGCGAGGCCTTCAACGCATCTTCGTCGTCGAACCAGAGCTCCGAGAAGCCATCGAAGCCGAGCAGCTTGGCCGATTCCGGCGGCAGCAGGTTCACCGAGTATCGGCGCATGTTCGGCAGCTTCTTGCACAGCTCGGCGTGCACGGTCAGCCAGTGCTGGGTGAATTGTTCATAGGTCATGTCTTCACGGCGGCGGACCATGCCCAGTCGCTTGACGGCGTTCGGTTTCATTGTGGCTTCCTGTTGCGGTTAAGTTGATACGGTTAAGTGGATACGGTCGATTCAAGACAGTCGAGTCAAGACGGTCGAGTCAAGACGATTGAGTTAATGCGCTTGAGATCATGCGGCTGAGATCCTCCAGCAGGCCGGCGCCCAGGCGCCGCCGCCGTGCTCATCGGGATTTGCGGACCTTGATCGGGTGCTCGGCGAGGAAGCGGCGGATCTCGGCCAGGGTTTCCTTCGGCCTTTCCTCGGGGATGAAGTGGCCGCAATCGAGCGCCTTGCCACGCACATCGGTGGCGACTTCGCGCCAGTCGTCGAGGCAGTTGAACAGGCGTTGGATCACGCCGCGCTTGCCCCACAGCGCCAGCAGCGGCATCTTCAGCTTGCGGCGGCGGTCCTTGCGGTCATGCTCGAGGTCGATGGTGCCGGCGGCGCGATAGTCTTCGCAGCTGGCATGGATGGCCTTCGGGTCCTTGAACACGCGCACGTATTCCTTCACGGCCGCCGGGTCGAAGGCCGACAGGTCCGGCTCGGCGCGGCCGACCATGCCGAGGATGTTGAAGGGGACGATGCCCTTGAGCTGCTTTTCCGGCATCGGATACGGCTGCAGCATCTGGAACCAGTGGTAATAGGCGGTGGCGAATTGCAGGTTGGTGCTCTCGAACATCTTCAGCGTCGGCGAGATGTCCAGTACCGTCAGGGTCTGCACGCAGCTCGGGTGATCCTTGGCCAGCCGGTGGCTGACACGGCCGCCGCGGTCATGCCCGATCAGATGGAATTTGTCGAAGCCGAGCTTGGCCATCACGTCGACCATGTCCTGTGCCATCGCGCGCTTCGAATAGTTCGAATGGTCGGGCAGGCCCTTGGGCTTGGACGAATCGCCATAGCCGCGCAGGTCGGCGCAGACCACCGTGTAGTGCTTCGCCAGCAGCGGCGCGATCTGGTGCCAGCACGCCATGGTCTGCGGATAGCCGTGCAGCAGCAGCAGGGGTTCGCCCTTGCCCTTGATGACGGCATTGATCGTCACGCCGCCACTGGTGCGGATGCGCTTTTGTTCGAAACCGGGAAAGAATGCCATGCTGGGTCTCCGTATTTTTCTCTGGTCGTTCAATGCTGCTGGCGCCGGCGGGTCGCCGGACCTATGCAATTCGCAAAGGGGGCGTTCAACCGGGCCTATGCCTGTTCTGTATCTACGCTGTATTTGCCCTGTGCCTGCCCGTCATTATCCTTGATCGCCGGCGCCGAGGGCAGCGGCGAGGCGCACCGGCTGCAAACACCGCGTTGACCTGCATGGGTGCGGCTGGCAAGATGGCGCGGCATTGCTTCTGGCGTGCCGTTGACCCGGACCAGGCAGCGATTTGCGACCCGATACAACAACAAGCGAGCGAGACACATGCAAGACGACGCAATCCAGGCCGGCACGGCCCACGAAGCCAGTGCCGCCGGCAATTCCGGCAACTCGACCATCAAAGTCCTGTTCGCCAGCCTGATCGGCACGGCGATCGAGTACTTCGATTTTTACATCTTCGGTACGGCTGCGGTATTGGTTTTCCCGAAGCTGTTCTTTGCGTCGTCCGATCCGACCATCGCCACCCTGCAGTCGCTGGCCACCTTCGGCCTGGCCTTTGTCGCGCGCCCGGTCGGCTCGGCCCTGTTCGGCCACTTCGGCGACCGCATCGGCCGCAAGGCCACGCTGGTGGCATCGCTGCTGACGATGGGCCTGTCGACCGTATTCATCGGCTTGCTGCCCTCGTATGAATCGATCGGCCTGCTGGCGCCTATCCTGCTGGCCGTGCTGCGCTTTGGCCAGGGCCTGGGCCTGGGCGGTGAATGGGGCGGGGCCGTGCTGCTGGCCACTGAAAATGCGCCGCCGGGCAAGCGCGCCTGGTACGGCATGTTCCCGCAGCTGGGCGGCCCGGTCGGCTTCTTCTTGTCCGGCAGCGTCTTCCTGTACCTGACCACGCAACTGCCGGAGGCTGATTTCCTCGACTGGGGCTGGCGCATTCCCTTTGTCGCCAGCGCGCTGCTGGTGATCGTCGGCCTGTACGTGCGGCTGAACATTACCGAGACGCCGGAATTCGCGAAAGTGCTCGAACGCGAAGAGCGCGTCAAGGCGCCGGTGGTGGATGTGCTGTTCCGTCATCCGCAGCCGCTGATCCTGGGCACCTTGTCGTCGATGGGGCAGTTCGTGCTGTTCTACCTGATCACCGTCTTCACGCTGGGCTGGGCCACCAGCCATCTGGGTTACACGCGGCCTGATTTCCTCAAGCTGCAGCTGATTGCCGTGCTGTTCTTCGCGGCCTTCATTCCGGTCTCGGCGGTCTTTTCCGACCGGCGCGGACGCACGGCCGGCCTGTTGCTGGGCTCGATAGGTATCGTCATCTACGGCCTGTTCCTGGGGCCGATGCTGGGCTCGGGCAGCCCGCTGGTGGTGGTGCTGGCGCTGTCGATCGGCATGGCGCTGATGGGCATGTGCTTCGGTCCGCTGGGCGGTCTGGCGTCGAGCCTGTTCCCGGCCGAAATCCGCTACACCGGTTCCTCGCTGGCCTTCAACCTCGGCGGCATCCTCGGTGCCTCGCTGGCACCGTACGCAGCGACCTGGCTGGCCACGCATTACGGCCTGCAGTATGTCGGCTATTACCTGTCAGTCATGGCGCTGGTCAGCGTCGTCGCATTGCTGATGGTGAAGCGGCGCTACGGCGCCTGAGCAAGCCGAGCCCGGGCAAGGCGAGCCTGAGCAAACGGGCGCAGCACGAAACCTCGTTCTGCGCATCGGATGCGGCCCGCGCAGGCAGGACAATCCGGGTGACAGAGCTGGCGGCATGGCGGGCAACGGAGGCAAGGATGACGATGAATCGGACACGGGCTGCCAACATCGCCATCGCCGCTGGCGGCCTGTTCATCCTGCTGGTGCTGGGCGGCTGTGCCGGCAGCCAGGCCCGGCTGGACGGCAGCATCGCCTATACCTACAGCGCCTTCGATTTTTCAGGCGCGGCGTGGAAAGCCCAGCAGAAGCTGTGCGAAGCGGAAGGAAAAAAGCCGCAGGATCTTGGCACTGACTGCGGCTTCTGGACTTGCACCAGCCGGCTGGGCTGTCGTTAGGCGGCTGGTTTTGTTTTTGCAGCCGCCCGCAAGGCTGTTCAGTGGCTTTCTGCGGATGAGGCGAACACGGCTTCCAGTGTGCCAGCTGATAATGCGGCGTCGTGCCAAGCGTCAATGTCGCTATCGGTTCCCTCGGTCAGTTTTGTTTCGGCCCAAGCCGGCAGGTCGCCGAATCGCCGGTTCAACAGTCGCATCAACATTCGCACACGACCTAGCTGTATGCCTTCTTCGCGGGCCAGGCGTTCAAAAGATGTCAGATAGCGCATATTGGTTTCCTCCTTCATCGATGCGAGATCCTGGCGTAGCTGCAAGTCCAGCGCCTTGGGCAGGCGCATCATCCAGTCGATCACCCGGATCAGGTTGATGATCTGCTGGCGCTCCCAGCCTTGCCGATACAAGTGTTGCAGCAAATGGGATTTGGCCACTTTGCGCGCAGCCATGTCCGTTCGTGTTGCGCGTGTGGCCAGATGTGCCAAGGTCACTGCGGCAAACGGATTACTGCTGTCAGTTAATCGTGCTTCGCTGCTGGCCCAGTCCAGCAGCTTGTCGACGACACGCTTGCCAAGCTCGGCATCGCGCACGACGGCGCGCAACTCCTGATCGAGAAAAACCGGTGCTTCGCGCCAGTCGATTTGGGCGTGGGCTTCGGGGAAAAAGAATTGCAGGAAGTCGCTGAAATGCTGCTCTATCGCTTCTTTCCACGGCGAGTCATAGTCGTCCGGGCTGGCGGCTGGCTGTGCGTTGTTGAGGCTGGCCTGAGCTTCTTCCGCTGCGTCCATCCTGCGCTCCCGGATACGTCCGTTTGAATGGACGAAAGCATCGGGCAGCTGGCGGCTCGTGCCGGCGCTGGTGGTGAACAGTCGAGCGCAGCATCAGTCAAGCAAGCTTGAATCAACGCGAAAGTGTTGTACGTCGGCCGCGCCTCGGCATCGAATGCCGACAGCAGCCTCAGCCCGTCACGGCGCTGCTTGCCGGATCCAGCCGCCGCCCAGTGCCTGTATCAGCGCCACACTGGCCACCTGACGATTGCCTTGCTGCTGCACCAGCGCGCGACGCGCGTTGAGGGCCGTGGTCTGTGCGGTCACGACTTCGAGGAAGCTGACCTGGCCCGCCCGGTAGCGGTTCAGCACCTGCTGTTCAACGGCATCGGCAGAGCTCGATGCCTGCGCCAGGAATTGCTCTTGCTGGGCCAGCACGCGGGTGGCGGCCAGCTGGTCTTCGACCGACTGGAAGGCCGACAGCACGGTCTGCCGATACTGGGCGACCGTTGCTTGATGCGCAGCCTCGGCGCCGGCGATGCGGTTCTTCACCAGCCCGCCGTTAAACACCGATTGCGACAGTGCCACCCCGATCGACCACAGCGTGACCGGGTTCGAGGCCAGCGCCGCCACGCCGGTGGCGGCCACGCCTTCGCTGGCGCCCAGCGTGATGGTGGGGAAATAGGCCGAGCGCTGGATGCCGATCTGCTCATTGGCCGCCTTCACGCGACGTTCGGCCGCAGCGATGTCGGGACGGCGCTGCAGCAAGGCTGACGGTATGCCCAGCGGCACCTGCGGCACCAGCGGGTTCCAGCCGCCGGCGGCCAGCGCGAAGTTGGCCGGCTGCTCGCCGACCAATACGGCGATCGCATGCTCGAGCTGCGCACGGGTGCGCTGCAGGCCTTCGGCTTCCGATTGCGCGTTGGCGTATTGGGTCTGCGCCTGCAGCACATCGGTCTTCGGCGCGACGCCGGCGTTGTAGCGGTTGGTGGTGATCTCCAGCACGCGCTGGTAATCGCGGATCGCATTGCCGAGCAGGCGGCGCTGTTCGTCGGTCTGGCGCAGCAGCAGGTAGTTGGTGACCAGCTCGCCCTGTGCCGACAGGGTCGCCGTCGCCAGGTCGCCGGCACTGGCCTCGGCATTGGCGCTGGCGCTGTCGACGGCGCGCTGCAGCCGGCCCCAGACGTCGGGCTCCCAGCTGCCGCCCAGGCTGAACTGCACATCGCGCTGTGTGGTCTTGCCATTGCTGCGATTGACTTGGCCCGACAGCGACACCGAGGGCAGCAAGCCGGCCCGGCTCTGGCCGACCACGGCGCGCGCCTGCGCATAGCTGGCCAGGGCAGCGGCGATATTCTGGTTCGAGATCGCCACGCGCGCGGCCAATGCATCGAGCGCCGGGTCGCCAAAGGATTGCCACCAGGCGTCGCGTTCAAGGGCGTCGGCCGGTTGCGCGGCGGTCCAGCCCTCGGCTTCCTTGTAGTGCTCGGGAATCGGCGCCATGGTCGCCTCCGGCCGTTCATAACGGGGCCCGATGGCGCCACAGCCCGCCAGCATGGCCAGCATGGGCAGCATGGTCAGCAGTGGCAGCAGCCAGGTGCGGAGGAGGGGGCGCGGCAGCTTGTTTTTATGGTTCATGGTCTGTGCGGTGCAGGCGGCAGGGCGGGCTCGGGCCCGGCTTGTCCGTTATCGTAATCGTTCTGTCGACCGCTGCGGTTCCGGCCAGGGTCGAGGCCAGGGTCGGGATCGGGTTTCGGTCCGAGGTTGGGATCGTGGTCCGCGCCGCGGCCCCTGCCATCGTTTGAACCGCGGTCCTGGTCGCGGGCCAGGTCGTGCTCGCCCGGGTCGCGCCGGCGCCAGCGGTCCAGTGCCAGGTAGACCACCGGCGTGGTCAGCAGCGTCAGCATCTGGCTGGCGATCAGGCCGCCGATGATGGCCACGCCCAGCGGCTGGCGCAGCTCCGAACCTTCGCCGAAACCGATCGCCAGCGGCAGCGCGCCCAGTGCGGCGGCGGCCGTCGTCATCAGGATGGGGCGCAGGCGCTGGATGCTGGCCTCGCGCACGGCCTGCAGCGGCGACAGACCGCGCGCTCGCTCGAGCTCGAGCGCGACGTCGATGATCAGGATAGCGTTCTTTTTCACGATCCCCAGCAGCAGGAAGACCCCGATCAGCGCAATGATCGAAAACTCCATATCGAACAGCATCAGCGCGATGACGGCGCCCACCCCGGCCGAGGGCACGGTCGAGAGCACGGTCAGCGGATGCACCAGGCTTTCATACAGGATGCCGAGCACGATATAGATGGTGACAATGGCCAGCAGGATCAGCAGCGGCTGCTGGCCCTGCGATTCCTGGTAGGCGCGCGCCGTGCCCTGGAAACTGCCGCGCACATTGGCCGGCATGGCGATCTCGGCTTCAGCTTCCTTCACCACGCGCTGCGCATCGCTCATCGACTTGCCTTTGGCCAGCGCGAAGGAAACGGTGGCCGCCAGCTCGGCGTCCTGATGGCTGACGATGGCCGCAGTCGCGCGCTCGCTGAAGGCGGCGATCGCCGACAGCGGCACCATGACGGTCGGCGCGGTGCTGATCACCTGGCCGCTGGCCGGGTCGCGCGAGCCCGGATTGGGCGAGGGCACGGTGCCGGTGCCGGAGCTGGCGCCGCCCACCAGGCCGCTGCTGGCCACCAGCGCGGCATTGGCGCGCGCCGGCACGTAAATGTCGGCCAGCGACTGCGGATTTTGCGAGTACTCGGGAGCCACGCCCAGGATCACATGGTACTGGTTCAGGTCGCCGTAAATGGTGGCGACCTGGCGCTGGCCAAAGGCGTTGTACAGCGCATTGTTCACATCGCGCATGCTCACGCCCAGCCGCGAGGCGGCGTCGCGGTCCACGCGCACGAAGGCTTCGACGCCGTTCTCCTGCAAGTCGTTGTCGATGTCGACCAGCTCCGGCCTCTCCCTGAGCGCCTGCGCCAGCCGGTCGCTCCAGCGCTTGAGGTCGGCCAGGCTGTCGCTCTTGAGCGTGTACTGCAAGGTGTTTGCATCGCGCCGCGTGCCCATCCGCAAGTCCTGCACCGGCGACAGGAAGACGCCGACCCCGGTCACGCGCGAGAGCTTGGGCCGCAGCCGGTTCACCACATCCTGTCCCTTCTCGGTGCGCACGCCCCAGGGCTTGAGGGTGATGAACAGGTAGCCGCCGCCGGGCCGGCTGCCGCCGGTGAAGCCGACCACCGTGTCAACCGCCGGGTCTTTTTGAATGATGTCGACCAGCTGCTTGAGCTTGCCCTGCATGGCCTGGAAGGAAATGCTCTGGTCGGCGCGCAGGCCGACCGACAGCGAGCCGCTGTCCTGTTGCGGGAAAAAGCCTTTCGGTATCACATTGAACAGGTAAATGTTCAGGCCGACCACGGCCGCCAGCGACAGCAGCACCAGCCAGCGATGCGCGAGCGCCATGTCGAGGCTGGCCGCATAGCTGGATTCGATGCGCGCATAGCCGCGCTCCAATGCCCCCTTGACTGCACGCGAGAGGCGGCCGGGCGACCGTCCTTGCCGCGGGCCCTGCGGATTCCGTGCATCCGGCGTGTCCGGCGTATCCGACGAGCGGCGCAGCAGCCAGGCGCACATCATCGGCGTGGTCGTCAGCGACACCAGCAGCGAGATCAGCACCGCGGCCGACAGCGTGACCGCGAATTCACGGAACAGGCGCCCGACCTGGCCACCCATGAACAGCAGGGGAATGAACACCGCCACCAGCGAGACACTGATCGACAATACCGTGAAGCCGACTTCGCGCGCGCCGCGCAAGGCGGCCTGGAAGCGGTCCATGCCGGACTCGATGTGGCGCGAGACATTCTCCAGCACCACGATCGCATCGTCGACGACGAAGCCGGTCGCCACCGTCAGCGCCATCAGCGACAGGTTGCTCAGGCTGAAGCCCAGCGCATACATGACCGCGAACGTGCCGAGCAGCGAGACCACCGTGGCCACGGCCGGGATCAGCGTGGCCCGCACGCTGCGCAGGAAGGCGCTGACCACCAGCACCACCAGCACCAGCGAGATCAGCAGCGTCAGTTCGATCTCACGCAGCGAAGCCCGGATCGAATAGGTGCGGTCGGACGAGATCTGCATCTGTATGTCCTGCGGCAGCTCGGCGCGCAATTCGGGCAGCAGCGCCTTGATCGCGTCGACCGTCTCGATCACGTTCGCCCCCGGCTGGCGGTTGACCAGCACGATCACCGCCGGCTCGCCATTGAACAGGCCCAGCGTGTTCTTGTCCTCGACGCTGTCGATCACCTCGGCGACATCGGACAGGCGCACCGGCGCGCCATTGCGCCAGGCCAGGATCAGGTTGCGGTAGGCAGCGGCCGACAGCACGGTGGCGCCGCTATCGGTATAGACCTGGTGGCGCCGGCTGCCGTTGTCGATCTGGCCCTTGGGCCGGTTGGCGGCGCCGGCCTGGATCGCGGCCCGCACGTCTTCCATCGCAATCCCGTAGCGGTTCAGCGCGAAGGGCTGCAGCTGCACCCGCACCGCCGGCAGCGAGCCGCCGCCGAGCTCGACTTCGCCCACGCCCTTGACCTGCGACAGCTTTTGCTGGACCAGGTTGGCGACGGCTTCGTAGATCTGGCCCGGGCTGCGGGTGGACGAGGTCAGCGCCAGCACGATCACCGGTGTGTCGGCCGGATTGGATTTGCTGTACACCGGGTTCGAGCGCAGCGACAGCGGCAAGTCGCTGCGCGCGGCGTTGATGGCGGCCTGCACCTCGCGCGCGGCGGCATCGATCTTGCGGTTGAGCTCGAACTGCAGCGAGATGCGGGCCGTGCCGTTGCGGCTGCTGGAGGTCACTTCATTGACGCCCGGGATCGCGCCCAGCCGCCGCTCCAGCGGCGAGGCGACGCTGGCGGCAATGGTGGCCGGACTGGCGCCCGGCAGCGAGGCTGACACCGAGATGGCCGGATAGTCGACCTGCGGCAGCGGCGCCACCGGCAGGCCGAAGAAAGCCACCGCGCCGACCAGCGCCAGCGCGATCGTCAGCAGCGTGGTGCCGATCGGCCTTTCGATGAAGGGCCGCGACAGGTTCATCGCGGCATCCCCTCCGATGCTTCGTCGGTGCCGGCCTTGCCGTCACGGTCGGCCTGAAGTTTCGCGCTGGCAGCGCCGGCTGTGCTGGCGCCAAACCAGCGCCGTCCCAGCCGGTCGAAGCCGAGGTAGATGACCGGCGTGGTGTACAGCGTCAGCAGCTGGCTCAGCAGCAGGCCGCCGAAGATGGCCGTGCCCAGCGGGCGGCGCAGCTCGGCGCCGTCGCCCCAGCTCAGCATCAGCGGCAGCGCGGCGAACAGGGCGGCGAAGGTCGTCATCAGGATGGGGCGCAGGCGCAGCAGCGCGGCCTGGCGTATCGCCTCTTGCGGCGGCTTGCCTTGGTCGCGCTCGGCGCTGATCGCGAAGTCGATCATCATGATCGCGTTCTTTTTCACGATGCCGATCAGCAGGATGATGCCGATGATGCCGATCACGCCCAGTTCCTGTCCGGCCAGCATCAGCGCCAGCAGCGCGCCGACGCCGGCCGAGGGCAGGGTCGAGAGGATGGTCAGCGGGTGGATGTAGCTCTCGTACAGCACCCCCAGCACAATGTAGACGCAGACGATGGCCGCCAGGATCAGCCATAGCTGATTGCTGAGCGCGGCCTCGAAGGCGCCGGCCGCGCCCAGGAAATTCAGGCTGACTGCGCCCGGCAGGCGGATGTCGGCCGCGGCCTGGCGCACCGCCCTGACCGCATCGCCCAGGGCCTTGCCGGGCGCGGCGTCAAAGCCGATGGTGGCGGCCGGGAACTGGCCGACATGGGTAATCTGCAGCGGTGCCGATTGCTCCTCGACGGCAGCGATCGAGCCCAGCGTGGTCGGCTTGCCGGACGAGGTGCGCAGCGGCAGGTCGCCCAGGGCGGCAGGCGAGCTGGCGGTGCCGGGCAGGGCCTCGAGGATGACGCGGTACTGGTTGGTCTCGGTGAAGATGGTGGAGACGATGCGCTGGCCGAAGGCGCTGTACAGTGCGTCGTCCATGCCCGCGGCGGTGACGGCCAGCCGCGCGGCGCTGTCGCGGTCCAGCCGGACGGTCACCGAGGGGCCGGTGGCACCGGCATCGGTGACGGCGGCCTGCAGCGCCGGCTCGTCGCCCATTTGTTGCGCCAGCAGCCGGGCCCAGCGATTGACGACGGCGGTGTCCGAGCCTTCGATCGCCACCCGGTAAGGGGTGGGGCCGGCCTCGGCATCAATGGTCAGGTCTTGCGTCGGCTGCAGCCAGACGCTGACGCCGGGCACTTGCGAGGCGCGCTCGCGCAAGCGGTCCATGATCCGCTGCTGATCGTTGCCGATGCCGATGCTGCTCCGGTCGCGCTTCAGGTTGACCAGCATGCTGCCGGTATGCAGCATCGCATTTTCATTCACGCCGACGCCGACCAGCGAGGACAGCGTGGCCACGTCCGGGTCTTGCAGGAACTCGCGGGCGACCGCCTGCTGCAGCTCGGCCATCCGGGCATAGGAAATGCCGCTGGCGGCCTCGATGCGCACCTGCAGCTGGCCGGTGTCCTGCACCGGGAACAGGCCTTTCGGGATCAGTATATACAGCGCCACGGTCAGCGCCAGCGTCAGCGCCGCCACCAGCAGGGTCAGGCCCTGGCGCGCCAGCACCCAGTCCAGCGTCTGCGCATAGCCGTCGCGCAGGCGGTCGAAGCGCTGTTGCAGCCAGTCGCCGGTGCGCGATCGTCTGCCCTCGGCCGACGGCCGCAGCCAGCGGCCCGACATCATCGGCACCAGCGTCAGCGACACGATGGCCGAGATCAGGATCGTGATGGCCAGTGTGGCGGCGAATTCGCGGAACAGGCGGCCGACGATGTCGCTCATGAACAGCAAGGGAATCAGCACCGCGATCAGCGACAGCGTCAGCGAGACGATGGTGAAGCCGATCTCGCCGGCGCCTTTGAGGGCCGCTTGCAGCGGCGACATGCCCAGCTCGAGATGGCGCGCGATGTTCTCTTCCATCACGATCGCATCATCGACGACGAAGCCGGTCGCGATCGTCAGCGCCATCAGCGTCAGGTTGTTCAGGCTGTAGCCCATCAGGTACATCGCGCCCAGGGTGCCGATCAGCGAGATAGGCACCGCCATGCTGGCGATCACGGTGGCGCGGCCGTCATGCAGGAAGAGGAGGATCACCAGCACCACCAGCGCGACGGCCAGCAGCAATTCACCGGTCACGTGGTTAACCGAGGCGCGGATGCCGGCGGTGCGGTCGCTCAGCACCTCGATCTGAATGGCGGCCGGCATCGCGCCCTGCAACTCGGGCAGGCGGCGCTTGATCGCATCGACGGTCTCGATCACGTTCGCGCCCGGCTGGCGCTGCACATTCAGGATGACGGCCGGTTTCAGGTTGGCCCAGGCGCCGAGGCGCACGTTTTCCGCCGCCAGCACGACATGGGCGACATCGGCCATGCGCACCGGCGCGCCATTGCGCCAGGCCACGACCAGCTGCTTGTACTGGTCGATCGACGACAGTTGGTCATTCGCATTGATGGAGTAAAAGCGGCTCGGGCCATCGAAGTTGCCCTTGGCCGTGTTGGCATTGGCGGTGACGATGGCGGTGCGCAGCGAGTCCAGCCCGAGGCCGGCCGCGGCCAGCGCGCGCGGATTGGCCTGGATGCGCACGGCCGGCTTCTGGCCGCCGGACAAGGACACCTGGCCCACGCCCTGCACCTGGCTGATTTTCAGCGCCAGTCGCGTGTTGGCGATGTCCTGTACCTCGGTCAGGGGCAGGGTGTCCGAGGTCAGCGCCAGCGTCAGCACCGGCGCATCGGCCGGGTTGATCTTGGCGTAAGTCGGCGGCGCCGGCAGGTCGGCCGGCAGCAGGGTGGTGGCGGCATTGATGGCGGCCTGCACTTCCTGCTCGGCCACGTCGAGCGCAATGCCAAGGCCGAACTGCAGCGTGATATTGCTGATGCCGGCCGCCGACGACGAGCTCATGCGTTTGAGGCCCGCCATCTGGCCGAACTGCCGTTCCAGCGGTGCCGTCAGGGTCTGGCTGATGACCTCGGGACTGGCGCCCGGATAGGCGGCGCGCACCTGGATGGTCGGGAAATCAACCTGCGGCAAGGCCGACAGCGGCAGGAAGCGCAACGCGACCAGGCCGGAGAGCACGATCGCCAACATCAGCAGCGCGGTCGCGACCGGCCGCAGGATGAAAGGGCGGGAAAGTATCATTCGCCGCTCTTGCTGCGGCCGCCGCCTTCGGGCTTGCCGCCGCCGCGCTTGCGCTCGAGCCCCTTGTCGTCGGCGCTGCGGCCTTCGCTGCCACGGCCTTCACCGCTGCGTCCCGCGCCATGTTCGCCATGGCCGCCTTTGCCATTGTCGCCGTTGCCGCCCTTGGCGCCGCGGCCTTCGCCTGGCAGGCGCACTTTGGCGCCATCGGCCAGGCGGTCGGCACCTTCGGTGATGACCTGTTCGCCGGGCTCGAGGCCAGCGGTGACCTGTACCTTGTCGGCGCTGCTCAGCCCGGTTTTCACATTGCGCACGGCCACGGTCTTGCTGGCCGCATCCAGCACATAGACGAAGGCCGTGCCGGCGCCGCGGCGGATGGCGGCGACCGGCACGGCGACCGCGTTCTCCACCGAGCGCAGGTTGACGCGCACGTTGACGAACTGGTTCGGGAACAGCGCGGCTTTCGCATTGTCGAAACGCGCTTTGGCGCGCACGGTGCCGGTCTGCGGATCGACCTGGTTGTCGAGCGCCAGGAAGCGGCCGTTGGCCAGTTCGCTGGCGCGCGCGCGATCCAGCGCGATGACCTCCGGCGCCCGCGCGCCCGACAGCGCGCCGCGCAGCTCGGGTATGCGGTCTTGCGGCAGCGTGAAGACAACGTCGATCGGCGACAGCTGGGTGATGCTGACGATGCCGTTCGCATCGCCCGGGCTGACGAGGTTGCCGATATCCACGGTGCGCAGGCCGATGCGGCCCGAGATCGGCGCGGCGATGCGGCTGAATTCCAGATTGAGCCTGGCGCTGCGCTCGGCGGCGCGGTCGATGTTGACCGTGCCCTCAAGCTGCTTGACCAGCGCCGCCTGGCTGTCGACGTCCTGCTGGGCGATCGAATCCTGTGCCAGCAGCGTGCGATAGCGTTTTTCGGTGACGCGCGCATTCTCCAGCTGGGCCTCGTCGCGCCGCAGCTGGCCGGTGGCCTGCATCAGGGCGATCTCGAAGGGGCGCGGGTCGATCACGGCCAGCAGCTGGCCCTTCTGCACCATCTGGCCTTCGCTGAACAGGATCTGCTGGATCACGCCCGACACCTGGGCGCGCACGGCCGAGGTGGCCACCGGCGTGACCGTGCCCAGCGCTTCCAGCACCACCGGGAAGGCCTGCTTGTCGGCCACGGCGACGCCGACGGTCACCGGCGGGCGGCGCGAGCCACGGTTGCCGTCGCTGTCAGCATCACGCTTGCCGAGCAGGTACCAGAGCAGCGCGCCGACGGCGGCCGCCAGCAGCAGCGCGACCAGCAGCGGGATCAGCGACGATCGTTTGACGGGCTTGGCGGGAGGTGGCGTAGCGACCATGGAATCGGGATGTCCGGAAGTGACGGGGAGTGAAGCCAACGACGAAAACGGGGCAAATGAAGCAAATAAAGCAAACGGCTGTCGGGGCAGAAGCTTACCCGATCCCCCGCTACCATTGCGCCGCGCAGTAAATAATGGCCGGGAAGCTGGCCAGCCAGGCCCAGAAGAAGCGGTTCAGCCCGAAGTAGCGGAACACCAGAAAGTGGAACAGCGCCGCCACCGCGCAAAACACGACGGCCACGGCCGGCCCGGCCAGCGCGAACGGGAACGCGCATTCCCACAGGATGAAGGCCCACGAGCAGGCGATGGCCACGGCCGGGCGGCGATAGGCACTGTCTGCCGGCAGCGGGCCGTACAGGCCGCCATCGAGGAAATAGGGCAGCGCGCTGCCATTGCGCCATTCGCGCGACACCAGCTTGATGGCGCCGGAGATGAAATAGGAAGTGATCGCATGGATGGCCACATAGCCCAGCCCGGCCTTCCAGGCCAGCACCGGCCCCAGCCAGGGCGCGGCCAGATGCGCCAGCAGCAGGCCGCTCAGCACGGCCACGCTCATGAAGTCGCTGCCGCCGTTGAAGGCGCCGCGCCAGCGGATCAGGATCAGCAGGGTGCTGGCGAACAGCAGCAGGGTGCTGGCCAGGCTGCTGCCCCACAGCAGGCTGGCCGCCGCCGCCAGCCGGATCAGCAGGTGGCTGCGGTGCGCGGCCGGCGCATAGAGGGCATCCAGCAAGCGCCGCAGCGGGGCCGACGCATGCGCGACATCGCCACGCTGCACCGACCAGGCCCACAGCCCGCCCGGCGCCTGCGCCGGTTGCAGGCGCAGGAACTCCAGCGTCTGGATAATCAGGCTCAGGCCGAGCAGGCATTCGAATGCGCGCATGGCCTGGTACAGGCTGATCATCCCGATGAGCCCGTTCAGCCCGTTCAGCCCGCTCAGCCCGCTCAGCCCGCTCAGCGCGTTCATGGCATTGCCCCGGCTGGCGCCGGCAGCGCCAGCATCGGCGAGGTCAGGACGGCCATCTCCTCGGTCGGCGGCTGCAGCGGCGGCACCAGCCGCAGCTGGAACTGGTAGCGGGCAAGCGGCTCGCCGCGCGCCTGCAGCAGTTCGCGCGCCAGCCGGTCGACCATCTGGTAGGTGACCAGCTCGCGCACGTCGCGACCCTCGGCCAGCGTCTGCACATCGAAGCTCAGGTGGTCGACCAGGTTCTGGTTGGCCAGCAGCAGGTTGTTGCGGGCGTTGTGAAACAGCTGCCCCGGATGGAAGACCGCGCGCGGGATGAAACCGTGCCAGTCACGCCACTGCCCGTCGTCGGCGCAGCTGCGCAGGAACAGCCGCGGCTGCACGCCGAAGCCGTGGTAGAAGCGCCAGTTCGGGAAAAAGCTGCGCAACAGGAACAACCAGGGGCCGGAAATGACACGCCCGCGCCGGTTCAGGCTGGCCAGCAGGAAGGCGAAATAAGCCGCTATCAGCAGCAGGCTCAGGGTCTGGACCAGGCTCACGGGCAGGAGGAGGAGAGGTAAGGGGGACTTGAGGTGAGTCAATGAAACTTGCAATAGGGAAAGTTTAACAGGCCACTAAGCAAGCGTTAACCACAGGTACTGGATTACACTAGCGGTTGTTCCGAGGAGAGTGATTGATGGACTGGGCGACGATCGAGACACGCCATTGGGTATTGCTGGTTTTCATAGCGTCGGCCTTGTATGCGCATTGGCGCGGCACGGTCCGTTTCGGGCTGGTGCGCGCGCTGACGGATTTCACGGTGCTGATCGCGCCGGTCAATGCGTTCATGTACCTGTTCTCACGCATCCGCCCGACCGTCTATATCGATGACAAGGATTTTCCCGAGCTGCTGCCGCTCAAGCAGCACTGGCAGGAGATCCGCGACGAGGCGATGGCGCTGGCCGACGCCGGCCAGATCCGCGCCGCCGGCGGCTATAACGACATCGGTTTCAATTCTTTCTTCCGCACCGGCTGGAAGCGCTTCTACCTGACCTGGTATGGCAAGGAATTGCCCTCGGCCGCCGCGCAATGCCCGAAGACCCTGGCCTTGCTGAAGCAGATCCCGACCATCAAGGCGGCAATGTTCGCCTCGCTGCCGCCGGGCGCGACGCTGGTGCGCCACCGCGACCCGTATGCCGGCTCGCTGCGCTACCACCTGGGGCTGGTGACGCCGAATGACCCGGGCTGCTTCATCGAAGTCGATGGTCAGCGCTATCACTGGAAAGATGGCGAGGCCGTGATGTTCGACGAAACCTTCATCCACCATGCCGCCAACACGACCGAGCAGCAGCGGGTGGTGCTGTTCTGCGATGTCGAACGTCCGCTATGGACGGCGCCGGCGCGCTGGTTCAACCGCCTGTTCGCGAAATACGTGGTGGCGGCGGCGTCCTCGGAGAACGTCGAAGGCGAGGGTGTCGGCGGCCTGAACAAGTTCTTCAGCGTTTTCTACAAGGTGCGCCTGCAGTCGAAGAAGCTCAAGGCGCATAACCGCTTCCTCTACTACCTGACCAAGTGGATGGCCATCGGCGGCCTGCTGTGGCTGATCTTCTGGTGAATTGCCCCCGGGCTGGCCGGGATTTCATGCTTGAAATCAAGGGCTTGGCGACACAGTTGCTTATTTACAATAAGCGCGGAAATGGTTAGATTGGACGGGTCATCGCCAACCTTTGCCGGCATGTCCCTGTCACCCCGCACTGCTGTCCTGTTGCTCTGCGCCGTCGCTGCCCTGGCGGCCTGCGCGACCGAGTCCGAACTGACCGCGATCCGGCTCGACCGCAGCGATCCCCGATTCGAGACCGCCGGCTGCCGGGAAAGCATGGCCGCCGTCGGCATCCATGCCGATGCCCGTAACGCCAGCCTGATCGCCTCGCCGGCGCTGCTGCTGATGAGCGGTGGCCTGCTGCTGCCCGTGGTGGCGGCCAATGCGGCCCTTGATTACGCCGACCGGGTCGATGCCTCCAACCTGTCGGTACGCTGCGGCGGCAAGGGCAAGACCCAGGCCGAGATCGTCGAAAGTGTCTCGACCCGGGCCGTGCTCGGTGTCGCCTCGAATGCCATTCCCCTGCCCAAGCCGAAATAAATGAAACGAGCCTTTGCCTGCCTGCTGTTATGCGTTGCCGTGACCGGCACCGCGCGTGCCGACTGGAGCAGCGTCGCGCGCCACAACCATGGGGAATTCTTCATCGACCGCGCCAGCATCCAGATCAAGGGCGAGCAGCGCGAGGTCTGGAGCATGATGAATTACAGTAATCCGCAGGTGAACGCGACCGGCAAGGTTTACCGGTCGACCCGTGCGCTGCTGCAGGTCGAGTGCAAGACCAAATACGCGCGCGCCATCCACATGACTTTCTTCAGCGGCTCCGGCCTGCGCGGCGAGCAGATCAGCACCATGGGTTCGCTGCCGCCGTGGGAGCCGGTGCCGCCGGCCACCGCGATGCGCGAAATCCTGGACCTGGTCTGCAAGGGCTGAGGGCCGCATCATCAGCAAACTCAGGGACACCACCGGCGGTCTGCGCTGGCATGGCCGCGCTTTCCTGCAGCAGCGGCGCTGGTCCGGCACGACGCGAATGATCGCCGACTGGCTGGCCTCGACCCGGCCGGCATGCCCGCAGCTGCTGCTGATCGGCGGCAGTGCCGGCTGGATGATGTCCTCGCGCTGGCTGCAGCGCTTCCGCCAGGTCGTGCTGGTGGACATTGATCCGTGGGCGCCCCGGCTGTTCCGCTTCAATCATGGCCGCGCCTTGCGTGCCTCGGGCACGGCACTGGACTTCATCCAGGCCGATGGCCTGGCTGGGCTGGAGACCTTGCTGCGCGACTATCCGCAGGCCTCGCTCTTCTTCGACAATGTGCTCGGCCAGCACCTGTACCGGGTGCGCGATTTCGAGTGCGCCGAGACCGAGCTCAATGCCATCGCCGGCCGGCTGCAGGGCCGCGACTGGGGCAGCGTGCATGACCTTTATTCGGGGCCGGTGGATGCGCTCAGGCAGCCGGTCGAGCCGGTGCAGCTGTTCGAGGCTGCCCGTGATGCCCGGGGACTGGTGGCCGATGGACTGCGCGAGACGCCGCTGCAGCGGCGCTTGCTGGCCCAGGTCGGCGGCACCGGCGAGTGGATGGACCATGCGACTGCTGGCGTTTTCCCGGTCGGTACCGAGAGCCGGCTGATCGCCTGGCCCTTCCGGCCGCACTATGCGCACTGGCTGCAGGCTGGCTGGGTGGGCGCCAGCGCTAAAGAGCAGGCACCAAGGAGCCGGCGCTAAAGAACCGGCGCTAAAGAATTACCAAGCTGCACCGATATCCGATTAGGCTACACATTTTCGCGATATCGACTATCCGTATCGTTTTGACAGAGGAAAGCATGATCCGTTTACGCCCTGGCGCGCTCCTTGCAGCCCGCTTCACTGCACGCTCTGCCGCACGCTCCGCTGCACTGGCGGCAGCACTGGTCGCTGCATTTGCCGCGCCTGCCTCACTGGCCGACAGCAAGGCGCCGGCGGCACCGACCGAGCCGCGCCCGCCATCGCCCGGCGCCAGTCATGAGACCCGGGTCGGGCATTGGGAGTACGAAGGCGAATTCGGACCGACCAAATGGAACGAGGTCGATCCGGCGTTCAAGGGCTGTGCGCTGGGCAAGCGTCAGTCGCCGATCAATATCGAGACGCGCGATGCGGAGAAGGGCGGCCTCAAGCCCATCCAGTTCAGCTACAACGCGGGCCCGGCCGAGATCACCAACAACGGCCACACCATCCAGATCAACCTGCCGTCCTCGGGTACGGCGCGTTTTGATGGCCTCGAATACCGCCTCGTGCAGTTCCACTTCCATACGCCCAGCGAAGAGAAGATCGACAGCATGGCCCAGCACATGGTCGCGCACCTGGTGCACCGCGCCGGCGACACCAAGCTGGCTGTGGTCGCCGTGATGTTCAAGCTGGGCAAGGAGAACAAGGCCTTGAAGCCCATCTTCGACAGCCTGCCGCAGCGCGAAGGCCAGACGGCCAAGCTCAATGAATTCAATCCGGCCGATATCCTGCCGGGCGACCCGACCTATTTTGCGTATACCGGTTCGCTGACCACGCCGCCTTGCACCGAGGATGTGAAGTGGCATGTGATGCAGACACCGATGGTGATCTCTTACGCGCAGCTGTCGGCGTTCAAGAAGCTCTACAAGATGAATGCGCGGCCGGTGCAGCCACTGAACGGCAGGCGCGTGCAGATGTACCTGCAGCAGTAAGCGCCGGAACAAGGGCAGGGATCGCAGGTAACGCGGGGGCGTCAGGAACAGCAGGGACGTCAGGAACAGCAGGAGGCAGCGCTGGCGGCAGCCGCTTGCGCCGTGTCAGCGCAAGCCGGCGCGGCGCCGCACCGCACCGATCAGAGCCGGTCCAGCGACTGGTGCAGCTTGAGGATTTTTTCCTTGAGCTCGGGGCGACTGTCCATCATGTTGCCCTGCGAGCCCAGCTGACGGCGGGCGCTGTCGGCCGATTCGGCAGCCGCTGGCGCAGGGGCGGGCCGGGCCGCGGGGCGCAGTGTCAGTGCCAGCGTGAAGGCGGCGCTGGCCAGTACCCAGAGTATCCACAGGCTGCCGGCCGGGATGTCATTCATCTCGACCATGGCGGCGAAGGCCGATAGCCAGGCCGTCCAGTCCAGGCGCAGCCACCACAGCACATTGCCCTGGGCCTTGCAGGTCAGCGCGAAGGCGACGGCGAACAACAGCCAGTTGAGCGCGAGCAGCAGGACGGGCAAGCGAGGCAGTTTTTTCATGCGCAGCTCGCGGTCAGGGCAGGCATCCGGGTCTGGTGCGTGTGCACGAAGATCAGGACTTCAGCGCCGCGCTCAGCTTCTCGCTCAGCGATTCGGCGATCTGCATGCGCAGCTTCGAGGTCTCGTGGATTTCCTGCTCGCTGCGGTAGGCATTCGATACCAGCTCGGCGGCCAGGCTGCGCACGCCTTCGATTTCCTGCTCGAGGGCGGCCACGCGTTCCTGCAGAGATTTTTTTTCTTCCAGCTTGCCGCTGATCAGGCGGATCGCCGCATGCACCTGGGTCCAGGCCTGCAGGCGCGGGTCGCTGATTTTCAGGCTCTCGAAAACTTCCTGCATCGAATCGCCGATATCGACCAGCGCCTCGGTCGGCAGTTTATCTGCCGATTCGGTGGAAGGTTTTTCCACCCGAACATGC
>JACCDY010032656.1_pt1 | contig 38083 bp, 37 predicted proteins | sample 7446391 | NCBI WGS metagenome assembly JACCDY01 (sample SAMN15323451, study PRJNA562643) | freshwater metagenome | isolation source: river surface water | place: USA:Blue River Watershed | collected 2017-08-18 | reverse complement strand
TTTTTGCTAGAGAAGGGCTACATCGTTCACGGCATCAAGCGCCGTGCGTCGTTGTTCAACACCCAGCGTATCGACCACATCTACCAAGACCCGCACATCGAGCATGCCAACTTCAAGTTGCACTATGGCGACCTGAGCGACACCAGCAACCTCATCCGCATCGTGCAAGAAACGCAGCCCGACGAGATTTACAACCTCGGCGCACAAAGCCATGTGGCTGTGTCATTCGAGTCGCCTGAATACACCGCCGACGTGGACGGTATTGGCACCCTGCGCCTGCTAGAAGCCATTCGCATCTTGGGGCTGGAGAAGAAAACCCGCTTCTACCAAGCCAGCACGTCCGAGCTTTATGGCTTGGTGCAAGAAATCCCGCAAAAAGAAACTACACCCTTCTACCCCCGCAGCCCCTACGCTGTGGCCAAGATGTACGCGTACTGGATTGTGGTCAACTACCGCGAAGCCTATGGCATGTACGCCTGCAACGGCATCTTGTTTAACCACGAAAGCCCACGCCGTGGCGAAACTTTCGTCACCCGCAAAATCACCCGTGGCCTAGCCAACATTGCCCAAGGCCTAGAGCAATGTCTGTACATGGGCAACCTAGACGCCCTGCGCGACTGGGGCCATGCCAAAGACTATGTGCGCATGCAGTGGATGATGTTGCAGCAGGATAAGGCGGAAGATTTTGTCATCGCCACAGGCGTGCAATACAGCGTGCGCCAGTTCATCCAATGGAGCGCCGAAGAGCTGGGCGTCACCCTCAAGTTCTCGGGTGAGGGCGTCAACGAAACCGCCACTGTCGCAGCCATTAAAGGCGGTAAAGCCCCAGGCCTCAAGGTGGGCGATGTGATCGTCAAAATCGACCCCCGCTACTTTCGCCCTACCGAGGTTGAAACCTTGCTGGGCGACCCATCCAAGGCCAAAGCTAAGCTGGGTTGGATGCCCGAAATCACTGTGCAGCAAATGTGCGCTGAGATGGTGGCTGCTGACCTGGAAGAGGCCAAAAAGCACGCCATCTTGAAAAAGCACGGGTACCAACCCAGCGTGAGCGTGGAGTAGGTATACCTCCCAATCCGTCTTGGGCAAAGTTTGAGGGTGAAAAGCATTAGATTTGTCATTTTCATTGGATAATGCAAAGCTTTGCTTTTAAGTGAAAGGCGGTAGCGTGTCCGCGGTTCTTGATAAAGCATTAAGTTTTTGACTTTGCAAACCTCTTACACCTTACCCCAGCACATTGCCATCATCATGGATGGTAATGGCCGTTGGGCTCAAAAGCGCCACATGCCCCGCACTGTGGGTCATGCTAAAGGCGCGGCGGGCGTCAAAGCCTTGGTCGAGCATTGCGCCACGCTGGGTGTGAAATACCTAACCTTGTTTGCCTTTAGCACCGAAAACTGGAACCGTCCAGCTGACGAAGTGTCCACCCTCATGGGGCTGTTTGTGCAGTACCTCGAAAAAGAAATGGGCGCCTTGGCTGCTGCAGGCGTGCGCCTAAGGGTAATAGGTGATGTAGCCGGCTTTGCGCCAGGGTTGCAAACCCGTATTCAAGCAGCAGAGAAAGCTACCCAACACAACCAAACCATCACACTGGTAGTAGCGGCCAACTATGGCGGTCAGTGGGATGTGGTGCAGGCAGTTAAGAACTGGCAAGCAGCCCATCCAGAAGCAGGTGCCGATCAGCTCACCCAAGCACAGTTGGCGCAATACCTTAGTACCTCGGGTATGCCCGATGTAGACCTGCTGATACGCACGGGCGGCGAGCAGCGCATCAGCAACTTCTTGTTATGGCAAGCCGCCTATGCTGAGCTATATTTCACTGAGTGCTTGTGGCCTGAGTTTGATGGTGATGAGCTTGATAAAGCGCTTGATTGGTACGCGCAACGCACGAGACGCTTTGGCAAGACAACTGAGCAGGTTGTGGGTGAATCGGAGAAGACGCAGGTGGCTTAATCAGGGTGTTGAGTTAGCCTAAGATTGGGAAATGGCGGTCTGCGATACAGGGATGCCTTGATAGGTATGTCAAAGAGGTTGTGTTTCGGTTGGATTCGACTATAGATTTGTTGTTCAAAATTTAAAATGTAGCCAAAGTCTGAAAGTAGTTTTACATCATGAGCATGATTCCATATGGGAGGCAGAATGTGTCAGAAGAGGATATTCGCGCTGTTGTTGAGGTTCTGCGTTCAGACTTTTTGACTCAAGGACCGGTTGTGCCTTTGTTTGAGTGCGCTGTTGCAGCCTACTGTGGCGTTGGTCATGCCGTTGCCGTGAACAGCGCGACCAGTGCTTTGCATATTGCATGCCTTGCGCTTGGTGTCGGGGCTGGTGATTTTGTATGGACTACGCCCATCACCTTTGTTGCTAGCGCCAATTGCGCGCGTTACTGTGGGGCCGAGGTTGATTTTGTAGACATCGACGCACGCACATACAACATGAGTGTGGCTCGATTGGAGGAAAAACTTGTACAGGCCAAGGCCAGCAACAAATTGCCGAAGGTTGTGATACCTGTACATTTTTCGGGTCAGAGTTGTGATATGCGGGCCATTCATGCTCTGTCGAAGCAATATGGTTTCAGGATTATTGAAGATGCATCGCACGCAATTGGCGGCAGCTACCAAAATGAAAAAATTGGCAACTGCCGATTTAGTGATATCACTGTCTTCAGCTTCCATCCAGTAAAAATCGTCACTACTGGCGAAGGTGGCATGGCCGTCACCAATGACGAGGAGCTGGTCAAAGCTATGGCGAGATTGCGGAGTCATGGCATTACGCGTTATGCGGAAGATATGACGCATATTCCGGACGGGCCCTGGTACTACCAGCAGATCGATCTCGGCTTCAACTATCGCATGACCGATTTCCAAGCTGCGCTCGGCTTGAGTCAGTTGAAGCGGCTGGATGAATTCGTTGTGCAACGACATGGCATTGCACGGTACTATGATCAACTGCTGGAGGGCAGCCTTGCTACTACGCCATGGCAGCATCCTGATGCGTATTCAGGCATGCACTTGTACGTAGTAAGGGTGCCGGCTGAAAATCATCGGCAGCTGTTCGAGAGCCTGCGTGCCGGCGGCGTGGGTGTTAATCTGCATTACATACCGGTTTACCGTCAGCCGTATTACGAGCGCATGGGTTACAAGCGTGACGAGTTCTCTGAGGCGGAGGGCTATTACTCGCAGGCTATTTCGCTGCCCTTGTATCCGGGATTGACCCAAGAGCAGCAGGATCATGTGGTGCGCCAGCTGTTGGCGCCGGCCGGATACCAGACACTGTTTTGATGTCAGCGCCACCGTGAAGCCGATGGACCTGTACATCGTCGGACGCGAGTTGGCGATTGGGCTTGTCCGCATGGCGAGGGCTGCAAGGTGGCAGGCTGATCTGCTTTGACATTGTCACCAGAGGATTGCTTGAAGATGGACATTGCAGTGATTCCCGCGCGCGGTGGTAGCAAGAGAATTCCGCGCAAGAACATCAAGGAATTTGCAGGGCGACCCATGTTGGCGCATGCGATTCAGGTAGCCAGAGATAGCGGATTGTTTGGGCGAATCGTGGTGTCTACCGATGATGTAGAGATTGGCGCTGTCGCGCGGGATTGGGGAGCGGAAACGCCATTCTCCAGGCCGGCAAGCCTGGCCGATGACCATACGCCGACCGTTCCTGTAATTGCGCATTCCATCGTCGAATGTGAAGCCTTGGGTTGGAATGTGGAGCGGGTCTGCTGCATATATCCCTGCGTACCGTTCCTGCAGGTTTCAGATCTGATTGTGGCATTGGAACTGCTTGCGACATCCGGCTGCAATTACAGTTTTCCTGTCGCTGAGTTTCCGTCCGCAGTGCAAAGGGCGCTAAAGAGATGCGATGGCGGACAAATGGCTCCGCTCTATCCGGAGAATGAATTGGTTCGAACGCAAGACTTTGAGTCGGCATATTTTGATGCTGGACAGTTTTATTGGGGATCCAGAAATTCATGGCTTGAGAATGATCGTATCCACAGCTCTGGTGCAGGCCTGGTGATACCAGCTGTGAGGGTTGTCGATATCGATACCATGGAGGATTGGGGGCGGGCTGAGCTGCTGCAGTCGATTCTGGGCCGTTGATTTTCCGGTTGGCACGGGAGGTTAGTTTCACTCATTTGATTTGCGGGATGCTTCCCGAGGGGTAGAAAGATGGTGAGGAATCCGAGCTGTAATTCGATTACGCCATGTATTTTTGAAGGCTGACCGCGAGGTAATGGCCGGTAATGGTGGGAGTTGGGATGTATATCAAATATTCAGGATGAATGGTCTATGAAAGTGGTGTTTCGGGTCGATGCATCCTTGGAAATCGGGTCTGGCCATGTCATGCGTTGCCTCACATTAGCGCATGCTTTGCGGGCTCGGAGGGCGAAATGTTTGTTCATTTGCAGGGAGCATATCGGTAACTTGGCGGCGTTGATCCGCCAGCAGGGGTTTGAGGTTGCAGATCTAACGACCAGCGGGGAGTCTGTGCCGTTTGAAGCGGATTCTCCTGCGCATGCTGCCTGGGTTGGTGCGGACTGGCAACAAGACGCGGCACAGACCCTGGGCGCGATTGGCGAAGAGTACGCTGATTTGCTGGTTGTTGACCACTATGGTCTGGATGCACGTTGGGAGCGCACCCTTCGTGCCGGGGTCATGAAAATTCTCGTGATTGACGATCTCGCGGATCGGCAGCACGACTGCGATCTGCTGCTTGATCAGAATCTGGTCGCCAATCTGAACTCTCGGTACGACGGCCTGCTGCCTGCTGCATGTGCACGCTTGCAGGGGCCCCAATATGCCCTATTGCAACCGCAGTACAAGGAGTTGCATGACAGGATCCCTCCGCGTGAAAGAGAGGTTCGTCGGTTGCTTGCATATTTTGGTGCGGCAGATAGTGAGAATCTAAGTAGTTTGGTCGTCGAAGCCTTCATCGCTATAGCGCGGGAAGATATTACACTGGATTTGGTAATTAACTCCGCCTCTGTACACGCTGGCGCCCTTCGTGCGCAGGTTCGGGGTAGCAGGCATATTACGTTGCATGAGAACCTGCCAAGTTTGGCGCAATTGATGGTGCATGCCGACCTTGCGATTGGTGCTGGGGGTGCCACTTCTTGGGAACGCTGCTGTCTGGGATTGCCTGCCTTGGTCATAACGGTAGCCAACAACCAGAAGGAAATTGCGGCGGAACTTCACCGGCAACAATACATCGAATGGTTGGGTCACAAGGATGCAGTGGACAGGCAGACGCTGCAAGCGCGGATGGTTGAACTACTGAACCACGGCCTAGTTGAAGGCTGGTCCGAGCATTGCCTGGGATTGGTAGATGGCCGAGGAGTGGATCGTGTCGTAGATATGCTGTTGTTGGCGCCTGGTGCGCATCTTGTGAGCCGACTGGCTAGGTGGTCGGATGAGGCTCAGGTGGTGCAATGTGTCGGACCCATCGATCGCCGACGCGGCTTGGTAGCTAATGCGCTGCGTGCCACATCCGATTGCCGAGACTGGTTTCGTTCGACTTTGCGTAATCATGGACAGATTTATCACTATATGGTAGAAACCGCAACCGGCGTTCTTGTCGGCCAAGTAATCTTTACGCGCGATGGAGGAGGTTTCCGGTTTCAAGTCGTGATGGCAAATGGTGTGTTGCAAACGGATGCGATTCGTCGGCAGGTTTTGCAGTGCGCGCTTTCCACTTGGCGTGAAGGATATGCGGGGGCTTTGCAGCTCTTTCCGGAGCAGCAGCCACAACGAGGATTCCAAGACGACCAAGCCTCACGTGCGATGCACATCGGGATATGCTCTGACGCAGGTAGCTGGATCAATCTTTCGATCGCAGAACTTGTCATTGATCTGCTGGGTAATGGTCATACGGTTGCATGGGCGCATTCAGCCGCTGAATTGCCCAATGGAGAACTGTGTTTTTACCTCAGCTACAGTCGTATAGTGAATGCACAGCTAAGGATGCGGCATCGTCATAATCTTGTAGTTCATGAAAGTGACTTGCCCATAGGGCGTGGTTGGGCGCCAATGAGTTGGCAAATCCTCGAAGGCGAAAACGAGATTACAGTGACATTGCTGGAGGCGGAGGAAGATGTCGATGCGGGTGTCATTTACCTCCAAGAGAAAATTCAACTGAATGGCTGCGAGCTGAATTCAGATTGGCGGAGGCTGCAGGCTAAGTGCACATTGAAATTATGCAGACAGTTTGTGCAAACTTATCCGTTGGTAATTGAGAAGGCGCGGCAACAGGTTGGTCTTGCGACTTTCTATTCCCGTAGAAGGGCGTGTGACAGTCGCCTTGATCCGATGAAAAGTATCCAAGAACAATTCAATCTGTTGCGCATAGTGCACAACAAAAATTATCCTGCATTCTTTGAATTGAATAATGTGCGATATGTTGTGCATATTGAAAAGGATGCGTCAAAGTGAGGAAATATATCGTTGCCAGCTGCAAGGATTGGCATCGACCGATGTTTGATGAGTTTTCTGCCATGCTGCCTGGCCAATGGGAGTATGTTTCTACCACTGATGAATTATTGCGTGCGATCGGGTCGGATGGGGTCAGATACGTCTTTTTCTTGCATTGGAGCTGGATAGTGCCGCCCGAGATATTTCAGAGGTATGAATGTATTTGTTTCCATATGACGGATGTACCCTACGGCAGAGGCGGGAGCCCCTTACAGAATTTAATTGCAGCGGGGCAAATCGAAACCAAGGTTTCCGCGTTACAGATGGTCGAAGAATTGGATGCTGGTCCGGTTTACGCGAAGCGTGACATGAATTTGTCTGGGCGTGCTGAGGATATATATTTGCGGGCAGGACGGTTAAGCTGGGAAATAATACGCAGCATGGTATTCAATGAACTTTTAGCATCTCCGCAAGAAGGGCCAGTCACGTCATTTAAGCGACGCAAGCCAGAGCAAAGCGAAATGCCGCGCAGTGGATCTCTTGGGGAGATCCACGATCACATTCGTATGCTGGATGCTCCAACATACCCATTGGCATATATTACCTACGGGGAGTTCAACTTGGTTTTTACACATGCAGAAGTGAGCGATGGCGAGATACATGCCAAGGTTGTAATCCGCAAGCGAATGTAAGTGGATGTCAACAATGAGGAAGATAGTTTTGGTGGTTGCAGCTCATGCCGACGATGAGGTGCTAGGGTGTGGGGGAACGCTGGCAAAGCATGTGGCTGATGGTGATGTGGTTTATGTTTTGTTCCTGACAGATGGAGTTGGCTCTCGGAAGTCCGTCACTGACAGTGCGGCTGACCACAGGCGCAGTGCTTCTGAATTGGCCGCTCACATCCTGGGAATACGCAAAATTTACTGTCATTCATTCCCAGATAACCAATTGGATCGCATTCCCCTGCTGGATGTGGTTCAATGCGTTGAAGCGATTGTTCAGCAGGTTCGGCCTAGTATTGTTTATACTCATCACGCTGGCGACCTGAATGTTGATCACAGGATCGCGCTTCAAGCGGTCATGACTGCGTGTAGACCGTTACCGGATACATCGGTTAAAGAAATCTATTCATTTGAGGTGCTTTCCAGTACCGAATGGGCCGTCCCCGGGGTGGTGTCATTCCACCCGAATCTGTATGTTGATATCAGTGAGTTCGTCGATGCGAAAAGGCGAGCCCTAGAGGCGTATGCCGTCGAAATGAAGACCTCACCCCATTCGCGTAGTATTCGGCATGTGCTTGGGTTGGCCGAACATCGTGGAAATTCAGTTGGAGTTTGGGCTGCAGAGGCTTTCCAAGTTATTAGGGTAATCAAGTAGGAATGTTATGAATTTATCAATAGCTGGCCGAAAAATCGGCCCTGATCAGCCGCCATACATAATTGCTGAAATGTCGGCAAACCACAATGGATCCTTAGATAGGGCATTGGCGACAATAGACGCTGCTGAACGCTGCGGGGCTGACGCAATAAAGCTTCAAACGTATACCGCCGATACGCTCACCATAGATTGTGATTTACCGGATTTTATGATTCAGGGTGGACCGTGGGATGGATATAAGCTGTACGATTTGTATAAATGGGCGCAAACACCATTTGAGTGGCATGCGGAGATGTTTAATCACGCCCGCAAGCGCGGGATTACAGTGTTTTCAACACCGTTTGATGAAACCGCAGTGGACTTGCTAGAGACCTTAGATGCCCCAGCTTACAAGATCGCATCCTTTGAAGTTGCGGATCTGCCGCTGATCCGTTACGCCGCCAGTACCGGTAAGCCCCTTATTTTGTCCACCGGTATTGCCAGCGAATTGGATATCGAAGAGGCGGTTCAGGCGGCCCGTGATGCCGGATGCAATGACCTCGTATTGCTGCACTGCATCAGCAGCTATCCGGCGCCCATCGATCAGGCGAATGTGCATCAGATGCGGGCCCTTGCAAGTCGCTTCGGCGCTTTGCCTGGCCTGTCTGACCACACCTTGGGAACTACGGCATCTCTGGTCGCGATTGCACTTGGTGCCTGTGTGATTGAAAAGCATTTCACGCTGAGCAGAGCGGACAAGGGTCCCGATAGCGAGTTTTCGTTGGAGCCGGCGGAATTGTCGCGACTCTGCAGCGAGGGCCGGGACGCATGGCTTGCCCTTGGGCATGCCGGGTATGAGCGGCAGAAAGCCGAGGCCGGGAGTATGGTGTTTAGGCGATCCGTTTATTTTGTGCGCGACTTGCCTGCAGATGCGATCGTGGGGCCTGAAGATGTGCGTCGCATTCGTCCGGGGATGGGATTGGCGCCAAAATACTTGAACCGAATCATCGGGAAGAAACTGCGCAGGTCTGTTGTCCGAGGGAAGGCGACTGAATGGAGTGACTTTCAGGATGATTGAGCATGGTTTCAAAGATTGCCCGTATCACTGGCGAACACTTTAATTTAGCTATTCGCAACTTCTCAAAAATTCAAGGAAGCAACACATGTCAGACAATCAAGGTGATGCCCTCAGCCTGAACGAGATACGTTCAGACGAATTTAAAAGCCTGCAGATCAAAGCTTACAGCAACGATATTGCTCGACTTCATAAAAGGCTCGATGAGTTTGTTGCAGTGCCATGCCCGGCCTGTGGTAGTGACATTTCGCAATATAGGTTCGAAAAATATCGCTGTAAATTCGTTGAGTGTCAGCAATGTGGCAGTTTATACATGTCACCACGGCCGACACCGGCAGTGATGGATGATTACTACAGTAATTCTGAAAATTACGAAATCTGGAACAAGTACATTTTTCCAAAATCAGAGGCAAGTCGACGAGACAAGATTTGTAAGCCGAATCTGGAGCGCGTGATTGATGAATGTCAAAATCTTCGGATTGAACGTCCTCTTCTGTTGGAAATTGGTCCTGGATTCGGCACTTTTGCCGAGTTGGCCAAAGGATCTGGATTCTTTCGAGACGTTGTAGTGGTTGAGCGCACGCCGTCAATGGCCCAGGCTTGCCGCGCCCGGGGAATCCGTGTCATTGAATCCTCGTTGGAGGAGGTGGCCACCAATGAGCTGGCGCGGGCAGACATCGCGGTCTGTTTTGAAGTGATTGAACATGTGTTTGATCCATTTGAGTTTGTCAGCAGCATAAGTCGCATGCTTCAGATGGGGGGGCTATTTGTCTTCACTTGTCCCAACGGCAGGGGTTTCGATACTGCGATGCTACAGGCAGCCTCCCCGGCGGTGGACACGGAGCACGTAAACCTGTTCAACCCGGAGTCTATTCAGGCGTTATTGTCTCGGGCCGGCTTTGAATTGCTTTTTGTGGAAACGCCAGGTCGCCTGGATGTGGAGTTGGTGCGCCGCGCTGTGTTGGATGGTGAAGTGGACCTTGGCAAGGATCCATTCTGGAGGACACTCTTGGTTGACCGTTTCGACGAGCTCGGGGGGGACTTTCAGCGGTGGCTGATGGACCACCAGCTGACCGGAAATATGCGGGTAATAGCCCGAAAAATTGTGACCTAAAGCATGAAATACTGCAAGCTTTGTCTACAGCCAGACACCCGACCGAATACAAAGTTTTCGGCAGACGGTGTCTGTCCTGCCTGTGCGTACCAAAGTACGTTGGAAGACGTGGATTGGGATGCTCGACGGCAGGAAATTGACGAAATTGTGAAATTCGGTCGTCAGAATTGCTCAAATGGATATGACTGCATTATTGGGGTGTCCGGCGGCAAGGATTCAACGCGGCAGGCGTTGTTTGTAAAGGAAAAGCTTAAAATGAATCCGTTGTTGGTTTCATTGGCGCCTCCACCTCTGCAAATTACCCCGCGGGGGGTCTCAAATATATCCAATTTGATTGAACACGGCTTTGATTGCATTACCATCAATCCGGCACAGGAGACTTGGCGGCAGTTGATGAGGCTTTCATTCCTGAAGTACATCAATCCATTTAAATCTACAGAGCTGGCTTTATTCAGTAGTGTGCCGAGGTTGGCTATTGCCTACCAGATTCCGCTCATCTGGTGGGGGGAGAATTCTGCCCTGCAGCTTGGTGAATCGAGTGTTATGGGCAAATCCGGGAGTGATGGGAATAATCTCCGTAAGATGAACACGTTGGGCGGCGGCGACATATCTTGGATGATCGAGAATGGGGCCAACAAGTCAGAAATACTCCAATATGTCTATCCATCCGAAGAGGAAATTGAACGGGCAGATATCCGCATTACATTTTTGGGGTATTTTTGGAAGGATTGGTCGCTGATTGATAATGGTAATTACTCTGCTCTGCGGGGACTTGATATCCGTGCTAACAAGCCGGAAGAGATTGGGGATTATGTCGGTGTCATGGCATTAGATGAAGACTGGACACCCATGAATCAGATGATTAAATATCTTAAGTACGGCTTCGGACGTACCACCGATTATGTTAATGAAGAAATCCGGAGAGGTCGAATGACTCGGGAAACGGGGCTAGATCTGGTGAATCGCTATGATGGTAAATGTGCAACCAGTTACATTCAAAGTTTTTGTGATTTTATAGGCATCACTTTCGAGCAATTTTGGAGTGTTGTCGACGAACGCGGTGTAAACCCCGCGCTATTCCGCCGCACTGGGATTGGGCAGTATGAGCCAAAATTCACAGTAGGTGATGGATTATGAGTCAGCCAAATATCGTCATAGTCGACTATGGCGTTGGAAACACATATTCCGTTATGACGGCCATCAGGACATTGGGTTATCGAAAGCTGAAGATTTCGTCGCTTGAGAGGGATATTGTTGAGCATGCTGATGCGCTTATTCTTCCCGGCGTCGGCGCGTTCGAGGCTTGTGCAAAAAATCTGCGTCTGCGGCGCCTTGACCATTTCCTGAACGAGGCAGTCTTGGTCCGCAAGAAGCCCATTCTTGGTATTTGCGTCGGCATGCAGTTGATGGCCACTGGGTCCGAGGAAAATGGTCGGCATGCTGGGCTGAACTGGATTCCGGGGCAGGTGGTCAGGCTGGATCCGCCAGCAGGCTTTCCAACACCGCATGTCGGCTGGAACGACATTCGGTGCAAACGCACCGACGTGCTGTTTTCCCGAACGAGCGGCGATCCAAATTTCTATTTTGACCATGGTTACCATTACCAGTGCGATTCCCGTTACGTGACGGCGGAATGCGACTACGGCATCACGGTGACTGCAGCCATTGGCCATGAAAACATCCATGGCGTGCAGTTCCATCCGGAGAAAAGCCAGGACAACGGGCTTCGGTTGTTCCGTGGCTTTTTTAACGCGGTGACCCAATGCTGAAAAAACGAGTAGCTGCAACGCTGGTTGTTCGCGAAGGGATTGTGGTGCAGAGCATCGGATTTGCTCGTTATCTGCCGGTCGGAAGACCGGCAGTCGCGGTTGAATTCCTTAACCAGTGGGGAATCGATGAGATCATCCTGCTCGACATCTCGGCGACGCGACAGGAGCGGGGCCCTGATTACGCAATGGTCAAGGGCTTGGCCCAATACTGCAGGGTGCCGTTGACTGTTGGTGGCGGCATAACTCATTTGAATCATATTTCCGAATTGATGCATTGCGGCGCCGACCGAGTCGCATTCAACCAGGCGGTATTGCGGCAACCGGAACTGCTCACAGCTGCTTCGAACCTGTTTGGCGCGCAGTGTGTTGTGGTGTCCATTGACAGTCATGGTACGGACACCGGTTACCAAGTGCATGATTATCTGCAAGGCAGTGACTTGGGCCTGCATCCGTCTGTGCTGGCACATTCAATGCAGGAACGCGGTGCCGGTGAAATTCTCATCCATTCTGTTGATCGGGACGGGAGCTACCAGGGATTTGACCTGACTCTGGTCAACAGCGTCTGTTCGGCGGTGTCCATTCCCGTGATCTGCAGCGGCGGTGCTGGGCATCCGATGCATTTCCTCGACGTATTCAAAGGCACCAGCGCCTGTGCTGCGACGGCGGCCAATTTCTTCCATTTCAGCGAGCACAGCGTGACGCGTACCAAGGCCCTGCTGGCCCAACACTTGCCAGTCCGGCATGAAACCACGTTTGATTACGCGGGGGCGCAATTTGACGCGGATGGGCGGTTGCTGAAAAAACCCGACCAGGTGCTGGACGAAATGCTGTTTGAAAAAATTGAAAAAGAAGTGATCTGATGCAGACCTGTACCCGTTGCCTCTATACCAGCCGGCATCCGCTTAACCTGACCTTTGACGCCGACGGCGTTTGCAGTGGTTGTCGGGTGCATGAGGAAAAGGATGCGTTGGACTGGCGCGCGCGCGGAGATAAGTTGGGGCGCATCCTGGAAGGCTACCGCAACAACATCGGCAGCAACTACGATTGCGTGATCCCAGTCAGCGGCGCCCGTGATTCGTATTTCATCGTGCATACGGTGAAGAATGTGTACGGGATGAATCCACTGCTTGTGACATACAACAAGCATTTCAATACAGACGTGGGCGTACGTAATTTGGCCAACCTTCGGATGCGGATGAATTGCGACATCATGACGCTAACGGTTAACCCCGTAACCGTCAAGAACATCACCCGCCACACCATGCGCCGGATGGGTAGCATGTACTGGCACTGTATTGCGGGCCAGACGGTGTATCCGGTACAGGTGGCGGTCAAATTTAAAATCCCGCTCATTATCTGGGGCGCGCATCAAGGTGTTGATCAGGTGGGGATGTACAGTCATCTCGACGAAGTGGAGATGACCCGGAAGTACCGTAAGGAGCACGACCTCATGGGTTACGAGGCCGAAGATATTGTTGATGATTTCGACGGTATTTCAGAGCAGGATGTCGCCCCCTACCGTTATCCAGAAAACCGCGAACTCGAGCGGGTTGGCGTGCGCGGTATTTACCTGAATAACTACATCCGCTGGGATTCGCGCACGCAGCATGAAAAGATGATTCGTGATTACGGTTACGAAACAGCGCCCCAGACGCGCACGTTTGACACATACCACGATGTGGATTGTTGGAATTATTCGGATGTCCATGACTACACTAAGTATCTGAAACATGGCTATGGCAAGGTAACTGACCATGTCTGTCGCGAGATCCGCCTGCGCCGGATGACCCGGCACGAAGGCCAGATGTTGGTGCAGCACTACGGCGCCGTGCCGCCGCGCAACCTGTCGCTATTTTTGAAATGGATGGGGATGACGGAAAACGCCTTCCACTACATCCTGGACCAGCACCGTTCGGCAGCCTTCTGGCAGCGCAACGCGCTATGGGATTGGGAGCCAACGGCAGCAGTAACTAACTCCAAGGCCGGCAGGCCCTGCCTGGAGCAGGCGCTGGCCACGGAAGCCCCACACCGTGACTATATTCTTACCCCAAGTGGACAGAGTACGGATGCAAGCAATGCGTATATTCTGATCGGCAAGGGAGTGACCGCGTAGTTCTTCGATGCGTACTTGCTGCGCGGGCTCGGGGCTTGACTGCGGCATCCAGGGACTGGTTTCAGCTAGCTGCGCTGGCAGGTGGACGATCAGGGAGTTTTCCTGCCGGTTGCACTGCGATTTATATTGAATGTAAAAAGTGAAAAAAATTCTTGTGGTAGTTGGGACAAGGCCAGAGGCCATCAAGATGGCGCCGGTTGTTCAGGCACTGCGCGCCAGAAATGGACTGGACGTGAAATTGTGCGTGACTGGCCAGCACCGTCAGATGCTGGACCAGGTGCTCGCACTGTTTTCGCTCCAGCCGGACTTCGATTTGGACCTGATGCGGGCCGGGCAGGATTTGACGGATATTACCGGCCGAGTCCTAGCCGGCATGCGCGACGTATTCACCGGCTGGCGACCCGACCGGGTGCTGGTGCATGGTGACACCACCACGACCATGGCAACTGCATTGTCAGCCTATTACGCCCGGATTCCGGTGGGCCACGTCGAGGCGGGTTTGCGTACCGGAAACATCTACTCTCCCTGGCCTGAAGAGGTCAACAGGCGCATGGCTGGGGTGATTGCCGATATCCATTTCGCGCCTACCGTACAGGCGAAGCAGAATCTGCTCGATGAGTCAGTCAGTGAAGCTAGGGTATTCGTGACGGGCAATACCGTGATCGATGCGCTGTTGTGGGTAGTGCAGGAACTTGAGTCCAATCAGGGATTGAAGCAGCAACTGCAGCAGCGCTTTGCCTTTCTGAACCCAAACAAGCGGATGCTGCTGGTGACCGGTCACCGGCGTGAAAATTTCGGTGCCGGATTTGAGAATATCTGTCAGGCGTTGCGCCAGTTGGCCGGGCGCGACGATGTGGACATTGTCTATCCAGTGCACCTAAATCCCAGTGTTCAGGAGCCGGTACGGCGCATACTGGCTGATTGTCCGAATGTGTTTCTGATAGAGCCCCAAGACTATCTGCCGTTTGTTTACCTGATGAATCAATCGACCCTGATTCTTACCGATTCTGGTGGAATCCAGGAAGAGGCGCCCACTCTAGGTAAACCGGTGCTGGTCATGCGGGACACTACGGAGCGCCCCGAGGCAGTGGCGGCCGGAACGGTTCGGCTGGTTGGTACCAGCCGAGAGCGCATTGTTCAAGAAGCTTTCTTGCTGCTGGATGATGAGAGCAAATACCGTGAATTGAGCGTTTCGCACAATCCCTATGGGGACGGAACCGCCAGTCAACAAATCTGCGAATGGATAGTCAATGAACAATGAAATCTTTACCTCCGTGTCGGTGGTCGGCCTTGGCTATATCGGCCTGCCAACAGCGGCAGTACTAGCCTCGCGTGGAATCCATGTCATTGGTGTCGACGTCAATGCCGAAATCGTCAAGACTATCAACGAGGGGCGCATTCATATTGTCGAGCCAGAGCTTGATGTGCTGGTCCAAGGCTCTGTGCAGGCTAGCAAGCTGCGCGCCTTTACCAGCCCTCAGAAAGCACAGGTCTTCCTGATCGCGGTACCGACGCCCATCACCGCAAACCACCAACCCGACATGAGCTACGTGGAGAGGGCCACCCGATCCATTGCCTCGGTGTTGGAAAAAGGCAACCTCGTGGTTCTAGAATCCACCTCCCCGGTGGGGTCTACTGAGCTTATGGCGCAATGGCTCTCGCAGGAACGCCCCGATCTGAAATTTCCTTTGGCGCACGGCGATGTGGCTGACGTCAATATCGCCTATTGCCCCGAACGGGTTCTGCCTGGCGCGGTGGTGAGGGAATTGGTGCAGAACGACCGGGTTATTGGCGGTTTGACAAAGCGATGCGCTGAGCGCGCGCGCGACCTTTACAAAATATTCGTCAATGGCGAATGCCTAATCACGGACGCCAAGACAGCCGAGATGACCAAGCTGACAGAAAATGCATTTCGGGATGTCAATATCGCTTTCGCCAATGAACTTTCCCTGATATGCGATCGGATTGGCGTTGATGTCTGGGAATTGATCTCGCTGGCTAATCGCCACCCACGCGTGAATATCCTGCGTCCCGGCCCCGGGGTTGGAGGCCACTGTATCGCCATTGATCCTTGGTTTATCGTTTCCTCGGCGCCGGCGGAGGCGAAGTTGATACGCCAGGCGCGTGAGGTCAATGATTACAAGCCGGAATGGGTGATCCAAAAGGTGCAGCAGGCGGTTGCCAAGTTGCGCGGGGTCAGGAAGGCTGTGAAGGTGGCCTGCCTGGGCATTGCCTTCAAGGCGGACATCGATGACCTGCGGGAAAGTCCGTCGCTGGAAATTGTCGAGTCATTGGCGCGGGACCAGGAAACGCAGTTCCTGGTGGTCGAGCCCTTCGTAAAGCAATTGCCGGATCTGCTTCGGGCGCGCAGTAACGTGGGGCTGACGTCATTGCCTGAAGCGCTGCAAATCGCCGATATCGTGCTGCTGTTAGTTGACCATAAGCATTTTACATCCCTCTCGGAAAGAGAGTTTGTCGGCAAGGTGCTCATTGATACACGTGGTTGTATCAAGTCGTGACCTGTCGTTTTAACCCTCGGTGCTGAGCTATGCGTAATCTGTTTGCCGGTCAAGTGGATGTTCTCAACCTGGAGTGGACCGCAAACAACGGCCGTGACCGAACAATGGCCACGCTGGTTTGCAATTATTTGCGACTGCAGGGGCTGAACGTCGTCGAAGATGCCGTTTACGATGGCATGCATGCTTTGGCCTCGGTTAGGCCCCGATTGTTCTTCATCTCCAACAGTGTGGGCGCGATCGAAAATCTGGAGTTGATGCGATATGCAAAACGCAGGGGGATGCTTGCTGTGTCATTGTTGTCGGAAGGCGCCTTCATGGGTGACACGACCTACCTCAATCAGCTGATTTGGGGCTGGAACAAGGAACGAAAACTTTATGAAGACCTGCATCTCCAATGGTCGGCTTTCACCCGAAACATTACCATCGGGATGTATCCGGAATTAGCTGACCGTATAAAGGTATCTGGCGGGGTAGGTTTCGACAACTATCAAATTGCGCCGGCCCTGGGGGTGAAGAACAAACTGCTCTCGAAATACGCCAAGAATGGCTATTCTCGCGTGGTCGGAGTCGGATGCTGGAATTTTGGTTTATTTTACCCTGAGGACTCGCGCTTTAAAATCAACCGGGAGTTATATCAAGGGGCGGATGCTGAGCGTTTCCGGCAGGACGGTATCGATTTCGACCGGGTCCTTGAAGAATTAGCAAATGCCAACAAGGATATTCTTTTCCTGCTCAAGGAGCATCCTGGCGTGGAGTTGGGACATATGGGCTCGGGCATCGAGCGCGTTGCCCAGTGTGCCAATGTGCTGATCTTGAAAAATGAGGAGTCGATCTTAGACTGCATTCAGGCCTCAGACCTGTGGGTTGTATATGAGTCGACCACTTCTATTGAAGCCTGGTTGCTTGGCAAACCGACATGCTTGCTCAATCCAAGTGGGCGGGATTTTCCAAGGGATCGGCTGAATGAGGGTAGTCCGGCATTCTCTAGTGCAGTGCAGATGCAGGAGTTTATCAATGCACATTATGCTGGCCTGGAGAGTCCGGACTTTTCCGCGCGCGCCCCGATTCGGAAACAACTAATCACCAAGATCATCCAATGGGATGATGGATTGAACCATGTCAGGGCCGGGAACGAGATTTTGGACCTGCTAGAAGCAAGTGCGGGCTCGAATTGGCGTCGGGAAAGTCTGACCGAGATACTCAGCCGTTGGTGGCAGCACTGGAAATGGGAGCTTGGACCCTATCTTAGAAAATCCCAGGAATTCTGCCAAAGCGCGGCCGACAGGCGCAACTTTTCATTTGTGGATTTGGCGCAGTACAGCGACGCCAAACTGCATGAACAAATGTCGTTCTACAGGGCGCGCGGGTTATCTTTGTCCGACCTCCGGCAGGTTAGGTGTTTGTAGTTGAAACAGGCAGAAAGTTGGATGTCAACCATTGTCAGGACAGGGCAATGGTATTTACTATCCAGTGTTGCGACTAAAGTCCTTGCGCTAGGGACGCTCACTGTGCTGACGCGCCACTTGCCTCCGTCCGAGTTTGGGGCCCTCAATGCGGTTCTATCTCTGACGCTAGCGTTACCAATGTTCCTGTCGCTGTATCTTGATTCGGCTTTGGCACGCCTATACCATGACTACCATGACGATCGCGCGCGATTATCGATTCTGTTTTCCACGGTTTTCTGGTTTGTGATTGCGTGGGGCGGGATGGTGTTGGTGGCGTTTGTTCCGCTGACTTCTGTAATCTCCGGTCAAATAGCCGGCGTGCCCACTGTCTATATTTGGATTGCAACGATTCCTGTCTTACTGACTCAGTTAAGCCAGTTGGGCTTGGTTTATCTCAGGCAATCCTTCAATGCCAAGGCCATTTCCGCAATAGAGGTATGGACCGCACTGACCGGACTGACTCTGACTTACCTCCTTGTGGCGCTTTGGGGGCAGGGGGTCATGGGCAGGCTGATTGCAATGGCAGTTTCAGCCTTGCTTGTATTTGCCTATGCCGTCTGGTTTTTTGCCAAAACCGGTCTGCTGGGGTTGCAATTTGACCTAGGTGTACTTAGGAAATCACTGGCTTACAGTTTACCCCTATTGCCCAATTTGGTTGCGGGCTGGATTGCAGGGAATTCTGATCGCCTGTTCATTGCGAAATATGTGGATCTACATGCTGTTGGCTTGTACTCCCTTGCGGCAACTATTGCATCGCTGCTGTATGTAGTTCAGGATGCAGTGACCCAAGTCACCGGAGTCAAGACGCAGGTAGGTCTCTCACTGGAGCGACAGAAAACACTGCATATGATCCGAGAGCTGTCTATCGTCATGTGGGTAGCTATGCTGTTTGTCGATTATTGTGCCGTAGTGTTTTCCGTACAGGTGGTGCAGGTGTTCTCTGGCGCTGGCTACCAGGGGGCGGCAGGATTGATTGGCACATGTGGGTTCATCTATGTAATTTCGCCGCAAAATCGCATCCTGCAGGACATCATCGGCTTCAGTAAAAAAACTTGGATCATATCCAGCGGCGCCATGATCATGGCGTTGGTAAGCTTGGCTTTGAATTATTGGCTGATGCCCCGGTACGGACTTATCGTCGCCCCATATGCGTTTATCGTCGCCACGCTGGCGCAGACGGGCTGGTTGTATGTTTGGGTGAATGCGTTCGAACAATTTCATTTGCACTGGAGGAAGGCAGGGCTGTCGCTGGTACCATTTTTGGCGTTTATAGCCTTAGATCAGTGGATAGTGCAGGTGGTGGAAGGTGGTTTATATCTAAAAGTCCTGGCCACTGCTTGCTATGCAGCGCTGACCTGGCGTCTGCTGGTACCACACTTGATGGTGCTAAAAGGCAATAGTGTGCCGGCCCGGGGGTAAGGTAATTAGTTTGGCCATGGGGCCTAACCAAGAGGACGAAAACTATGAATATCATAAAGAAAATACTGCGCAGGCGAGACCAAAGTACCCAGGCCGATATCTGGGACGAGCATATGACCCGCATCAGCCTGGCCGATGTGCTGGCGGCATACCGGTCGCCGGCGGTGTTCCAGATCGAGCTGGCGGCATTGATCGATGAACGCACCGGCGGCGGTAAAAAAGTTATCGAAGTCGGTTGTGAAACAGCGGTGACCTCATTGCTCCTGTCGCAGGACAATGAAAAAACTGCTATCGACATTAACCCGCGCGCGGTTTCGCTGGTGCAGGGCGCAGCTGCCCAACTGGGCAACCAATTGCAGGTTCAGGTGTGCGACATGTTTGCCATGCCCTTTGCTGATGGCAACTTCGATACCGTCTTCAACGCCGGCGTGATCGAACATTTTCCGGCCGAGGAGCGGGCCCGCGCCCTATGTGAGTATGCGCGGATCCTGAAGCCGGATGGTCAGATGATCGTGGCTTTTCCCAACCATTATTGCCCGCCGTACCGCTTCGCCTACCGGTTAATGCGGCTGCTTGGCATCTGGCGCTTCCCCTCGGAATACGAGATCCTGGACCTGAAGGAGGAGGCGGCGCTGGCTGGCCTGCAGTTGCAAGAGCGGCTCACCCTATCACGGGCCACGATTTTCAATTGGCTCAATTTTCTTCCGCCGGCTCGGGTGGTGTACCAATTGCTTGACCGTTTTTTTCATTACGAAGGCTATCTTACGGTGATCATCCTGTGCAAGTCGCGCGCATGAAGATTTGGTACATCAGCCGAACCTACTCGCCAGAGAAAACCGGCGGGGCACTTATTCGAATCGCACAGGTCGACTACTTCCGTAGCCAGGGTGCGCAGGTGGTGGTGGTGGCGCCGGATTACGACAGTCGACTGGGTGCGGTTAGCGAGGATGCCATCCGCCTTCCTTATTGCAAGTCGCGCATACGGCTGGACCAGATGCTGGAGCGCGTTGGTTGGTACGAGGATTATCTTGACCGCTGGGTGGAGCATTGCCAAGCATTGCTCAAGGGGCGCGTGCAACCGGATGACTGCATTTTCGCCACCAGCGGCGGCGAACTGGCGTGCATCAAGCTCGGCAGCCGACTAAAGGCGCTTACCGGATGCAAGTTGGTGGTGAACCTGCACGACCCCATTGACTACACGCTAGTGCACGGCCGCATGATCAATACTATCCCGCACACCAGCCGCGAGAGTGAGGAGCGGCACTATTTGGGCAATGCCGATCTGGTTGTCTGTTCTTCGCAGTCCAATCAGGCGTCGCTGTCGGCCAAGTACCCGGAACTGACCACGCGGATACGCTGTGCCTATTTCGGCTTCATGACGCCTGGTGAAATCCGCCCACCCGTGGCTTCAGACCGGCTGACCGTGGTGTATGGTGGCACCTATGATAAGAACCAGTCGCCTGAGCTGCTAGCCGCCGCCGTACAGGGGCTGGACAATGTGCAGGCCCATTTCGTTGGCAATCATGCAGGCTACAAGCCGCTGCAATGGGCTCGCGTCAACCAGCCCAACTGCAGTTTCATCAACCAGTTGAGCTACCCCGATTTCCTGCGCTACCTTTCAAACCACGCCGACCTTGGCTTTGTCTCCCTGGCCAGCCCTTACCTTGGGGCCTGTTTGCCGTCCAAGATGTTCGAATACATCAATATTGCACTGCCTATCTTTGGCGCGCTTCCGGCAGGCGACGCTAGGGACCTCATCAACGCCCAAGGCTATGGCGTGGCCTGTGCGTATGACGATGTGCCATCCCAACGTGCAGCCCTGCAACAACTGGCGGCTCAGCGGCAGTCGCTGGTCGGGTTCCGGCAGCGCTTGCTACAGGACCGGGATAGCTGGCATATGCCGCGCAGAATGCAGGAGGTCTTCCAGTGGCTGCAGCACCTGTAATCGACCGTTTTGTCCCGCCAGCGTTTTCCCGGCGGGCGCTGAACTTGGAACTCGTGCAAGCCCTGCTGGGCAAGCCGCTGCACTATGCGGCCAACGGTCGCTCGGCGCTCCTGCACATCGCGTTGGCGCACCCCCAGTGGCGTAAGATGCTGATTCCTACCTATGTCTGCGCAACGGTGCTGACTCCGCTCCGCAAGGTCGGCATCGAGCCGGTATTTTTCGACCTGGATCCTCAAGACCTCAATGGCGACCTAGTCTCGCTGGAGCAGCAGGCCGTGCGCCATGGTGGACAAGCCGTGCTGCTGCCCAGCATGTATGGCAACCCTGCGGACCTGAAGCGGGCGCAGGAGCTCTGCAGCCGTTTGGGCCTTTTTCTGATCGATGATGCCGCACAGAGTTTTGGGGCCAGCTTGGATGGCCAGCCCGTGGGTTCGTTTGGCGATGCAGGCTTTTTCTCTTTTAGCCCCGGCAAGCCGTTGGCGGGCCATATGGGGGCGTTCTACTGGACCGAGCAGACCGTTCCGATCAAGCGCACTCGCAACGACTGGCTGCACTATGTCAAGTGGCTGGACTTCCGGATTCGGCGCCTTAATGTCTATGACAATCAGCCCTATCGTGCGCTGCATCCCCTATTGGAATACGGTACTTTGGCTCTGGCCAAGCTGGTAGATGCAAGTCTGGACTCGATGGCTCCATTTGAGGAGCAGATTCTGGGCGGCCTGTTGCACGATGCGCAGGCCGGGCGGTTCGCTTTTCGCCAGCAATACTTCAATGCCTTCGCTGACCGGTTTAGACAGAGTCGGCAATTCACCGTTTTGCGCGCGTTGCGGGGCCAGCCTAACAACCACAAGATCGTGATGCGCTGCGCCAGTCGGGACATCGCCAGCCGAATGCGCAGCTTCTTAGCACGGCGCAGGATCTATTCCAGCGGCGGCTATTCATTGCTGTCGCCCGGGAACACGCTATTGAAAAACGCAGCGCAAATCGACGGCTGCATTGTTGAACTGCCGATCGAAGAAGACTCTCAGAAGATGCGCTATTTATCTGATGCTGTTCAGGCATTCCATGATGATGCAGATATTGACAAGTGATCATGATCTGGTTGGTGCTTTGCCCGTAGTGGGCACGGCTGCCTATCTCAGATCCAGGGCAGTTGGTTACGGCTGGTTTCGCCAGGACGATCTGGTGCTGTCTTTTTTGCTGGAACGGCGCGCGCTGTTTAACCGCCTAGTGTTCACCCACCCGACGGTTTGCCTGCGAGGTTCCTGTGCACCTGAACAGGAGCGTATGTTTTTGAACGAAGTAGTCGGGGCTGCGCGCAACATGAGTGTCGATTTCATTTACCAGCCCCATGCAACTGCTGTGTTCCAAGCGGTTCCTGATGGCGCGATTTTTGCCGACTTTGGATCCTACGTTGTCAACCTGGAGCTTCCGCAGGACAACTTGTGGGCCAATTTGCATGGCAAGCACCGTAACGTCATAAAGAAAGCCCGAGAAATTGGCGTGGAAATTACCGAGGTTCCTAACAATATGGCGGATTGTTTCGCATTGATTGACGCGACAATGAAGCGCAATCAGAAACTGTCTGTGTCTCTGAAAGATCTGCAGCGGTTGCGTAGCAACCTAGGTGCTCAGGTTGCGTTCTATGTGGCCCGTCAGGACAACGTGCCGCAAGGTGCGGCGGTGTTGGTTTGGAACCCCGGTCATACCGCCTACTATCTATACGGCGGCACCGTTGAGGCGCCTGTGGGCGGCTCCATGAACTTGCTGCATTGGCAGGCCATGTGCGATATGAAGGCGCGGGGCGTGAGGGAGTACGATTTCGTAGGGGCACGGGTGAGCCCGCCGCCCGGTTCGAAGTTGGAGACGATTCAGCGTTTCAAGGAAAGATTTGGCGCTACCATGAGGCGTGGTTATCTCTGGAAGTACCCCCTGAAGCCGATGCGCTATGCCTCGTTTTGTTTGCTTGCGCGGGCGAATTCATGGATGCATGGGGCAACATACAAGGGCGACATCATTGATGAGGAGAGTGGGCTTGCTTAACCATAACATTGCGCTCACCTTCGACTACGAGCTGTTTCTTGGGCGAAACAGCGGATCGGTCGATAAAAGCTTGATTGCCCCGACTCGGGAAATTTTGGCGCTCATCAGACACCACTCTGCCACGGCGCTCTTTTTTGTCGACGCTACCTATCTAAGCAGAATCGAAGCAAGCGACAAACAATCGTATGCAAAGGTTGCGGCACAGATCGAAGAGATGATCGGCTTTGGTTGCGAGGTTGGTTTTCACCTGCATCCCCATTGGCTGGATGCCGTGAAAACGGATGGGGATTCTTGGTCCCTTGGAAATTTGAGTAAATATCGCCTTCACGCGCTTAGCACAACTGAGTTACGCAAGGTTTTTGAGGAATCGCTGGCAACTCTTGAGAGGGCAGTGATTCGGGCTAACAGCGCATACAGAATTAATGCTTTCAGAGCTGGCGGGTGGTGTTTGCAACCATTTTCTGTCCTCAGGAACTTGTTCGAAGAGTTTGGGATCGAATACGATTTCAGCGTCACCTCTGGCTTTTACAAAAACAGCCAGCCGGCCCATTTCTACGATTATAGGAGCGCTCCAAAGGAGAGTTGCGCCTGGCGGTTTACTGACGACCCTTGCTTTCCCCAAGAAGACGGTAAATTTGTCGAAGTTCCTGTCACGGCATTCACGGCCTCGCTGACGAGCTTGGTGGCAAACAACTTAAGCATCAGGGGGCATAAGATCTTCGGTGATGGTCGGGGGGTCGGCGGAGGGCGTTTGCTAGAGCTAATGCGCAAGGTATTTGCAGCGAAAAGAATCAGGCAGCTAACGCTGGATATGTGCTCACGTGAATTGCTGGAGACGTCGCTGCGCAATACGGAGGGTCGCGCTGTAAGGGTTTTTGCCTCCCATCCCAAGATATTCAGCCCGACTTCTTTGGAAAATCTAGATATTCTTCTCCGCCGATACAAGACTCTAAGAGCCGATGAAATCCTGCATAACTCCTGAGCCTACTGGGTGACGAGTCATCATTAGATGCCGTGTTGCGGTATTTAGAAGTTAAATAGATTGGGTAAAAATTTGAAGAATATATTGTTCTTTTTCTCGCATCAGCCGAACCCGCGCTTCATCAAGCAGATTAACTATCTGGCTGAGTCGAACCAAGTCAGCGTGATCTACTTCAGTCGAGCGTCTTTGCCGAATTTGAATTCGAATATAGCCCGTAAAGTGAGCTGCTTTCCGGTCGGCCAGCTTGAGTCGAGTGGCAGGTATTTTTCGCGGCTTATATCGTATGCGAAAGCATTGGGGGCGCTGTGGCGCTGCAGAAGGCAGGTTCGTGCCGAGGTCGTCATCGTCAACAATATCGACGTCATGCTGCTTGAAGCTCTGCTGCAGGTGCTGACGCTGCGTTCGGCCAAGGTCGTTCTTGAGGTGTCGGATCTGCTTCAGTACATGTTTTCCAGTGGATGTGTGGCGAGACTGTTTAGGGCGATTGACCAGACCTTGGTGCGCCTATTCGTTGATAAACTCATTGTGACGTCGATAAAGTACTACGATGTTTATTATTCGAAATTTTTTCGCGGCCCGCTACTAGAGCTCGAGAATAAACCACTCAGAAAGAATGTCCTCCCTAGAATAAAAAGACACGCTAGTGGCGGTCGGACGGTAATAGGCGTCGTCGGGTTAATTTATCAGGCTGCTCCCATTCGGGCCCTCTTCGATGCTGTAGAGGGCGATGAGAGCGTAGAAGTCCAGATCTATGGGCGGCTGTATGACGCCCAAAATAGCAAGGCGTTAATCGAAAGTTATTGCGCCCGGCAGCTCAATATTGTCTTCAAGGGGGAGTACGATTTCTTTAAGGATGCGGCGCGCATATATGCTGGGTTGGATCTGTTGTATGTATCGTACGACACGGATGAGTCCATGTTGAATAATCGGGTTGCGCTACCGAATAAGTTGTACGAGGCTATGTATTTCCGAGTGCCCATTATTGCTAGTAAGGGAACGTATTTGGCCGAGCGAGTGATGGCTGCGGGTGTTGGCTACGAAATAGATTGCGGTAGTGTCGAGCAGATCAGAGATATTCTCAAATCGCATCCCGAGCGTGCGGCAGGTTTTGCAAAAGTATTCCAGGCGCTTCCGGTGGAAGCTTATTTTGCTGATAGCGATTATGAGGCTTTCGCCCAGTTTATCGCAGGTTGAGTTCGCAATGAAAAATTTTTTTTCACTAACATGGACGCAAGCTCTGCTGGCTTCTGGCGTAATACTTGTTGGTGCGTTGCTGTTTTGGAATCCAAAGTCGCAGTCATCATCTTGGATATTTCCGTACTTTTCTGGCGCCTCGAATTTAGGATGGGATCTTGTTTGGAGAGTTGACCGCATCGGTATCGCAGAATTTGCAGAGATGTCGTATAGCCAACAAAAAGAATATTGGTTTACTCGCTCAGATGTAGCAAACCTAGCACCATACTCAGTGTTAGATAAGGGCTACGTTTTTGTAATTTGGATCGCTCAGAATATGTTTTTCTGGCTTCCACAGATAAAAGCAGTGATTTGGTTTCAGATATTTTTTCACATTGTAAGCTCTTTGTGGGTAATCGGTCTGTTAAGAAACCGATGGCAGAGGATTCTCTTCTTGTTGGCATATGCAGCCAATCCAATCGTGCTGCATTTTGTGACCTTTGCATATCATTATTATTGGCAGGTTATTCCGTCTCTAGCATGGTTATGGTTAATGACTCGCGAAGAATCTAAGTCAGTGCAAGACATCTATCTATTGGCATTGGTTCTGTCGCTCGCTTTTTTAATAAGGCAGTCTACAGTCATTGTTTCGATTTTTATCCTGAGTTATGGTGCTTGGCGGTATAAAAAGGCTGTGGGTTGGGGCGCGGTTGTTTGCTTTCTTGCTTTTGTGATGTTCGTCAAGAACCCTTCGCAACCTTGGCATACCGCCTACGTAGGGATAGGTGCATATCCGAATGATGCAAGCATAGAATTGGATGATGAATCTGGTTACAGGATGTTCAAAAATGTCACCAGCATTCAGATCAACACGACGCCGCCAGATGGTAATTATTATGATGAAAGCATTCGAAGTCAGTACTACAGCGTGTTGAAGGAACGAGTAATTGGCTACTTGCAGGAGAATCCGATCCAGCTTATTCGCAATGCTGCACTAAATACATTCCAGGGTTTTTCCGTGGGGTATCCGGTAGGTCACCTTAGTTTGGCATATGTGAGTGCATGCATTGGATTGGTCTTTCTAGCGACTTTAATCGCGCAACGGATGTTCGTAATGGTTGCGTTAATCTTTGCCGGCGTAGTGGGATTTTCCGCTTATTACCCTCCAATACCCGCTTATATGTTTGGTAACTATCTTTTGCTTTCTATTGCGTTGATTAACATAATTGAACAGGGCGGCAACTCAAGCGTGGCTGTTGCTTTGGTTCGCTATTTAAAAGAAAGGCGACATCGTTTGCCATGAAAAAACAACACGTGTCTATCGTAGTTCCTGTTTATCAAGGAGAAAACTCGATAAAAGCCCTGATGGAAGAAATCTCGTTTTATTTTCAGCCGTCGAGAACAGAAGCTGGGCAAGAGATGATCGTTTCAGAGGTTTTGCTTGTCCATGACTGTGGACCTGATAGATCTGATACTGTAATTCACCAATTAGTTCAGTCTTATCCCCAAATTAAGGCGATTTGGCTGACTAAGAATTTTGGACAGCATGCTGCCACGTTGGCGGGTATGAGTTCCGCCACAGGTGAATGGATCATCACGATGGATGAGGATGGTCAGCACGATCCGGCTGACATTGGCCGTCTGTTGGATTGTGCACTGAGCCAAGATTTACAAATTGTGTACGCCCAGCCAAAGAACATTCCGCCGCACGGGTTCATCCGCAACCTAACGAGCCGGCTCTCCAAGCGCATAGGCCGAGTGATGATGGGCCACGATGCCGTGGAATATTTTCATAGCTACCGCCTTGTGCAGGGCGAGATCGGGCGTAGTCTCGCAGCTTATTGCGGGCATGGTGTTTACCTTGATGTGGGGCTGCTTTGGATTGCCGGTCGGGTCGGGCAATGCCCCGTCTATGTGCGTGCGGAAGAAGGGCGCGCGTCTGGCTATACCTACAGCCGGCTTTTGGCTCATTTCTGGACCATGCTGATGACGGCGGGTACGCGACCTTTACGGCTTATCACTCTGCTGGGCTTCTTTTCGGTGGCCGTCGCACTGGTCATTGGAGCCTACGCTCTATATGAAAAGATGACCGGGAATGTCCAAGTTCAGGGATGGGCGTCACTGGTAATCGTCGTTTCTTTCTTCTCTGGTTGTATCTTGGTTTCCTTAGGCATGATTGCCGAGTATCTGGCTGTCTCAATGGGAATTGCCATGGGCAAGCCTTTGTATGTCATAGGGACTCGCAGCAGCAGGTCGCGTTAAATGAAGCGCGTCTGGGTTGTCGGTGCGGGAGGAATGTTGGGCGGAGCCGTGAACCGAGAGTTGTGCCGAGATGTCGTCCAAGTCTACCGTTATCGCGAACCTTTCGAATGGAGGAATCCGCATCTCGTGCGAGTACAGTTAGAGCAGGCTATCAGTCAATTCCTCTCTGGCTTCACGGTCGGCGACAGCTGGGAGATTTACTGGGCGGCTGGCGTGGGTTCTATGGGTAGCAGCCGCGTTGATTTGGACAGCGAAACTGCAGCGTTGGAGGGCTTCCTGGCATCGCTGACGCAGCGTTTGTTTGAATGTGGCATGCCGGGGGTGTTTGGTTTCGCCAGTTCGGCCGGTGCCCTTTACGCAGGCAGCCAAGATTTCGAGATCACAGAGCATACGCCGGTCATGGTAGCCAACGACTATGCAGAGGCCAAGCTAGCGCAGGAGCGATTGCTGGAGCAGTTCGCCTCCAGTCAGGACGTGGCCACTGTGCTGATCGCCCGCTTCTCGACCTTGTACGGGCCTGGGCAGGCGCAGGGTAAGCGGCAGGGCCTCCTCTCTCATATAGCGCGTTGTGCACTTAGGCACCAGCCCGTGGAGATTTTTGTGCCACTGGATACGTCGAGGGATTACCTGTTTATCGACGATGCGGCCAGTGACTTCATCGGTTCTGCTCAGTCCTTGCGGGCCGGAAACGAACGTTTTCAGGTCAGAATCGTTGCTGCCGAGCGAAGTGTGACCATTTCCGAAATTGTTGCGACGTTCAATCGACTGAACAAAAGAAGGCTGCGAGTCGTCTGCAGCCGTAACAACCTGTCTGTCCTGTACGCGCCTCGAGTGGCTTACCGATCCGTGTCGCCGCTCACAGCGGACAGAGAGATACGTCGGCATACGCTGCTTGAGGGAGCCGCAGCGCTTCTTCGAGCGGAGCGTATGGCCTATATTGCAAGTCCGAAAAGAGGGTGAATCTATGACGAAGCAGGAATTCGACGCGCACGCTCAAAGCTATAAAGAGGTGCTGGACCAGAGTATCGGCTTCTCAGGTGAGGACTCAGCCTATTTCGCAGATTACAAGATCCGCGATTTGTGCAAAGAACTGACACGTACTGGCATAGACGCCGGCTCGACTCTGAAATTGATGGACTTTGGTTGCGGCGTTGGTACGTCCATGCCGCATGCCCGCAGGCACTTCGAGCGGGCTGAGCTCTTGGGCGTGGATGTCTCATATGACAGCCTAGAACTGGCGCGTTCGTTTTATGGTGAGTTGGCCAGCTTTTTGCCCCTTGAGGGCAACAAGTGGCCGGTACAGGCCTCATCTCTGGATGCGGCCTACGCCATGTGCGTTTTCCACCATGTGGAGGAGGACACGCATGTCCAGATACTGTCTGACATACGCGACCGGCTTAAGCCAGGCGGGATGATGATGGTGTACGAGCACAACCCCTACAACCCCCTGACTGTGCGCGTGGTGAATAATTGCCCCTTTGATGAGAACGCAAAGCTGATACGCGCTTCTGTCATGGCGCAGCGTTGCAGGGATGCGGGCTACAAGGATGTGAAAGTGCGATTCCGCGTGTTCTTCCCCGGTTTTCTGAGGGCCTTTCGATTCGCCGAAGGGCTACTGTCGTGGTTGCCGTTGGGGGGGCAATATTATGTTCGCTGTATCGCTTAAAGGGATGTCGGCGGAGCTGTTCAAGTTTGCCAGTGTGGGCGTGCTCAATACCTTTTTAGGTCTGGCCGTCATTTATTCGCTGAAGTGGGGCTTGGATTGGGGGGATGCAGCTGCAAACCTGGTCGGATATCTGGCCTGCATTATGCTCGGATTCGTGATGAACGGGCTCTGGACTTTCGGCAAGTCGACCCTGCAGGCAAAGCATTTGCGGGGCTATTTGTTGGTGGTCTCCGTGGCGTACTTGATGAATCTTGGTGTCGTGCTGCTGTCCATCAAGTTGCTGGATGTGCCTGGCGACTATGCACAATTGGTGGGTGTTCCCGTTTATACATTGACATCCTTTATGCTCAATAAATTGTTTGTATTTTCCAATGACCAGTGAGTCATGAGAGGCCTGAAAACATGAATGAAAATGCGACGATGAAGGGTGACGTCTTGTTAATCACTGGCGGGACAGGCTCTTTTGGCAATGCGGTGCTGCGCCGCTTTCTGGACGCTGATTTGCGCGAAATTCGGATCTTCAGTCGTGACGAGAAGAAGCAAGACGACATGCGCAAACAGTACAACAGTTCTAAGCTGAAGTTCTACATTGGCGACGTGCGTGACCCGCAGTCGGTGATGAACGCAGTGCGCGGTGTGGATTACATCTACCACGCTGCAGCGTTGAAGCAAGTGCCTTCGTGTGAGTTCCACCCGCTGGAAGCCGTCAAGACCAACGTTTTGGGCACCGAAAACGTGCTGGAAGCGGCCATTCAGTGTGGTGTAAAGCGCGTAGTGGTGCTTAGCACCGACAAGGCCGTGTACCCCATTAACGCCATGGGCATCAGCAAGGCCATGATGGAAAAAGTGGCCGTTGCCAAGTCGCGCAGCAGCGCCCAGACGGTGATCAACGTCACCCGCTATGGCAACGTCATGGCCTCTAGGGGCTCTGTGATCCCGCTGTTCATTGAGCAAATTCGCGCTGGTAAGCCCATCACCATCACCGATCCGAACATGACACGCTTCATGATGACGCTCGACGATGCGGTAGACTTGGTGCTCTACGCATTTGAGCACGGTCAGCCGGGTGAAATCTTTGTGCAAAAAGCACCAGCCGCCACTATTGAGGTGTTAGCCAAAGCCCTGACCGCTTTAGTGGGCGAACCCGAGCACGAGGTGCAGGTGATCGGAACCCGACACGGCGAAAAGCTCTACGAAGCCTTGCTCAGCCGCGAAGAGATGGTGGCAGCTGAAGACTTGGGCGGATACTACCGCGTGCCACCGGATTTGCGTGACCTGAACTACGGCAAGTTTGTGGAGCAGGGCGAAACCAAAATTTCTGAAGCCACCGACTACAACTCGCACAACACCGAGCGCCTAGACGTCACCGGCATGCAAGCTTTGTTGATGAAGCTGCGCTTTATGCAAGCGATTGCCCGGGGCGAACACGTGGAGCCAGAGGAATAAACCTATGAAAGTGCTGGTGACTGGCGCCAACGGTTTCATTGGCAAAAATTTGGTCTTGCGCTTGCGTGAGCGCGCCGACACCGAAGTCTTGACCCTCATGCGCGAGGATGGCGACAGCGCCTGGCAAGCGGCGCTGGCCCACGCCGACGCGGTGGTGCACCTGGCCGGTGAAAACCGGCCCACCGACTCCGCCGCATTTGACGAGGTCAACACCGGCCTGACGCAACGCCTGTGCAGCGCGTTGCAAAGCACGGACAAACGCATACCGGTGTTGTTCAGTTCATCAGCGCAAGCTGAACAAGACAACCCCTATGGCCGCAGCAAACGGGCTGCCGAAGAGGCCTTGGCTCAATTGGCCAAAAGCAACGGTAACCCCGTGGCCATTTACCGTTTGCCCGGCGTGTTTGGCAAATGGTGCCGCCCCAACTACAACTCGGTCGTGGCCACTTTTTGCCACAACAAGGCCCACGACTTGCCGGTGCAGATCAACGATGCCCAGGCCCGTGTGCGCTTGGTCTATGTTGACGACGTGGTGAATGCCTTTCTGCAAGCGCTGCAAGAGCCCATCGCGGGCTTGAGTCACCCTGCGGTAGCTCCCGAATACACCATCACCTTAGGTGAACTGTCAGACCAAATCGATGCGTTCAAGAACTGCCGCAGCACCTTGGTGTCTGAGCGCGTGGGAACGGGTTTGACACGCGCTTTGTACGCTACCTATGTGAGCTATTTACCAGTCGAGAAGTTTGCCTATGGCGTACCCGCCTACGGTGATGCTCGAGGCGTCTTTGTGGAGATGCTCAAAACGCCCGATGCGGGTCAGTTCGGTTTTTTCACAGCGCACCCCGGCATCACCCGAGGGGGGCACTACCACCACACCAAAACCGAAAAGTTTTTGGTCATCAAAGGCCAAGCCCGTTTTGGCTTTCGCCACATGCTCACCAACGAAGTTCATCATTTAGAAACGTCGGGCGAATGCCCCGAGGTGGTAGAAACAGTGCCAGGTTGGACGCACGACATCACCAACATAGGTTCTGAAGAAATGGTGGTGATGTTATGGGCTAATGAAATATTTGACCGAGCAAATCCAGACACGATCGCGAGCAAGGTTTAAAAATAATGAAGAAACTCAAAATAATGTCGGTTGTAGGCACGCGGCCAGAAATTATCCGTTTGTCTCGTGTGTTGGCTGCGCTCGATGAGCATTGTGACCATGTACTCGTGCACACAGGACAAAACTATGACTATGAACTCAACCAAGTTTTTTTTGATGATTTAGGCGTTCGTAAACCTGATTTCTTTTTAAGCAGTGCCGATGGGGCAACGAGTGCTGCACATATGATTGGCAACTTAATTACTGCGGTAGACGGTGTGTTGGCCCAAGTCCAACCAGAAGCAATGCTGGTGCTGGGTGATACCAATAGTTGCTTGTCAGTTATTCCCGCTAAGCGACGAAAAATTCCAATTTTCCACATGGAAGCAGGCAACCGTTGCTTTGACCAGCGCGTGCCTGAAGAGACCAACCGTCGCATCGTGGACCATACTGCTGATATCAATCTCACCTACAGCACCATTGCTCGGGATTACTTACTGCGCGAAGGTTTGCCACCCGACCAAGTCATCAAGACCGGCAGCCCGATGTTTGAGGTCTTGCACCATTACCTGCCGCAAATTCAAGCGTCAGACGCTGTGGCGCGTTTGGGGCTGACGGCGGGGCAGTATTTTGTGGTGAGTGCTCACCGCGAAGAAAACATCGAATCCGAAAAATCGTTCGCAAAACTGGTGGCGGTGCTCAACATCGTGGCCGAAGACCATGGTTTGCCGGTGGTGGTCTCGACCCACCCTCGCACCCAAAAACGGATCGATGCCACGGGATCGCAATTTCACCCGCTAGTTCGCCTCATGAAGCCGCTGGGTTTTCACGACTACGTGAACCTGCAGATGAACGCCAAAGCCGCGTTGTCTGATAGCGGCACGATTAACGAAGAGTCATCCATTCTGAACTTTCCAGCGCTAAATCTGCGTGAGGCGCATGAGCGGCCCGAAGGCATGGAAGAGGCCGCCGTCATGATGGTGGGCCTCGAGGTGGAACGAGTCCGACAAGGCTTGGCTGTTTTGGCTACTCAGGCGCGTGGCGAGCAACGCAACTTGCGCTTGGTGTCTGACTACAGCATGCCCAATGTGAGCGACAAAGTGGTGCGCATTGTCCACAGCTACACCGACTACGTCAGGCGCGTAGTTTGGAAACAATACTGAGGTCTGTTTGCGGATTCTCGTCGTCACTCAATATTTTTGGCCTGAAAATTTTCGGGTGAATGACCTTGTCTGTGAATGGGTACGGCGCGGGCATCAGGTAACCGTGTTGACGGGCGTACCCAACTACCCAGCGGGCAAGATATTTGAAGAGTATTGCCAAAGCCCCAATGATTTTTTGCAATACGAAGGTGCCGATGTGGTGCGGGTGCCCATGCTGCCAAGGGGTACATGTGCTGTACAGCTGGTGCTCAATTATTTGAGTTTCGTGTTGGGTGCCATCTTGGTGGGAACGTGGCGCTTACGGAACAACAAGCCTGACGTTATTTTTGTTTTCGAACCTTCGCCGGTGACGGTGGGCTTGCCAGCAGTATGGCTCGGCAAATTAAAGCAATCGCCTGTGGTTTTTTGGGCGCTTGATTTGTGGCCAGAGACGCTGGTTGCGGTTGGTGCGGTTCGCTCTGACTGGGTGCTGAGGTGGGTGGGCCAAATGGTGAGATTCATTTACAACCGATGCACCTTAGTTTTGGGGCAGTCAAAAGCTTTTTTGGGCAGCATTGGCAAGTACTGTGACGATAAAACCAAGATTCGCTACTTCCCCAGTTGGGCCGAGGATGTGTTCTCGAATAAAACAGACTTTCGAGCGCCTGAATTGATCGACGCTCCCGGTGTGTTCACTCTGTTGTTTGCTGGGAATGTGGGTGAGGCGCAAGACATGCCTGCTGTATTGAATGCGGCAGAGCGGCTCAGGGATAATGAAAAAATTCGTTGGGTTATCGTCGGTGATGGGCGAAAGCTGGATTGGCTTCGCTCTGAGGTGTGCCAACGAGGGTTGGCTGATCAGGTGTTGTTGTTGGGACGATTTCCTGTGGAACGAATGCCTGCTTTTTATGCGCACGCTGATGCTTTGTTGGTTTCTCTTAAGCGTGACCCCGTGTTCAGCATGACGATACCGGGCAAAGTTCAGTCCTATTTGATGGCGGGGCTTCCTGTGATTGGGATGTTGGATGGTGAAGGTGCGGCCGTCATACAAGAAGCCAATGCTGGGCTGACCTGTGAGCCTGGCGATGGCGCAGGTTTGGCGAAAGCCGTTTTAGCTTTGCTTGAGATGGCGCCAGAAGAACGTTCACGATTGGGTTTGAATGGTCGAAAGTATGCTCAACAAGAGTTCGGTCGTTTGAAATTGATGGATCGCATTGAAGCGCTATTGACTGAAGCAGTGGGCATCAAAAAATCCAAGGCCTGAAAGAAGAAGATGATTTTGGTGACTGGAGCAACTGGTTTTGTCGGCACTGCATTGGTTAGGCGACTCATTTCTGATGAAGAATCAAAGCTTGTGGTAGCTGCGGTACGCTCCTCAACACACTCCTTGCCTGATGGTGCTCGACTTGTTCAGGTTAGAACGCTTTGTACTGAGACGGACTGGAAACCTGCATTACAAGGAGTGAGTGCGTTGGTCCATTGTGCAGCTCGTGTGCATGTGATGGACGACAGAAGCTCAGACCCCTTGGCCGAATTTCGTAGGGTGAATGTTGAAGGTACGGCCAATCTTGCCCGTCAAGCTGCCGCCGCAGGTGTTCGGCGCTTTATTTTTTTAAGCTCCATCAAAGTGAATGGCGAGCTCACTACAGATGGACAGTCATTTGCTGCAGATGCTGTGCCAGCACCCCATGATGCCTATGGCGTTTCAAAGTATGAGGCTGAGCAGTCGCTCCGTCAGATCGCTGCTGAAACGGGGATGGAGGTGGTGATCATTCGTTCGCCATTGGTTTATGGCCCAGGGGTCAAAGCGAACTTTGCGACATTGATGCAATGGATGGCTCGTGGCTTGCCTTTTCCCTTGGCCGCTGTGACACAAAACCGCCGCAGTTTGGTGGCTTTGGACAATCTGGTTGATTTGATCGTGACCTGTTTGGATCATCCCGCAGCCGCCAACCAGACGTTCTTGGTCAGCGATGGAGAAGACCTGTCGACCGCCGACTTGCTCCGCCGCATGGGCGGCGCCATGGGGCGCGCCGCACGTTTGTTTTACGTGCCAACGGCATGCTTAAAACTGGCAGCCCATCTGGTGAACAAGCCCGGCATTTACCAACGTGTGTGTGGTTCTTTGCAACTGGACATCACCAAGACCCGCCAGCTATTGGGCTGGGTTCCGCCCGTGTCCGTGAATGAAGGCCTGCGACGGGCCGCAGAGGGCTTGTATCGATGAAGCGATGGTTTGATTTGCTGCTGGCTGTGTTGGCGGCTGCTGTGCTGGCGCTGCCCCTTTTGTGGGTGGCTTTGGCGGTGCGCTTGACTTCGCCTGGCCCTGCCTTGTATTGGAGCGACAGGGTGGGGCGGCACAACCGTATTTTCAAAATGCCCAAGTTCCGCAGCATGCGAATCGACACGCCCGCCGTGGCTACGCACCTGTTGCAAAACCCCGAGCAGTGGCTAACGCCCATCGGTTCGTTTTTGCGCAAGTCCAGCCTGGATGAATTGCCCCAGTTGTGGAGCATTTTGATGGGGGATATGAGCTTTGTGGGGCCTCGCCCGGCTTTGTACAACCAAGATGACCTGATTGCGTTGCGCACATCGCGTGGGGTGCATGTGTTGTTGCCTGGCTTGACGGGGTGGGCCCAAATCAACGGACGCGATGAATTGCCCATTCCTCAAAAAGTGGCGTTGGATGAGAAATACTTGCAACAGCAAAGCCTTTGGCTGGACGCGAAGATCATCGCCTTGACAGCACTGAAGGTAATCAAAAAAGATGGGGTTACGCATTGAAAACTCAGTTGTACCGTTTGGCCGTGCCTATGTTGGCATTGCCGCGCTTGGCCAAACGGTTAATTGCTTTGTCGGTGGACATGGCGCTGTGTGTCTTCACCGTGTGGCTTGCTTTTTATTTGCGGTTGGGTGAGTTCGTCAGCCTGACAGATGGCGGTGAGTGGGCGACGGGCTTAGTTTGGGCAACACTGGTTTCGGTGGCGCTGGCCTTGCCGATTTTTGTGGTGTCGGGTTTTTATCGGGCTATTTTTCGCTACAGCGGATGGCCGGCGCTATTGACGGTGGGGCGAGCCGTTGGGGCATATGGCTTGTTGTATGCCTGTGTGTTCACGGTCATTGGTGTGGCGGGCGTGCCGCGCACTGTGGGCCTAATTCAACCTATGTTGTTGCTTTTTCTGGTCGGGGCTTCAAGAGCTTTGGCCAAGGTGTGGTTGGGGGGGCGTTACCAAAGTATTTTGCAAAGGGCAGCCCGATCTAAAGTGCTGATTTATGGCGCTGGCAACAGCGGTCGTCAGTTGGCGCAGGCCATGGCCAATAGTCACGACATGCAGGTGACTGGGTTCTTGGATGATGACGACCGCTTACACGGGCATGTGCTGAATGGTTTGCGCATTTATGCGGTGCACGACTTGCCAACGTTGGTGAGATCCGTGGGGGTGGGCTACGTGTTGTTGGCATTGCCCACCATCAGCCGCGCGCGGCGCAATGAAATTTTGAACACTTTGGCCCCTTTTAAGGTGGCTGTGCGCACCTTGCCAAGCTTGAACGATTTGGCGCAGGGTAAGGTGAATGTCTCTGACCTGCGCGAGCTGGACATCGACGACCTCTTGGGACGCGAGCCGGTGCAGCCCAATGGCTTGCTACTCAACCTCAACACGCTTGGTAAGCGGGTAGTGGTGACTGGCGCTGGCGGCAGCATCGGTAGCGAGCTGTGCCGACAAATTGTGCGCACGATCCCAAAGCAACTGCTGCTGGTGGATATGAGCGAGTTCGCGCTCTACCAAATTCATCAAGAGTTGTTGGCCGTGGCCGATGGGGTGGAGCTGGTGCCGCTGCTGGCTTCGGTGTGCGACGAGGTGCGCATGCACGAGATCATGGACACTTGGAAGCCGCACACTGTTTACCATGCCGCAGCCTACAAACACGTGCCCATGGTGGAACACAACCCCGCCGAAGGCGTGCGCAATAACGTGTGGGGCACCTGGGTGTGCGCTGAAGCTGCGGCCCGCTATGGTGTGCGTAACTTTGTGCTGATCAGTACCGACAAGGCCGTGCGCCCCACCAACATCATGGGGGCAACCAAGCGTTTGGCCGAGATGGTGTTGCAAGCAAATGCCCAGCTGCAATCCCAAACTTGTTTTTCAATGGTTCGCTTTGGTAATGTGTTGGGTTCTAGTGGTTCGGTAGTCCCACTGTTTCGTGAGCAGATTAAAAATGGTGGCCCCATCACACTGACGCATGCAGAGATAACTCGCTATTTCATGACCATTCCTGAGGCCGCACAGTTAGTTATTCAGGCCGGCGCTATGGGCACTGGGGGGGATGTGTTTGTGCTTGATATGGGGGAGCCAGTCAAGATCATCGATCTAGCGCATCGCATGGTGGAGCTATCTGGACTCACTGTGCGCGATGTACAGAACCCAAACGGTGACATTGAGCTTGCTGTGACGGGCTTGAGGCCCGGAGAGAAACTGTATGAAGAGTTATTGATTGGTCATAATCCAGAAAGTACGCATCATCTGCGCATCATGAAAGCGCATGAGCAATTTTTGCCATGGGCTGAACTTAAAGTCGTACTTGACGAGTTGCACAAGGCGATGCGTACAAATGACGTTCCAATGATTCGTCAATTGTTGCAACAGTTGGTGAATGGGTACCAAGCGAATGGTGATGTTGTGGACTGGATCTACATAGAGCAAGCGAGACAAACATGACAGTTTTTGTAACCGGTTGCGCTGGTTTCATCGGCAGCAATTTCGTCCACACTTGGTTGTCGTCGTCAGACGAAACCGTGGTGAATTTAGACAAACTCACCTACGCTGGTAACTTGTCTAATCTGGATGCTCTCAAGGGGGATCCGCGTCATATCTTTGTGAAGGGCGACATTGGCGACCGTGCATTGGTTTCTAAATTGCTAGCAGAGCACAAGCCCCGTGCCGTTCTGAATTTCGCGGCAGAAAGTCATGTAGACCGTTCCATCCACGGGCCCGGTGACTTTATTGAAACCAATGTGGTTGGCACGTTCAACTTGCTAGAAAGCGTGCGTGCTTATTGGCAAGACCTACCTGCTACCGATAAAGAAGCTTTCCGCTTTTTGCATGTGTCTACCGACGAGGTGT
>JACCDY010672118.1_pt1 | contig 38112 bp, 31 predicted proteins | sample 7446391 | NCBI WGS metagenome assembly JACCDY01 (sample SAMN15323451, study PRJNA562643) | freshwater metagenome | isolation source: river surface water | place: USA:Blue River Watershed | collected 2017-08-18 | reverse complement strand
TGAGAAACTAATGAAGGTATATTGGGTACGCAATAATGGCTCACGCCGTATTTTTTAAAGACGGGTTTGCCTAAACTTGTGATTTCAGATGTCTCGAAACAGCCTCCTTGGTCAATGCAAACATCAAGAATAAGCGTCCCGGGTTTTAGTTTGCTCACCATTTCTTCCGTCACCACACAAGGTGTTACGCCCGAATCCGAACGTAAAGCCCCCACAATGACCGTTGCGTCTTGTAAAGCGTGAGGTAAATTTTCGGAATCAATAACCTGGGTAACGAGTGGGAATCCCAAGGTGTGTTTTAAGCGTTGTAATTTATAAATGTCTTTGTCGAATACTTGCATCTGTATCCCAGCGTGCCAAGCAGCTCGTGCTACTTGCTCAACCACATGTCCTGAACCTAGTAAGACCAACTTACAGGGGGGGACGCCCGTGACATTTCCCATCAACACGCCAGGTCCTTTGTGATTACTCAGAATGCCACTCGCAATCGGAAGCACAAGCTGGCCAGCGATTTCAGCCATGATTTTAACAAAAGGATAGCCTCCTGCATTATCTTCTGCATATTCCAGCCCAATAGCAATCAATTGTTTCCGATTGATTTCGTCGAGTAATTCCCCGGATAATTGATTTTTAGATGCGCAAGAAACAAAGGATTGTCCGGGCATCATGCGCCCCACTTCTTCCAATGTAGGTGCATTGATTTTTAAGATCAATCCTCCCTGCCAAACTTGTTGTAAATCTTCCGTCACACTCGCACCGGCTAATAGGTAGTCGGCATCTGAAAATCCTGCACGTTCGCCTGCTCCTTTTTCAAGAATCACTTCATGGCCGTTGGCAACGAGCAATTGAACGGCTTGAGGTGTTAAGCCAATCCGATTTTCATAGGTTGATGTTTCTTTGGGAAGCGCGATTTGAATGCTTTTGGCATTTTGTTTGGTCCAACTCATCGCCTCCATCGGCATAATGCCCTGTTGGGATAATAACTCGTGAAAAGGATTTGTCATACGCATCTTACCAAGATAGGGTTAATTTTCGATGGGTTTCATTGATTGCCTCAATTTTCGCATTGACATGCGGGAAATCCCAAAGTTCTTCGGCTTGTTCTGGCCATTCAATCAAACAAATATGTCCAGAATCTAAATATTCTTCTATTCCAATGGCCAAGGCTTCTTGGATGTTTTTTAGTCGGTATAAATCAAAATGGTATACAATACCCTTGCTCGATTGGTATTCGTTGACCAAAGAAAAGGTCGGGCTTTGTACATTTTCTAAAACGCCCAATTGTTTGAGTATTTCCTTGGAAAGTGTCGTTTTCCCGACACCCATTTGGCCACGAAATAACCAAACACGTGGGGCGTCCTGCAGGGAGGCCAAGATTTCTTGGGCAACGACTGGTAAATCAGTTAATGTATAGGATTCCCAAATTCTCATAAATCAATATCTCCTAACTGTGGGCGAATTAAGATTTCTTCCAAAACTGTGGATGGGCTCATTTGATAGGCCGACCAAATAGTTTGTGCCACATCATTCGCCGGTATGAAGCGCGTTGCAGGTAGTTCAACGCCATCCCAAGAAGGGGTCAAGGTTGCGCCGGGAAGTATCGCAGTAACTTTTATACCTTGGTTTTTCAATTCCTCACGCAATACTTTGGTAAAGCCTAATAAGGCGAATTTGCTGATGCAGTAGGAACCACCAAGCGTGTAGGCTGTAATGGAAGCGGTCGAGCAAATGCTGAAAATATGCCCAGCTTGTTTCGCTTGAAAAGTAGGTAATAAAGCGCGTGTCAAATGATAGGCGCTATATAAATTCGTCTCGATGGTTTTCTCCAGAATATCTTCTGCTTCGTTTTGGATCTGGCCCGGCATGAAAACGCCCGTATTATTAATAAGCACATCAATTTGATTCGTCTGCGCTAATATCCAGTTGGCAAAATCCAGAACTTGATTTTTTTGACTTAAATCCGCCGCAAAGGTAAGTAAACGATCCGTTCCTAATTCTGCTTTCAGGGCGTCCAATTTCGCTTGGTTTCGGGAGCACGTGTACACGGTAAATTGTTCAGCTAAAAACTTTTTTACGAGTGCTTTACCAATTCCTTGGCTTCCTCCACTTATAACTACGGATTTGTTCATTATCTTTGAGAATTAGCGCGTTCTTAAATTCAAACGCATGTCAAAATTAGGTAAATATTTAATCTTCCTGAGTAAGCTTTTTACAAATCCTGAGAAATTTCGGGTGTATTGGGCATTAACAATGCAAGAATGCAAAGATATTGGCATTAATTCGATGTTGATTGTAACGATTGTGTCTTCTTTTTTAGGAGCAGTGACATGTGTTCAAACGGCGGCGAATATGGAGAATCCTTTCGTTCCTAAGTATATCATTAGCTTAATTGTGCGTGATTCAACGATTTTGGAATTAGGTCCTACGATTACCTGTGTTGTTTTAGCGGGTAAAATTGGGTCAAATATTGCAGGCCAATTAGGGACCATGCGCATTACGGAACAAATTGATGCTTTAGAAGTAATGGGGATTAATTCTCCATCTTATTTAGTGCTACCCAAAATGATTGCAGCGATGCTTACTTTTCCGATGCTTGTGACCATGGCTTGTTTTTTAGGAATTTACGGTGGCTATTTGGCAGGATGGTTGACAGGTTCTGTAACCCAACAATCTTACATATACGGTTTGCAGTTCGACTTTAAACCTAATTACGTATTGTTTGCATTAATCAAATCGGTCGTATTTGGTTTTTTAGTTGCTTCCATTGCGGCCTTTCAGGGCTTTTATACCAAAGGTGGAGCTTACGAAGTAGGCAAGGCAAGTACGGCCGCAGTTACCAATGCATGTATCGCTATTCTAATTGCCGATTATCTGTTAGCGCAATTATTGGTAGGTTAGATTCGCTCAATAAAAACTTCTGTTGTCAACGTTGAAATGGCCGCGCCACGATAGGTGCCAAACACTGGTGTGATTTCTTCGGGTAAGCAAGATGCTGCCAAAGGAATGTGATTCCCAGATACGACTTCGTGTTGGGTTGGATCATAACCTCGCCAGCCGCCACCCGGCAAATATACCTCTACCCAAGCATGTAAGTGATGCGTTTGATTGGGCACATCAACAGGCGCCGCTCCTGTGTAATAACCCGAAACAAATCGAGTTGCAAGCCCCATTGTTCGGCAAAGCGCAGAGAAAAGTACCGCATAATCTCGGCAAGACCCTTTTCGATTTAAAAGGGTGAATTCGGGTGTATGGGGCGCACCTTCCTCGCGAATTTCATAGGCGAAATTTTTGTAGATGAACTCGTTTATCAGCATTAAAAACGCAGATGTTTCATATTGCACCTTCGAAGCGAGTTGGCGTGCTGTTTGTTCTACAACGGATGTAACTCCTTCGAGTCCTAAATAGGGGCTTAGCGTTTTTAAATAGGAATTTGAATAGCGCATCGGGAGTCGTTTGCTTTCGAAGGGAAAATAAACGAAATCGAAGGGATTAAATTCAGTTGTTTCCACTTGGGCCTGCATTTGAATTTGCAGGAAATTAGTGGGATCCTTGAAAAATAAGATATTTTGGATGTTCCCCTCGGGGTCTAAATTCTTTGAAATCTGTACCGGTTGCGGTTCAATGCGTAAGTCAAACGACTGCACGCTTAGTAATGAGCTTTTTCTGGGATGTAAATACAAGACATGCGGATCCAGGGTGACGGGTTCGCTGTATTGATATTGAAGGCTATGATGTATTTTAGCGATCATCGGCTCGGTAATGTAAGCAAACTCTTCATCCAATGTTCATCGATTGTCTCGAGCGAATTACGCAAGGCTAAATTCCATTCGTCGGAAATCTTTTGCATGTCCTCTTTGTGTAATCGAATTTCTTTGGCTTTGAAACTATTCTTTTCGTAAACCACAACATCTATTGGGTAATCAACATCATTTGTGCTCACTTGTGTGGCATCAAAAGATAAGAAGCCCATTTTAAGTGCATCTTTTAAGGGAGTCTCAAAGCTGAGGTTACGGTTCAAGAGGGGTTTTCCATAATTGGAATTACCTATGATTTGGTACTTCAAACCATCATTGATTTCAATCCAATTGCCTTCCGGGAAGATTAGGAACAATTTATGTTCGCTGTCTTTGGGCATTTGTCCACCTACGATGGCATGAAGATTAAAATTATAACCTTCTTTTTCTAAAGCCTCACGATCTTCTTGTGCGACCTTTTTAAGCATTTGGCCGAAAGCCGTTGCTGCCTGGAACATGTAATCATAGCTTGATTCTTCTTCTTCAATTTTTTGATTGAAGTAGGTGACTGCTTTGTCGCGCACAGAACGCAAACCTGCCGTCATGATGAATAAGCTGTGCTTATTAATTTCATGAATCGATATTTTCTTGTTGGAATACATTTCATTTCCCGCCGTAATACGGGTATCGGCAATTGCAATAAGACCTTCTTTAACGGTGATTCCTAAACAGTATGTCATAAATGATGGGTGGCAAATGGGAGCGCAATATTACAAATTAAAATTGAGAAGCCGGGTTAGCTGACCGGCTTCAAATCGAAATAGGTGTTGAAAATGGTCTGGCCGATTTCGTTGTTTTTACTTTGGAAATTATCTAAAAACTGATGTAATCCTGTATTCAAAATGTCATCGATTTCCGTGAATTGCACTTCGGAAAGCAATTTGGATACTTTTTTCTCGGCAAGGTTGGAATATCCGCTATCGAAAGATGTGCCTGATATTGCATACAAAGATGCTTCAGCTTCTTGTAAACAATGTACCACAGAACGTGGAAAGCTTTTGTCTAGGATCAAAAACTCCACAATGTTCTTCGGGTTAATGACCTTGTATTGTTGGCGAAACATGTTGTAGGCCGAGTTGGATTTCAGCACCGCCGACCACAATAATAGGTCCAGCGGAGAACCAATCGCGTCTATATCCGGGAGGAGTGTAAAATACTTCACATCTAAGAAACGCGTAGTTTTGTCGGCGCGCTCAAGTAATTTCCCCAATTGGCCAAAATGCCAGCCTTCTCCTCGAGTAATAGTAGAGTCCACAATGCCGTAAAATAATTGACTTCCTGATTTGATTTCCTCCAAAAAGCCTTGATAGCGGGAAATTTCCCATTCTCTACTCCCTTCGACACGATCTTTAACTTTCCAATAGATTTGGTTGACGTATTCCCACATTTCCCTGGAGATGCTCTCGCGGATGGTTCGTGCATTTTCACGTGCGCTGTACAGGCAAGATAGAATGGAGTTTGGATTGCTTTCGTCAAATGTCATGAAATAGAGGACATTTTCTCGATTAGCCGCCGGGTAATGCTCAAAGAAATTGTAATGATCGGCTGTGGCGACAATAAGTGGTTCCCATTGTTCTGGGACATTGGGTGGTAGATCCAATGCAAGGTTGAAATTTACTGAAATGAAACGCGCGTAATTGTCGGCGCGTTCAATGTACCGATTCATCCAATAGATGGAGTTTGCTACTCGACTTAACATAGGCTGTATAATTTTTAAATGCTTGATTACCTATAAGGTATTTTTAAAATTAGCCTTTTTTTCGAGTTAGCCGCATGCTTGTGCGCGATATTTTAAAAAGTCTTTCGAAACTTCAGATTATCCTTGATTTATTCCCATAATCTTGAGGGCATTTTGTATTTTTGTTACTTAGCTTTTTGAATCCCTTTTTATGTTTTACCAGTACCTTATCAAGCCTTTCTTTTTTCTGTTTGATCCTGAGCGCGCACATTATTTGCTTGCGGATATCATCAAGTTTTCGATGAAGATTCCGGGTGTTCCGGCATTGTTTCGACTCATTTATGGATATGAGCATCCGAGCTTGGCGCGAACGGTTTTTGGTATACGATTCCCTAATCCGGTTGGATTAGCAGCGGGATTTGACAAGAATGCCCTTTTGGTGGATGAGTTTTCGCATTTGGGATTTGGCTTTATCGAGGTGGGAACTGTTACCCCCAAGGCACAAGCAGGAAATGATAAGCCTCGTTTATTTCGTTTACCGGCTGATGGAGGGATTATAAATCGGATGGGATTCAACAATGAAGGCTTGGATGCGATGAAAAAGCGCTTGCAAGACCGTAAGTCTCAAGTGATCATTGGAGGGAATTTGGGAAAAAATAAAGTTACCCCAAACGAGGAGGCAGATGAAGATTATTGCAAAGGTTTTGAAGCCCTGTATGATGTCGTGGATTATTTTGTGGTCAATGTGAGTTCGCCCAATACGCCTAATTTGCGTGCATTGCAGGAGAAGGAGCCACTTCAAAATTTACTAATGCGCCTTCAAAACTTGAATGCTGCCAAGCCCAAGCAAAAGCCTATTTTGCTTAAAATAGCCCCCGATTTGACGAATGAGCAATTGGATGATGTGATTGAAATTGTTTTATCCACGAAGATTGCCGGATTGATTGCGACGAATACGACCTTGTCACGCGATGGGCTGCATTCCGATGAATCTTTGAAATCGCAATCCGGCGGCTTAAGTGGTAAGCCGGTACGTGCGCGGTCGACGGAGGTGATTGCTTACATTCATCAAAAATCTAATGGACAAATTCCGATAATTGGGGTGGGAGGGATTCATTCTGCGGAAGACGCCCTTGAGAAATTGCGTGCAGGAGCGAGTTTGGTGCAAATTTACACGGGATTCATTTATGAAGGTCCGGGGTTGATTAAGGAAATCAATCAAGGAATCGTACATGCGGGACTGTAAAAATGATTTTGTAAATCGAATCAAAAAGTCGAAATTTATATGTTAAATATGATTGTTTCTTAGATGGCCAAGAAGATAGTAAATCCTACGAGTACCCTTCAAATTAATTTTGATTCTGAAAACAGGAAGCCCAAAACACCTGCTGAGATTGCATATCGCGTTCGATTGATTTTCGGATGTTTTTTGTTGCTTGTTGGTTTTCTTTTGCTTTTTGCTTTCGGGTCAAGTTTCTTCGTAGGAGTTGCTGATCAGAGCGAAGTTTCGGAAGGAGCCTTGGATGTGATTGCAGGATCTGATATTCCGGTGAAAAACTGGGCAGGGCTACTAGGGGCAAAAATTGCACACTTCTTTTTGTTTAGAACTTTTGGTTGGTCGTCGCTTCTTTTGATTCCACTATTCTTTTTGTCAGCCATTAAATTGATTTTCAAACGCGAGGTGTATCCCTTGGATCGCTTAACCTGGCAACTTATTTTCTACATTATTTGGGGAAGTTTAATCGCGGGATTTTTTGTTTATCAATTGGATTTGCCTCATTCGATTGGCGGAGGCGTGGGATATTTTGTCAGTGAGAAATTAATTCAATTGATCGGATACTTGGCCATTTTTGCGCTTGGATTTGCGGGATTAGTGTTTTTGATTTTATTCTATCAATGGAATCCCTCTAAGCCTAAAGTCCAAACAGCAGCTTCTGGGGGTGCATTGCCAGTCGATGAGTTTGCTGAGGAAGAGGCCTTGTTTGATGATGACGATGATTCCCCGGTTCATGTGGATAATGAGGATTTAGAGACTTACCGCCCGCTTGTTCCACCAGTTAAGGTAGATGACGTAGAGGATGTATTGCCTGCTGATTTGCCGATTGTCGAAGAGCAAATTGCGGAAGCGGCATTGGAAGAAGTGGATGAAACGCCATTTACATTCAAGGTGGCTGATGAAGATGATGCGGCTGTTGAAGTTGAGGAAACACAAGCAACTACCCCTGTTCAGGCGAATGATTTAGTTGCCCAATTTGGTTTATATGATCCTACGGCTGACTTGCCTAAGTATGTCTATCCGACGCTTGATTTGTTGAAGGAATATGATCAGAAGAATCAGACAACGCAAGTGACGATGGATGAGCTGAAGGAAAACAAGGAGAAGATTGTGGAGACCTTGTTGAACTATGGCATTGGAATTCAGAAAATTGAAGCGACGATTGGGCCAACGGTTACGTTGTATGAAATTGTGCCAAAAGCGGGTGTTCGGGTCAGTAAAATTACCTCGTTGGAAGATGACTTATCGCTTTCTTTGGCAGCCATGGGTGTTCGTATTATTGGGCAAATGCCGGGTAAAGGCACGATTGGTATCGAGGTAGCGAATAAGAACCGAGAAATGGTTCCAGTACGTGCCGTGATTGGTTCGGAGAAATTCCAAAAGTCAACATATGATTTGCCGATTACCTTGGGTAAGACGATTTCGAACGAAATTTTTGTGGCTGATCTAGCCAAAATGCCTCACTTATTGATGGCTGGTGCTACGGGACAAGGTAAGTCGGTAGGTTTGAATATGTTATTGACGTCCTTAATTTACAAGAAACACCCTTCGACCTTGAAGTTTGTATTGGTGGATCCGAAGAAGGTTGAGTTGTCCTTATTTAATAAGTTGGAGCGCCATTTCTTAGCCTGTTTGCCCGATTCTGCGGAGGCAATTATTACGGATACTAAAAAGGTTGTGGCGACTTTGAATTCCCTTTGCAAGGAGATGGATATGCGTTACGATAAGCTGAAGGAAGCGGGATGTCGTAATATTAAAGAATACAATACGAAATTCATCAATCGCCGCTTGAATCCGAATGAGCATGATTTCATGCCGTATATCGTTTTGGTGATTGACGAATTAGCCGACTTGATGTTGACCGCAGGTAAAGAAGTGGAGCATCCGATTGCCCGTTTAGCGCAGTTGGCCCGTGCCATCGGTATTCACTTAGTTGTTGCGACACAACGTCCATCTGTGAACGTTATTACGGGTACAATTAAGGCCAATTTTCCGGCACGTTTATCGTTCAAGGTCATGTCGAAAATCGACTCCCGTACGATTTTGGATGCGGGAGGTGCTGATCAATTGGTGGGTATGGGAGACATGCTCTTATCGATGGGATCTGAGGTAATTCGTTTGCAATGTGCGTTTGTAGATACGCCAGAAGTTGAGGAGATTTGTGACTTTATTGGGAACCAACAAGGCTATTCATCTGCCTATTTATTGCCAGAACCTGATGCTGATGAAATGGGAGGCCAGGATCGAGGCGATGTGGATTTGGGCGATCGGGATTCGTTTTTTGATGAGGCAGCGCGTTTGGTTGTGATGCATCAGCAGGGAAGTACTTCCTTGATTCAGCGTAAATTGAAATTAGGTTATAACCGTGCAGGTCGATTGATTGATCAATTGGAGGCTGCGGGCATTGTGGGTTCTTTTGGCGGATCAAAGGCGCGGGAAGTATTGGTAAAATCTGAAGTAGAGTTAGAAGAAATTTTGAAAAATTTAAAGTAATGAAAAAGATATTAGCGTTTGTATTGTTATCGATCCCTGTCTGGGGGCAAGCGAATAAGGCCATAAGTTTAATAGATGGCATGCAGAAGAAATATAAAAGCATGGGGTCGTTTTCAGCAAATTTCAGCTATCAAACCGATGGTGGAAATGCGATGAATGGTTCGATTACCGTGAAGGGGACTAAGTTTCGCTTGAAGACGGCTGGACAGGAGATTTTCAATAATGGGAAAGAGGTTGCGACCTATATCAAAGAAATCAATGAAGTGAATATTTCGGCCTTTGATCCCGCGGATGGCGACTTGAATCCGGCAAAGATTTACACCTTTGACAAAAAAGGCTATAAGTTTACTTGGGTAGGTGAATCAGGCGGCGTTGCTACAGTTGAGATGGTTCCAGGTACTAAAGCGGCTCAGGTGAAGCATATCAGCCTTAAAATCAATACGTCGGACTTTACGGTGAAGTCTTGGACGATTGTCAATAAGTCGGGTAAGAAACAATTGTTTACAGTGACGAAATTGAATCCCAAAGCGGGTGCGGATGATGCGTTCTTTACATTTAATAAGAAGGCATTTCCTGGAGTAGAGGTGAATGATTTAAGATAACAATTACTAGACGCGATACTTCGCGTCTCTACAAATGCGAATAAAAAAAGCGCGAATTTCGCGCTTTTTGATTTTATGCCATTTCAAGGATTAATTGCTTCATGATTTCCAGACCGTCCGTATTATTCAAATCAGGATCTGCCGCACGTTCTGGGTGTGGCATCAATCCGAATACATTGCGTCCTTCATTGCAAATTCCAGCGATGTTCAATAAACTTCCGTTTGGATTGGCTTCTTCTGTTACTTGTCCATTCGCATCACAATAGTAAAATAAGATTTGATCATTTGCTTGTAGCGATGCCAAAGTTGCTTGATCCGCAAAATAACGTCCTTCCGCATGCGCGATGGGTATTTTGTAGGCTTTGTTACGATCTAACTCTTGCGTCAATAAAGCATTGTTTGTCGCAGCCTTCAGGTAGATATTTTTTGAAATGAATTTTTGGGAATTATTGCGTAATAAAACGCCAGGCAATAAATGTGCCTCAACCAATACCTGAAATCCATTGCAGATACCCATCAAATAGCCACCATTCTTAGCGAATTCAATGACGTGTTCCATGATAGGTGAAAAGCGTGCAATGGCACCTGATCGCAAGTAATCTCCATAAGAGAAACCACCTGGTACGATGATGAAATCACAGCCTTGTAAATCAGTATCCTTGTGCCACAATTTTATGGCCTCGTGGCCTAAGCTTTGAATTACGCCAACGGTGTCATCATCACAATTGGAACCCGGAAATACGATTACGCCAAATTTCATTTCTTTTCTGTCTTAATTTTGTGCAAAAATACGGGATTTCAGCGATTTATTTTAGCAATTCTTTATCAAATAAATAGCTTTCTTCATCCAATTCCGGTGCATGGTCTAATTGGATTTCTTGCCATGCTGAATTTGGATTGATTTTCTCGCCTGATTTAAGTGTGAGTGGAAAGCTGATGGCATCACTCAGGTTACTCCAGCGATAGCGCATTGTCCATGAATTGCCTGATTGAAGGATGCTATATTGCAAATTGGGATTCTTCACTTGATACAAGTAATTCAACATCAAATCCTTGATAGGCTTGTTCAAATGCTTGCTCCAAAATTCGACAACTTCTTGCGTATTCGTGTTCTTGTGATAAAAGGCTAAACAAAATTCGCGCATGGTTTTAAACCAAAGGGCATCATCTTGAATGATATTTCGCAAGGTATGGAACATCCAGGTTCCCTTGAAATACATGTCGGAATCCGGGTGCTGGTAATTGACCTGATAAGGGCCCGCAATCGGGAAAGCATAGCGAATGTTTCTTTTTTGACCATTCAAGTATTCTTGTGCTCTAGCCTTGCCAAATTTCTCCTCCACATAAATGGCCTCAGCATAAGTTCCTAAGGCTTCATGGATCCATAAATCTGCATGATCGGAACAAGAGATGGAATTACCAAACCATTCATGTGCCGACTCATGTATAATGATAAAATCGAAACCAAATTTGTTGTTTTTGTAGTGGTTACCATATGCCACTGCACTTTGGTGTTCCATGCCCCAATAATCGGTTTCCACTAAAGCATATCCATCCTGTGGGAAAGGGTAGGGTCCAAAATATTTCTCAAAAATGCGCAACATTTCTTCACTTTGCTCGAAGTGTTTTTTTGCAATTGCCTCATTTTCTTTGAGAACATAATAGTCTAAATCCAAGTTCTTGCCATTCAATTGCTTCATCGTTTTGGACCAATGCGCATAATCGGCCATATTGATGCTAACATTATACAGATTAATCGGATAGCTGACTCTCCAATGATATTCGTCGGTGGATGCCTTGCTGATTTTTTCTACCAGATTTCCGTTGGAAACAGAAACCAGTCCTTTCGGGCCTTCGATGTGGATGTCCATGGATGCGGGTTCGTCGGAAGGATGATCCTTGCAGGGCCACCAAACCGATGCACCTAATCCCTCACAGGATACGGTTACCCAAGGATTTCCTTTGGGATCTTTTGTCCAGGAAAATCCGCCATCCCAAGGCGGTTTAACAGCCGGTCGGGGATTTCCGTGGTACTTCACCCAAACCGTTTGAACTTGTTTGGTGGGAATCAATTTGCCTGCTTGGATGAAGATCGCATTGCCATCCCGTCGGAAGTTTACTTTTTTATTGGCCCAACGGATTTCGTCTACAACCAAGTTGGCAAATAAATCTAATTGAATCTCTTTTGTTTGTTGGGTCGTAACAAAACGAATGCTATTCGTTCCTGCAATGCTTTTTTCTGCCGGATTCACAGCCACATGTAAGTCGTAATGCAGTACATCGAAACAAGCTCTTGCCGGGCTTAATGTTCCGCGAAGACTATCCGCATGGCTGAATTTTTGTGCAAATAAACCGAAGGGGATCAGGAGAATGAAGAGTAATTTCTGGGTCATTGGAATGAAATGTGAATTTAAAGATATAAAAAAAGCTGCACCTTGAAAGTGCAGCTTTTGATATACATGCAGAAAAATACTAGTAACGGTAATGCTCCGGCTTGAATGGACCCGCTTGAGGTACGCCGATGTATTCTGCTTGTTCTTTTTCTAATTTCTCCAACTTCGCACCGATGTGAGCTAAGTGCAAGAATGCTACTTTCTCATCTAAGTGTTTGGGTAAGATATACACTTTGTTCTCGTAATTTTTAGAATTAGCCCATAATTCCAATTGAGCTAATGTTTGGTTACAGAATGAGTTCGACATCACGAAAGATGGGTGACCCATGGCACAACCTAAATTTACCAAACGACCTTCTGCCAAAACGATAATGTTTTTACCGTCGATGGTGTACATGTCAACTTGAGGTTTGATTTGGTCTTTCGTAGAACCGTAGTTGTTGTTTAACCATTCCATGTCGATTTCATTATCAAAGTGACCGATGTTACAAACAATCGCTTTGTCTTTCATCGCTTTGAAGTGACGATCACGGATGATTTTTACGTTACCTGTAGCCGTAACAAAAATGTTTGCGCGTGAAGCAGCTTCATCCATCGGAACAACTTCATAACCATCCATGGCCGCTTGAAGCGCACAGATTGGGTCGATTTCTGTGACCAAAACACGGCAACCCGCACCACGTAATGAATCAGCAGAACCTTTTCCTACGTCACCATAACCTGCTACCACAGCAACTTTACCAGCTAGCATCAAGTCAGTTGCACGACGAATCGCATCAACCAATGACTCTTTACAGCCGTATTTGTTATCAAATTTAGACTTCGTTACCGAGTCATTCACGTTGATCGCAGGTAAGAATAATGTGCCATTCTTCATGCGCTCATATAAACGGTGAACACCTGTTGTTGTTTCTTCTGAAAGACCTTTAATGCCTTCGATTAACTCAGGATACTCATCAAAAACCATGTTTGTCAAATCACCACCATCATCCAAGATCATGTTCAAGGGTTGACGATCTTCTCCAAAGAATAAAGTTTGCTCGATACACCAGTTGAATTCTTCTTCATTCATGCCTTTCCAAGCATAAACAGGAATACCTGCCGCTGCGATAGCTGCTGCTGCGTGGTCTTGCGTAGAGAAAATGTTACAAGAAGACCAAGTTACAGCGGCTCCTAAAGCTGTTAATGTTTCGATTAAAACCGCAGTTTGAATGGTCATGTGTAAACAACCTGCGATACGAGCACCTTTTAGGGGTTGTGCTGCGCCAAATTCCGCACGTAGCGCCATTAAGCCCGGCATTTCAGCTTCTGCTAATTGAATCTCTTTGCGACCCCAGTCGGCCAATGCAATGTCTTTAACTTTGTAAGGTACGTAAGTGCCTGATTGTGATGCCATTGTGTATTGTTTTTTATTTCGAATTCTTAAGAAAGTGCAAATTTAGCCCTTTATTGTTGCCCAACAAAATTTTGTTTTAATAAACGATTGACTAAGATTCCAAGAAAGCTAAAACACTTTCGAGTTGGATCCCACGAGAACCTTTTACTAACAAAAAGCTATTCGTAATGGGGTTATCTTGTAACCAATTATGTAGTCCAAATTTGTCTGGGAAATAATAGGCCTGAGGCAAATGGATTAATGCATGTTGCATGTAATTACCTACAAGAAGTACCTTCGAAAATTGGAATCTAGCGATTAGTTTACCAAGAGAAGCGTGTTCACTTGCTGATAAATCACCCAATTCAAACATGTCGCCTAGGATGACAATTTTAGGGTTATTTTCTGTTTCTGCAAAATGAGAAATAGCAGCCTCCATGGAAGATGGATTCGCATTGTATGCGTCCATTAAGACTTGGTTGGATCCTATTTTGATGAATTGCGATCGATGGTTCGTTGGCTGGTAAGAACTAATTCCAATCCGACAAGCTTCATCGCTTAAGTCAAATGCTTTTCCAACGGCAATGGCCATTTGGATATTTTCAAAATTATAAATTCCGGGGAGGTGTGATTTTACCAGGCTTCCATCAGCACAGGAAAAAGTAATGGTTGGTTTCGCCTCGATGAGGCTTGTGGGCATCTCCCCATTTGCCACGATGCAATTGGCGATGCCGCGCTCTTCGCTCATCTTGTGCACGACATTTTTGTCTTTTGGTAAAAAGACCGTTCCGCCATGTTGGGCAACATAATCAAATAATTCCCCTTTTCCTTTGCGGACACCCGCCTCCCCGCCAAAGCCTTCTAAATGGGCCTTGCCGATATTGGTAATTAAGCTGTGTGTCGGCTGAGCGATTTCAACCAATTCTTTGATGTCACCTTGCTTATTCGCACCCATTTCGATCACCGCAACTTCATGCGTGGATTTGATCTGCAAAATGGAAAGCGGAACGCCAATGTGGTTATTTAAATTCCCAGCAGTGGCATAGCAATGGTATTTTTGAGATAGGACCGAAAATAATAATTCTTTCGTCGTTGTTTTGCCGTTTGAACCCGTTAATCCAATGATAGGAATACTCAGCGTATTACGATAATCCCGTGCTAAATCTTGAAGGGCTTTTAGGCTATCCTCCACGAGTAAGGTCTGATCGCCTGTTTCGAAGTTTATGTCATCGATGACTGCGGCTATGGCTCCTTTTTCTAAAGCTTCTTTCGCTAAGGCATTGGCATTGAAATTAGGACCTTTCAAAGCGAAAAATAGATTTCCTGGTTGAATCTTACGTGTATCCGTGCAGACACCTGTTGAGGATAGAAAAAAATCTAAAAGAGCTGAATTTAAAATCTTCATGTTAATTTTAGTGAGCCTTTGTTTTCTTGCAGGTGCAAATATCGAATGAAAAATTGTTTAATCCTTTTATTGTACTTGATAAGTATGCAAATCCAAGGCCAGACCTTACGATTTGATGTGTTTCAAGGCATGACGGTTAGTCAAAATGGCCAAACGCTATCGAACGCTTGGTCTGGAGGAATGAATTCCATGCAATACCAAAGTATGGATTTAAATGGGGATGGCGTGCAGGATTTGATAACGTATGATCGGACGAGCCAACAAATTTCCACTTTTTTGCAGGATGCTAGCGGAACGTTTCATTTCACCACCAATTATGCTAGCCTATTCCCCTTCATCGAAAATTGGTTCGTCCTGGTGGATTATAATCAAGACGGTCGGAAAGATTTATTTTGTTCCAGCTCAGCTGGCATCAAGGTTTACCAAAATAAATCCAAGCAAGGTCAAGTACATTTCGAGAAAATACAAGATTCCATATATACTCAAGGTTTTGCAGGTCTGGTGAATTTGTATGTTGCCTCTCCTGATATCCCTGTTATTGCGGATGTCGATCATGATGGAGACATTGATGTGCTGACTTTTGAGCCAGGAGGTCATTACATCGAATTTCATGAGAATGTTTCCTTGCAAAAATCGGGTAAAGCGGATTTGGATTTCCAAAAATCATCCCAGAACTGGGGTAATATTGTTCACTTTGATTGTAGGGAAGCCCAAATACTAAACTCCGAAATTCATGCTCAAGCTGTAGGACAGGTAAATCGAGCTGAACACGTAGGAAATGCCTTGGGAAGGTCCGCTACGAATGATTTATACATGGGACATGTTTCTTGCAACAATTTGGCTTTTGTGAAAAATCATGGAACCAACAAACAAGTAAACTATTCAAATGTTGATTTTGACTATTTATCCGCTTTTCCAGGCCTTACTGGCATGTTTTTTTCTGCAAGTCCACTTCCGTTAAACGCGAATCAGGAAGATCTATTTGTTTCAGTGAACACAGCCGATAATGCAGGTTTTTTGCAGGATTTTCAGCATTCATCCTTTCAGATTTCAGCGGGAAAAGTAAAACCCTTTTTACAAGATCAAATGATCGATGTAGGGGAGAAGGCGAGTCCTTGTTTTTTTGATGTGGATGACGACGGGGATTTAGATTTATTGATTGGGCACGCTGGTTATCGGAAAGGAAATGACGTTCGTGCAGGAATTTATTTATATGAAAACCAAACTGGTGTTTTGGTTTTTAAAAGCTCGGATTATTTAGGACTCGCTTCACGAGAATCGCTTACGGACATTGTTTTGCAAAACCAAGATGGCCAAGTCCTTGTGGTTGGTCAAAGTTCGCAGGGCCCTCAAGTTTTTAAAATCAGGCGTCAGCAATTAATTCCTTTTAATCTAGCATTGAGTTTCGGAGACGTACCGATTGTTAGTCCATGGGGGAATCTAGTTTTATCAAAATCGGGACGTATTCGTTTGGGGAGGAATGCCGACTGGGGGCAATTGAGTAAAGAGACTTGGCAACTGCGAACTTGTCAAATTACTGATCTAGATGGAGATGGAACACCAGAATTTATTGGTTTAGACATGCATGGAGCATGGCATTTGGGGAATTACGAAGCAGACTTGGATGCGATAACTTGGCGATCAGCGGATTTTCAAGGTTTTTCCGTGGGCAGAAATGCGCGTTTAAGTGTGACTGATATCAATGCGGACGGTCGGCAGGATTTGATTGTTGGAACCGGCGCTGGCGGAATTTATTTATTGGAGAATAAGAGTAATTCACCAGTTTGGGATGACATAGAGAATAAACACTTACAAGTTTGGCCTAATCCACATTCAGGTCTCATTCACGTATTGACAAGTCAGCCTGGGGAATTGCAACTATATAATACGATGGGTCAAAAAATTTCAGCGACCACGATGCAAGCAGGAAAAACCTATGATTTTTTGAGTTCGGGTATGTCGGTATTACGCTTTGTAGATACAAGTGGAAAAGTGACTACACAAAAACTCCAACAAGATTAAAAGAATTTTCCGGCACCTAAGACGATTTGGCGTAAGCTGACGATGATGATAACAATACCTACCAAAATCATCATGCTCTTCGCCGGTAGCTTATTGGCCAAACGTGCAGCGATCGGAGCAGCCACAACACCCCCTAAAATTAAGCCGGCAATGACTTGCCAATAGCCTAAGCCAATCACCGTAAAGAAGGTAATCGAAGAGGCAAGGGATACAAAAAATTCAGTAAGGTTAACGCTTCCAATCGTATATTTCGGATGGCGTCCCGAGGCAATTAATGTGGATGAAACGATAGGGCCCCAGCCACCACCACCGATGGAATCTAGGTAACCGCCGAATAGTGCCAACCAGCCCACTTTCTTTAATTGGCGTTTTTCTTGTCGTTTGATTAATGCTTTTCGGATGATGATTGCCCCTAAAAATAAGGTGTAAATGGAAACGGTCGGTTTAATGTAGCCTGCGTAAACTTCTAAAGAAGAAAGTACATAGGCTCCTAAAATGGCACCAATGACTCCTGGAATAACTAAGGTTTTAAACAGTTTGGAATTAACATTCCCAAATTTCAAGTGCATGTACCCTGAAACGCCCGAGGTGAATACTTCAGATGCATGTACGCTGGCAGAAGCTGCAGCAGGAGTGATGCCTACCGACATTAAAAAAGTAGTCGCAGTAACACCATAAGCCATACCGAGGGCTCCATCAATCATTTGGGCAATAAATCCGCCTAGCACATAATATAGAATTTCTGAATCAACTGTATTAAAGACGGCAATGATATTTTCTGCCGTGAGATATGAGAATAATAAATGTCCAACAATCATTAATGCTAAGGCATTACTGATGTGTATGATTACTTCCGTGATGCTTCGCTCTCTTTTCCAAATGATGTTGATTGCTTTTAATAAGCTTGGAAATTTAGGCTTTTGGGGCGTTGACTCAGGTTGTGTGGACATGGGTAAAATTTATAATCCTACAAAACTAATAGACTTTACTTAATCTACCAATAAAGTAGAGTAAATATTTTTTCATAAAATTCGTGTAAATTGCATGCCCTTTTGAAAAACAAACAATTATATGCGTTCAGAGTATCAATTTCGTGAGATCGAAAAAGCGTGGCAAGGATTTTGGGAGCAAAACCAAACATTCAAAGCACAGGTAAATCCTAATAAACCCAAGTATTATGTGTTGGACATGTTTCCTTATCCATCGGGAGCGGGACTGCATGTAGGCCATCCACTGGGGTACATCGCTTCAGATATCATGGCGCGTTATAAGCGTTTGCAGGGATATGAGGTGTTACATCCCATGGGATTTGATTCCTTTGGTTTACCTGCTGAGCAATATGCGATTCAAACGGGTCAGCATCCTGCGATTACCACGGAACAAAATATTACTCGTTACATTGAGCAATTGAAAAACATGGGTTTTTCGTTTGATTGGACGCGTGAAGTACGAACGTCGGATCCCGGTTATTACAAATGGACGCAGTGGATTTTTATGCAATTATTTAATGCTTGGTATAACCAAGAAACGGATATGGCTGAGTCGATTGATACCTTGAAAAGTATTCTAGCTTCCCGAGGTTCTATCGGCTTGAAAGCGGTTTGTGAAGACGATGTGGAGCGTATTTCAGCGGATGCTTGGAATGCCATGAATGAGGAGGAGCAATATAGCTATTTATTGAATTTTCGTTTGGCTTATTTGGATGATTCGGTTGTCAACTGGTGTCCACAATTAGGTACGGTGTTAGCGAACGATGAAGTTAAAGATGGTTTATCTGAGCGTGGAGGTTATCCAGTGGAGCAGAAAAAAATGCGCCAATGGTCGATGCGCATTACGGCCTATGCAGATCGTTTATTACGTGGTTTAGAGGAGGTAGATTGGTCGGATTCCTTGAAAGAACAACAACGCAATTGGATCGGAAAATCAATCGGGACAGATGTGGAATTTGCCATTGAGGGTATTTCGGATAAGAAACTCAAGGTGTTTACGACGCGTGTAGATACGATTTATGGAGTTTCTTTCATGGTGTTAGCGCCAGAGCATGAATGGGTGGCGGAATTAACAAAGCCAGAACAACAGGCTGACGTGGATGCCTACATCACATGGACGAAATCTCGTTCGGAATTAGATCGTGTTTCAGAAGTTAAAACCGTTTCAGGGGTATTCACAGGTTCTTATGTGATTAACCCATTGAATAATGAGCGTGTGCCTTTGTTCTTAGCCGATTATGTGTTGGCTGGTTATGGAACGGGTGCTGTAATGGGAGTCCCTTCTGGAGACCAACGTGACTGGAATTTTGCCAAACATTTTGATTTGCCTATTCCTGCCATCTTAGATGCGCAAAAAGATATTGAAAAACAGGCTGATAATACCAAAGAGGGGAAATATATCAATTCGGGGATTATCAATGGCATGGGCTATAAGCAAGCTACAGAAACGTTAATTCAATGGTTGGAGGAACGTGGAATAGGCAAGGGAAAAGTGCAATACCGCATGCGAAATGCCGTATTCTCCCGTCAGCGTTATTGGGGAGAGCCCGTTCCGGTATATTTTAAGCCTACGGCCTCAGGCCACTTATTGCCTTATTTAATTCAGGAGTCTGAATTACCTTTAGAATTGCCTAAAATCGATAAATATTTACCTACAGAAACGGGTGAGCCGCCATTAGGACGTGCTGCGGATTCATGGAAATACCAGGGGCAATATGATTACGAATGGTCGACCATGCCGGGTTGGGCTGGTTCATCTTGGTACTGGTATCGTTACATGGACGCACAAAATGATGCTGCATTTGCTTCCGCGGAGGCAGTGAATTATTGGAAAGCTGTTGACCTGTACATTGGTGGTTCTGAGCATGCCACGGGACACTTGTTGTACTCGCGTTTTTGGAATAAGTTCTTGAAGGATTTAGGGTATGTAGCGGAGGAGGAATTTGCGAAGAAATTGATTAATCAAGGGATGATTCAAGGTCGGTCAAATTTTGTCTATCGTGTTAAAAATTCCGATCGAGTGACTTTTGTGTCACATGGATTAAAAGATCAATACGATGTGGCTGCGCTGCATGTGGATGTGAATATTGTGGAGAATGACGTGTTAGACGTAGAAGAATTCAAGCGTTCTCGTAACGATGTACCTTCGGATGCGCAATTCATCTTGGAAGATGGAAAATACGTTTGCGGTTGGGAAGTGGAGAAAATGTCCAAATCGAAATTCAACGTTGTGAATCCGGATGATTTAATTGCCAAATATGGTGCAGATACCTTGCGTGTGTATGAGATGTTCTTGGGGCCATTGGAGCAATTCAAGCCTTGGAATACAAATTCCATCTCTGGGTCGCATAATTTCTTGCGCAAGGTATGGCGTTTGTTCTTTGATGAGCAAGCACAAAAATCGCTACTGGTGGATACTTCAGCAACTCCGGAAGAATTAAAGGTTTTACATACAGCCATTCGCAAGGTTCAGGATGACTTGGATCGTTATTCATTTAATACGGTTGTCTCGACCTTGATGATTTGCGTAAATGATTTAGGCCAATTGAAATGCCATAAGAAATCGGTGCTTCGTGAATTGGTTTTATTGCTATCTCCCTATGCGCCGCACATGGCCGAAGAATTATGGTTGGCCTTAGGAGAAGAAGCAGGAAGTATTTCGCATGCCAAATTCCCGGTATTCAATCCTGAATTTTTGGTAGAGAATGAATTCAATTATCCGATTTCCTTTAATGGGAAGGTGAAATTAACCTTAGCCTTTTCTGCGACGGCAAGTCCCGCTGAGGTGGAGGCAGCTGTGCTGGCTAATGAACAAGTGCAGAAACACTTGGATGGCAAAGCACCTACGAAAGTGATTGTGGTTCCGAAACGGATTGTGAATATAGTATTAGGGAAATAGATTGAAAGGGCTGAGGAATCAGCCCTTTTTAGTTGTGGACAACAAGATCAATAACTTTAAATAATGTGAGGCAAAAGGTCATTAAGCCAAGTGTCCATTTGATATGTGATTTCATTGTTTTTTCAATTGTAGCCTCGATTCTAGCTTCAAAAGAAACGAATCTCGCTTCAAGGGTTTGAAATTTGCCTTCAAGGGAATAGAATCTATTTTCAAGTTCATAAAACCTTCTTTCAAGTTCATAAAACCTTTTTTCAAGTTCATGAAATTTGCCCTCGAGTACAATGAATCTACCCTCTAGTACTTGGAATCTACCCTCAAGCTCAATAAATTTTCCTTCAAGTTCACAAAAGTCCATCCGCAATTGTGCCACATCTGCAGCCACTTCATCCAATCGCTGATCCAAATGATTAATGTGATTGAATGCAGATTTCATGAGAAGGGTGTTCACATCCTGATCCGTTAATGCTTCACCCAAGGAAAACTTGTTCTCAATCAGCTGAATTCGTGGCTGAATCATTTCGAGGAGTAGGTTCTCAATTTTGATATTCTTTTTCATCTTACGGGCTAAGTTTGATGACACAAATTTCGTCCGGAGAAATACCTTTTCCTATTCAAATAATAACTAATTGAATGATTATCAATGAATTGATTTAATCCATTCGCGAATGAGGGCGACACCTTCTTGGTGAATAATGGTGCGGCCGAGTTCCGGCATCATGACACCAGGATCATGCGAATTCATCCGATAGAGCAAAATACTTTCTGCGGGTTTCCCCGCAACGATGTCATACAATAAACCGCCTGACCCGCGACCTGCCGCCACGGGTGATTTCATGATGCCGTAAGCCGTCGTACCATAATAGCGATAATCTAAAAATAAGCCAGAACTCTTAGCGGGTCCTTTCGGATTGTGGCAATGCGCACAATTGATGTCTAAATATGCCTTTACTCGTTCATTGAGTGGAGCATTCTCGTCGATATACGAAACGAATTTTGGCCTAGTTCCGGGTACATTTGTCAACTGATTCGTCTGACTCCAATAATCCAATTGGTTTTCTTCTCCATGGGCATAGCGCATCGAGGCATTCATTTGTCGGGCGCTTGGACCTATCGGCGTCATTATGCCATCGCGTTCGTGGCATCCTTTGCATTGATTCATATTCGGCACGACATAATGAACCTGCTGCTTTTTACCCTGCATGTTTTTGAACTCCACCAAACTCGTCCCTCCAGCTACTTCTAAATAGGCTTCGGTTTGCTCTTCATTCCAAATATAAGGCAATGCCACCCAGCCTGTAGTTTCGTGGCTTAGGATACGTGTTTCCATGATTCGCCGACCGGATTCCGGTTTGCGTTCATCGATGGGATAATAAAAGGTTTTGGCTATGCGTGTTCCCACCGGGAATTGTAAAACGGAATCCGGATTATAAGCGACTGATTTTCCTGCAGGTAATTGAACGAAACGTAATTTATGGGCGTAATCTGAAAATAGGGGACTTGTTAGCTCATAAGGTGTAACACCGTTGACTGGAATTTGATCCTTCAGGTTCCCTTGAAACAAGCCATAATCGGACAATTTCATTGGGAATTTAGGTGCTTGTTGGTACGAAAATAAGCCAAGAAGTAAGATGAATCCCAAGTAACGCATGCCTAAAATTGGTTCGATTTGACATATTCCTGTACACAATCCAACTCCGCGGGATTACGCCGCACGTTTTTGAAATCATGCTCCGCGTCCATGTTTGCCACCGACTGATTGACATTATGGTGCACACAAATGCGATGCTGAGGCAAATAATTGCCATCGCTTCCGCAACGTGCCGTATCAAGAACTCCATCATAAACGACATGCGGTACATTTCTTCCAAATCGCAATTTGAAGCGATAAATCTGTGCAAATCGACCTGCTAACGGTACGCGTCCTAAACGACGCTCAAAGGTATTATTGAACACCGAAATGGCGGTCGGGTAGGGGTCATACTCCTTATCTTTAATCGTGATTTCTGCCATGAAATAAGAAATAATTCCAACGCCTACCGTTTGATGATTTAAAATCTTATTGTCGTAAATATCTACATGACTCGTCGCCAAAATCAACATCCCCGTTCCTTTGGGTACTTTACCCACGATATTGCCTTTAGGAGCGAAATTCGATTGGTTATTTCCTTCGATAAGGTTGTCGTGAACCTTCACGAATCCTCCTTTTTTTTGAATCAAATCCGGTAAGTCAAATACCAAAATTCCGCCCGTATTTCCATAGGCATGGTTATGGTGCACATCCGCGTATAGTGAGTTTTCGATTTCAATCCCTGCAACATTCTGATAGGCTGTGCAATTTTTTACTTCGATGTGCTGTGATTGTCCTACATAAATTCCCGCATCAGATGCGCCAATGGCAATGCAACTATCAATGAGAATATTCGAGCAAAGTACTGGATAAAGCGCATAGGAGCCATTTTGAGATTTGGGTCCTCCTGTCCATTCGGCTTTAATTCGACGGAATGTGATATCCTTCACATGCATCGTTTTAATCAGATCCCCTTTGGAATCTTGAACAGTCAAATCTTCTAAAACGATATTTTCACAATTGGTGATTTTGATTCCCTCCGCACCGTTTTGTTGATCTTTGAAACTCAAAACCGTTTTGTCCATTCCTTTTCCGCGAATGGTGATCTTCTTTTTACCTTCTAGGGATAAACTACCTGAAATTTGAAAATTGCCGGACTCCAACTCAATTAAATCCCCATCTGATGCCAGGATTAATCGGGTCTGTAGATCCTTTTCAAATTGGGCTTGCCCCATGATTGGAGAAAGCCCAATGAATAAAAGAATGATGCTGAGGTACTTCATGTGAATTAGTTTCTTGGAGGACCACCCGCACGCATTTGCGACTGCATCGTCTTGTATTTCTCTAATTGCTCAGGTGTCAAAATAGCCTTCAACGCTTCTTGTTGGCCTTCATTAATCTTCTTCATTTCTCCCATCATCTCTTCGCGATCCATCCCAGCTTGACGGAATTCCATCATCTTTTCAATGCGTGCAACAATCAAGGGTTCAATTTTGTCTTCTTGCTCTTTCGTCAATTTCAATTCTGAACTCATGCGGTTCAATTGATTCATAGCCATTTCCTGAGGACTTGGCATTTGTGCGTAAACTGCTTCGCTAGCTCCCATGAGGGCAACGACCATGGAGATTGTTGTTAAGATCTTTTTCATTTTGATAAGTTTAGAATTCCAAGTTAACCAATTTATTCAAACACCGTATTCCAAATCAAAGAATAAACTTCCGTCGGCTCCATTTTATCAGTTGATTGATTATCAGCGATATACAATGGATAATAAGCTTCATCGCAAAATGGACTACCATGGGACCCTTTGACCAAATTCGCATCTAATGGAATTACATCCATGCGATACCGGAAACCTGTCAATTTACGTGCCAATTTATAGGCTGCACGTAGTTTGATGAATGGGTTTTTAGGATCCATGAACATCTCGACGGGGTCATACCCAGGTTTTTTGAAGATGTCTACACAACGGGCAAAATCGGGTGCTTTGTTGTCGTCCAACCAGTAGTAATAGGTGAACCAAGCTTCCGTATCAGCAATCAATACCAAGTCGCCCGCACGCGGATGATCGATGTGAAATGCGGCTAATTCCTCACCGGATAGCACTTTTTTGACGCCACGTGTTTGCATCAACAGTAATTTTACTTCATCTAATACAGAAGCATCAGGACAATATACATGTGCGATTTGGTGATCAGATACGGCAAATGCACGTGATGCACCCGGATCTAATAATTCTAATCCTTGTTCCTCCCGCAAGGCGATATAACCTGCTTCGCGCAAGATGCGATTCAAATGAACGGGTTTGGAAACGTTATTAATTCCATATTCGGAAAGGATAATAACTTTCGCACCCTTGTCTTCAAAATGGCATACTAAACGCTCAACTACCTGATCGATTTCCAGCAAATCGCCTTTGATCTTTTCAAAATCCACCCCGAATTTCTGCAAGCAATAATCCAAATGAGGCAAATAGATAAAGGTCAGCGTCGCATCATATTTCTTATCCACATAAATGGAGGCATCCGCAATCCAATTTGTCGATTTGATATTCGCATTAGGCCCCCAAAAATTAAACAAGGGAAAAGTTCCAAAGGCCTCCTGCAGTTCATCTCGCAAATCCGCGGGATGACTATAGCAATCAGGCATCTTCACGCCATCTGAGTGATATTGTGGCCGAGGTGTCACCGAATAATCTGCAGAGGAATACATGTTGTACCACCAAAATAAATTGGCGCAGGTAAAATTGGGGTCTTTTTTATGTCCGGCATCCCAGATTTTTTCATCCCCAACAAGCTTATTGGACTGTTTCCAAAACTTCACTTCCGAATCGATGTTGTCATACCAGCCGTTTCCTACAATTCCATGGGAACTCGGATATTTTCCCGTCAGGTATACACTTTGCGATGTCGTCGTCACGGCAGGAAAAGGAGGCTTAATTTTGGACTTTTTTTTACGCGAAATATAGCCGTCCAAAAATGGAGTATGTTTGCCTAAAATGCTATCGCTCAGGCCTACAATATCAATGACTACGGTTTTTTGCATAATAGGTCTTGTATGTAGGTGACTTCACGGGCAATGGATGTCTCGATGGATTCTTGGTATTCGGAGGGTAAAACACCCCAGGTGTAGGTCTCAATTTCCATCATACGCGTTACATGGTGTTGTTGATGATATGCCAAGCTTTCCGTGATTTCCGCTTGCGTAGAATTCAATAAGCCATAGGAATCTAAGAACAAGGGCACATGGAAATGCACCCTCCACTCGTCGTATACGCCATCTTGGTATTGCGCTAAGGCTTCTCTCAAATCTTTGAATTGTTCGTAATTTCCATCTTTTTTCAAGGCCTTCACTTGATGTAAATAAGTAGGTTCCTCGTATTGTTTCAAGGCTTCGATGCGTGCGCTTGCGTCTTTTCGTAAATCAACTCGCAGTGCAGAACTGATTTGTATCTTACCGATCGAAATATTTTTCTCTGCTAATTCTTGTAAACACGATGCAGGTTTATCAAAGGAAACCCCATAATGACATACATCGAAACAGATGTGAATATGCCTGCGAACCCAATCTTCCGGAATGCCAGCTGTTATCGCAAAAGGAATCAAAATGTCTGTATACCAGTCGACGAATTCACGGTGATTTTCCAAGAGCCCATCTGGCTCCGGTTCGATGTCAATGTGAATCCATTTTCCCGTTTTTTGTTCCGTTTGAGCCAAATAGGGTACGAATTTTAACAATTCCATCGTGGCCTGGTTAATGGCCGTTCCGCGATTATCCCACCAATATTTATACGACAAGGGGGATGTTGAAATTCCCCCCTCATGTTGATCCGAAGGCAATAATTGAACTAATAAATCAATCAGCCGACGCGTATAATTGACACGATCCTGCTTGGTCCAGTCGGGCGCATGCACCTGGTCTTTGACAATCGTATTGTGAAATCCGCCATACGGAAATCCGTTCAACGTAAATATGTAAATGTCTTCTTGGGCGAGCCAAGTTTTTAAGGCTGCCAACTTATTCGAATCTTCGCTTAAATCGATACTTGCCTGATTCGCAATCCGTAAACCCAATCCCATTGCGTGGTCTGGACAAACTTCTTGCTTTACCTTCGGGACGGTTGCTTGTAAATTGGCAAAATGTTCGTCCCAAATCTCCCCGGGATGTATGTTACTGCAATAGCTGAGGTGTCCGTAGGCTGTTTTCATCTTAAGCGTATTTGGCTAAAAAGGCAACGGAAGCCTGGATGGTAGGGAAGTCCATTTCATGCACTTCTTCTCCTTTTCCTAAGGCTATCAACAAGGTGATCGTCAAATGTCCTCCCAAATGTTCTTGAAATTCTTGTAAACCTCTATGCAGGTTTTGACATTCATTGTCGGCCAAAGCTGGATGATATAAATCAAATCCCAAGCCCTTAATGACGGCCAGAATACGCTCACAATCCGATAAGGAAATCGCACCAATCAAATGCGAATACACGCAATCTAAGGCAATTCCGATCGCGACTGCTTCGCCATGACGGATCTTGAAATCGGATAAATATTCCAATTTATGGGCTGCCCAATGTCCAAAATCCAAGGGTCTTGCAGATCCCAATTCAAAGGGATCTCCGCCCGAAATGTGCTTCATGTGTAAGTCGGCGCAGCGATAAATTTGCTCAACCATCGCCGCTTCATCACGGGCATTCATGGCATCGACATGCGCCTCCAACCATTCGAAAAAGGCTAAATCTTTAATCAATGCTACTTTGATGGCTTCTGCGATCCCAGAGCGCCAATCGCGGTCTTCCAAAGTTGATAAAAAAGCCACATCGTTAAATACGGCGACAGCTGGAGCGAAGGTGCCTAAGAAATTCTTTTTGCCTAAGTAATTGACCCCATTCTTGACGCCCACTCCTGAATCATTTTGAGATAAGACGGTTGTGGGTATACGAATTAATTTAACGCCCCGGTGGGAAATGGCAGCGGCATAGCCCGACATATCCAAGAACGCACCACCACCAATGGCTGCAACAAAGGAATGTCGGTCAATGCGATGTTCATCAATCGCCCGAACGACTTCCTCATAAAATCGGGGATCATTTTTACATACTTCCCCGCCGGGTAAAACCAGGATTTCTGGTACTAAATCAGCTACAGCATTTGATTCGAAATAAGTAACAATGTTACTCGTTAAAGATGGATGTGCATCGGCAACGCCTTTGTCGATGACAAATAAGATGCGTTTGCGGAAATTGCTTTGGCCAAAATTGGCTATAAAATCACACAAGGTTTTATTACTCGAGTCAAACAAGTGTTTCGTAAAAATCACTTGATAGCTGAAGGGTACCTGAAATTGCTGTTGTAAAACTTGCATGAAAGATAAATTAAGAAACGGCGAATTTTTTGCCCACCCACATGGAGAGCGGCAATAAGGCTAAAGTTACAAAAGCCATGTAATATTGTTCACTAACGCTGACCCAGGCAGCGTTCATTAAAATGAGTGTCAAAACACCGGTTTTAACACTTTGACCAATATTAGGGCCTATGGGGTTTTGGATGGCTTTAGCCAATTTTGAAAAGATCAAATAGGCATGTGCTACAACAAAGGGCAGTATGTATAGGAGTTTGCCTGTTTGAAATCCTACGGCCAATTGGCTTCCATGTACAATGACGAATAAAAAGGAAGCAAACCACAAGGGTGCCGACTGGCTTCCATGGACCTCTCCGCGGCTCACCAGGGTTATTGCAGCGATGTAAATCAAGGGAATTAAAATTAAATAAAAGTGCTCTAATACCCCGAGCTCGTACACGCTCATGCCCAGCATTAAATTATAGGCCCGGCATAATCCCATATTGATAGGACCAAAAATGCGCATGTGTTTTCCCTTGTAATCATAAAATAATGCCAGCATCGTTATGATCACCGCGACGATTCCACTTAATCGGCTTTGCCAAAATGCTAAGAAAATTCCCAAGGATAGCAACACGATTCCACCAAAAACGGCTTCGATTCGTTGGATTCTTCCACTTGGCAAAGCGCGTTCCAGGCGTTCAATGGTATCCAGTTCATGGTCAAAAATATCATTAAAAACGACTCCGCCTGCATACAAACACATGGTCGAAATACCCAGAAAAGCCACGGGCCAAAATTGATAGTCCAAGGTCCCAAAGGTAAATCCTACGATGGCCATACCTGCCAACACATCCGTTAAGGCTGTGATGACATTCGCTGGACGCATGAGTTCAAGAAAGGCTCTGAATTTGATACGCATTAGCGAATGATTAAGGAATCTTTGTTGACACGCGGTGCTTGCCCACCCCGTAAAACTGTATTTCCATTAAATTTTTGGGTTTGGTCAATTTCCAATCCGTTGATGAAATCCGATTCTTGAATCTGTCCACTCTGAGCAAATGCATCCAACGCATTTTGATACGTGACCAAACGAATATGTTCATCTGGAATCTCCTTGATTTTCATTAAGGCTGCCGTTTTGGGAATTGCTAATGGATCAGAAATGCCCCAATCCGCCGCAGAATTGACCATGATGCGTTCGGGACCGTATTGTTTGACGATTTCCACCATACGCTCATTGCCCATTTTGGTGAAAGGATAAATCGTAAAAGCGGCATAAAAACCTTGATCTAAAACCGATTTAACGGTTTCCTCATTGTTATGATCGATAATAACCATATTCGGTGCGATGCCATGCTCCAAAGCAATGGCCATACTGCGCTCCGTTCCTTTTTTCTTATCCCGGTGTGGCGTGTGGACTTGAACAGGCAAATTCATTTCTTTGGCCAATTCTAATTGCGCACGGTAATATTTTTCCTCTGCGGCCGTTTGGTCATCGAAACCGATTTCTCCTACACCTACAACGCCTTCTTTCTGCAAAAATAAAGGCAATATTTCCATCACCTGTTCTGCTAAAGCCTCATGATTTGCCTCACGAGAATTCAGGCCAATCGTGCAATAATGTTTTATGCCAAATTGCGAAGAACGAAAGCGTTCCCAACCCACTAAACTAGCGAAATAGTCTTTAAACGAAGCTAATCCGGTGCGTGGTTGGCCCAACCAGAATGCGGGTTCAATCAAGGCAACCACACCGGCATCAGCTAATGCCTGGTAATCATCCGTCGTCCGCGAAGTCATGTGTACATGCGGATCGAAGAATTTCATGCCTTGCGTGTATTGGGCAAAAGATCCGTCTACAGCATGCGCCGTGGTCTTCTCTTGCTCTGTTCCTTCGAAATGTGAAGGATTTCCTAGGTTTTTATGTTCTTGGCACATATTAGGCGGAATAAATCGGTTCTGGTTTTTCGAGTTCATGCCAAAGTCCTTGCGTGCTGCCAGGATTTTGGACTTCTTGTTTCACTAAGCTGGCCGCAAGGACATCCCGTGGATTTTCTGATTGTGCCAACTTTTCTATGTCGGCATGTAAAGATTCATTCATGAATTTAGGAACGAGCCGCCACACTTGTGATGGGACTCTTCGGCCTGCCGACCATCTTTCATGGGCAAAATCGGAAAGTGTGTTGGCTAACTCTTGATTAGCTCGTTCATCCAATCCGATGATTTGATGAATTGCTTTGTCGTTGAAAATACATTTTAAGACTAGTTGGTTCCATGCCGCTTCGCTGAAATAATCTTTTGGATAGGTATTCCCGAAGGCAATAGCGTCAAAGACGGGACCCATGTTGGAGCGTACCGCGTCCGTCGCACGTAATAAAAAATTCTCAGGATTATTTAGGTACGAGAGTGAGCGCGTTAAAGCAACAGCTTCTTGCATTTCCGCTGTTTCAAACAATAGGTCAACATTCGCTTCGTCCAATTGAGTAAGTAAATCGATACGAACGACTTGGTCTAGCGTCCAGCCTTTAAAATCGCCAACTTCAATCAAAGCCTTTGAAATAAATCGAGGAGCTTTTATAAAAGCTAATGCCAAAGCTTTTCCTGTTAAGACTTTTTGCTCGGCAATCCATGAGGATTCTGTTGCATTCGCATAGGCTGCGATGGTTTCAGCGATTTGTATATTCGTTTTCACGGCTAATTAGGTTCCTTTCAACGAAAATACTAAAAAAAATGAGGATTTTTATGATTTATTGACATGATCAATATTCTCTTCCGATTTTATGCGGTATGGTCCTTTTTTTAGGAACAAAATCGGGAAAAAATAGCGATAAAGAACGCCCAATTTTTGGCCAAAGATTCGTTGGTTTTTCGTATCGTTAAATACATTTTTACTTTGGATGATATTCAGGCAAATTTTCCAAGCCCAAAACAAAGGAGCCAAAATCGTATAATTCGCATAGATAAGTAAGAAGGGTAAAATCCCATAACTTTTCCGTATCCATAACAAGTTTGATACCTGAATTTGCATGGCGAATCGATTGACCCAAGAGAATGTCGTTCTGCGGAATGGATTATCTTGTATTAAGTGTATGAATTTGATGTCCTCAAAATAAGCCAATTTGCCCACTTTGCTTAGTCGGTAACTCAATTCCGCATCTTCTGCATACATGAAAAAATCTTCGTCCCAGCCATGTAGTTTGAGTAGATTATTTTTTGATGCCATCAGAAAGGCGCCCACTAAATTATTCGTTTCTTCCGGTCTGCCGAATTTTTCTTCTGGCAATAAACGATCGATGAGTTGATGAAAAATGGGTCTATTGGGAACTATGTAGAAATCCCGTCTTACATCGTTTAGTGTTCGATAATAGGGGATAGGGATACGATTTTCGTCCATTTGTATTCCACCGACAGCAGAAAGACTTGAATCGTTTTTTAATTTTCGAAAAGCGTTCGTAATTGCTGCATCGAAGACCAAGGTGTCAGCATTCAGAAAAAGTATGTATTCTCCTAATGCGGCGTGCATGCCAATGTTATTGGCTTTGGAAAAACCAACATTCCCACCGGAATCAATCCATTTGGTTTGTGGATAGGCCGATAAAATGGCTTGATTTTGTCCTGGGATGTAATGATTATCGACGATAATGCATTCGAAATGTAGGTCGGTGGTATGCTCGTAAATACTATGCAAGCAATCCAATAAGAGCGCTTCCGTTTTATAATTGACAAGTACAATCGATACATCCATGAACTTCAAAATTAGTTTGAATTTATTTTATTTAAACGGGTCGAGCATTTTTTCTTTTCGAATCCGTCGGACATTCCCTATATTTCGACGTATTAATTTAAACTATGCGTAAACTATTTTACTCCCTTGTTTTTGTTGCCTTTCATTTGATCGCAATGGGTCAAAAATTCACCTTTGAAGCGGTTAAATCCTATGCTTTCCCGACGGAACTTGTTCGTTCAACGAAGGGAGATAAAATTGCATGGGCTTTAGATGAGAAAGGTATTCGGAATATATATGTGGCCGAAGCGCCTAATTTCACAGTTCGTAGGTTGACTTCTTTCAAAGAGGATGATGGACAGGAGCTAAGTTCCATTTCGATTTCGGATGATGGTAAGTGGGTATTGTTTGTGCGCGGGGGAGATCATGGAGCTAATTTTGATGATGAAAAGGCTGTTAATCCGGCTGGGAATACGGAGCCACAAACGGTTCGCGTGATGCAAATTGCTTTCACTGGTGGACCTATTCGCGTCATTTCAGAAGGTGACTTTCCGGTTATTTCACCGGATAATAAAGTAGTTGCTTTCATAAAGGAAGGCCAACCGTGGATATGCAAATTGGATACCAATGAGAATGAGGATTTCTTAGAAGCACCTGTTCGCTTGTTGAAAACGCGTGGTTCTGTACATTCCTTAACTTGGGCTCCAGGCGGGAAAAAAATAGCTTTTGTAGCGAATCGTGGAGACCATTCATTTATCGGATATTTGGAAATGGGCAAGAATTCGGTTAATTGGGTTGATCCTTCATTTGCCAAAGATCTTAGTCCAAATTGGTCACCAGATGGTAGCCAACTAGCCTTTGTTCGTACACCCGCGGAGGGTGGTTCTGCGGATTCGTTAACCCAACGGAAGCGTATACCATGGTCGATTCGAAAGGCAGGTTTAGCTGCAGGAGAAAAATCTACCTTGGTTTGGGAAGCGCCTAATACTTACCGAGGTTCGCTACCTACCACGCACGGAGGAACCAATTTACATTGGGCTCGCCAAGATCGCTTAGTTTTTACGTCTTATCATGACGGTTGGCCGCATGCTTATTCAGTTGCACCTACGGGTGGAGCGGCTTTGTTATTGAGTCCAGGTGAATTTATGGTGGAACATCTGAGCGTTAGTGCCGATGGAAATTCGATTTATTTTGATGCAAATACCGGTGGAGAAGATACAGATAAGGATCGCCGACATATCTGCCAAGTTTCTGTGGATAAGGCTGACATGAAAGTCCTGACACCAGGAAAAGGCATTGAGTGGACCGCTGTTTCGGTTGAAGGTGGTTATGCTTATATTGGGGCAGGGGCTCAAAAAGCACCTCAATTGATGTTGTCTATCTCTTCGACAGCTCGATCATTAACAGAAAGTTTAATCCCTGCAGAATTCCCAACGAGTGCATTGGTAGAACCGAAACAAGTGATTTTTAAGTCATTGGATGGTTTGACAATTCACGGCCAAATTTTTGATAATTCGAACGGAACGCAGAAAAAACCGGCCATCATTTTTGTACACGGTGGACCTCCTCGTCAAATGCTTTTGGGCTGGCATTATTCAGATTATTATGCAAATGCCTATGCATTGAACCAGTATTTAGCGAATCAAGGTTTTGTGGTTTTGTCGGTTAATTACCGATTGGGTATTGGTTATGGCTATGATTTTCATAATCCCAAATCAGCAGGCCAATGGGGTGCTTCAGAATACCTAGACATTAAAGCGGCAGGCGAGTGGTTAGCCCAACAGTCCTTTGTAGATCCAAAGAAAATCGCCTTATATGGCGGTTCTTATGGTGGATATTTGACTGCTTTGGCATTAGCACGTGACTCTAAATTATTTGTAGCCGGAGTGGATATTCATGGAGTGCATGATTGGGCGCACCAACGAGAAATTCCGATGGAGTTATTAACGGGTCCACACAAGGCACCGGATGCGGATTGGGCAACAAGTTTATCATATCGATCTTCACCTATTTCGTCCATCGATACGTGGAAATCGCCTGTCTTGTTTATCCATGCTGATGACGATCGCAATGTTCCATTCAGCCAAAGCATAGACTTAATCAATCGCTTGCAGAAGAAAAAGGTATCGATGGAAACGATGGTGATTGTGGATGATACGCATCATTGGATGAAGTTTTCAAATGCCATTAAGGTATTTCAAGCGACAGCGGATTATTTAAAAGCGCAATTGACGAAATAGGTTAAACCCGCGTTTTTAGCTAATTTTGCAGCATGCAAGAAAGACCGATTACCGACTGGCTTCCATTGACAAAAAAGGAAGTAGAAAAGCGTGGCTGGGATGAGCTAGACGTCATTCTGATTTCAGGTGATGCCTATGTTGATCATCCGGCGTTTGGAACGGCGGTTATTGGTCGGATTATGGAGAGTGAAGGCCTGAAGGTTGGCATTGTGGCACAGCCCAATTGGCAAGATGACTTGCGTGATTTTAAGAAATTTGGTAAACCCAAATACTTTTTTGGCGTAACGGCAGGTTGTATGGATTCCATGGTGAATCATTATACGGCGAATAAGCGATTACGTTCCAATGATTCCTATACACCGGGTGGTGAGGCGGGTTTTCGTCCGGATTATGCCACGACGGTTTATTCCAAAATACTAAAAGAGATTTATCCGGATGTCCCTGTGTTAATTGGGGGTATCGAGGCATCCTTGCGTCGTGTGACGCATTATGATTATTGGGCGGATAAATTATTCCCATCGATTTTAGTGGATTCCCAAGCGGATATGTTGGTCTACGGTATGGGCGAACAACCCTTGCGGGATATTATTCGGGGCGTGAAATCGGGTAAGCAATTGGCTGAATTAACAGACATTAACCAAGTGGCCTTTCTTCAAAAGCAATCGGAGCCCTTGCCTGTTGTGGGTGATTGGGAAACGGTTGAGTTGGCCAGTCACGAAGTTTGTTTGCAGGATAAGATTAAGTATGCGTCCAACTTTAAGATAGTGGAGGTGGAGTCGAATAAGTGGCAGGCTAATCGGATTACCCAAGCCGTAGGCGAGGATCTTTTGGTGATTAATCCTCCCTTTAAGACGATGGAAGAGGCGGAGATGGATAAATCCTTTGATTTGCCTTACACGCGCTTACCACATCCAAAATACAAGAAACGTGGGCCGATTCCGGCTTATGAGATGATTAAGTTTTCGGTGAATATGCATCGCGGATGTTTTGGGGGATGTAGTTTTTGTACGATTTCCGCACATCAAGGGAAGTTTATTGCGTCCCGGAGTGAGAAGTCAATCATGAAAGAAGTTGATCAAATCACGAAGCAGCCGGATTTCAAGGGATATTTATCGGATTTGGGAGGGCCCTCGGCCAACATGTATCGCATGAAGGGGAAGGATGAGTCGATTTGTGCCAAATGTGTGAGTCCATCGTGTATTCATCCAGTGATTTGTAATAATTTGGATACGAATCATACCCCTTTGACGGATATTTACCGGAAGGTGGATGCGCATCCGGGCATTAAGAAAGCCTTTGTGGGATCCGGCGTGCGTTATGATTTATTGGTCGATGACTTCAATAAAAATAACCAGGATGGGAACCACGACGAATACATGGAGCAATTGATTACGCGCCATGTTTCAGGCCGATTGAAAGTTGCGCCTGAGCATACTTCGGATGCGACCTTACGCGTGATGCGGAAGCCATCGTTCAAATATTTTCATGCGTTTAAGAAGAAATACGACGAGATTTCTGCCAAATTTGGCCTAAAACAGCCTTTAATTCCCTATTTTATTTCATCGCATCCGGGATGTGAGGAGGAAGATATGGCGAATTTGGCGGCTGAAACAAAGGATCTTGGATTCCAGTTGGAGCAAGTACAGGATTTCACCCCTACACCTATGACTGTGGCTGAGGTGATTTATTATTCGGGTGTTCATCCTTATACTTTGCAGCCCATTAAAACAGCGAAGACCCGGGAAGAGAAGCAGAACCAGAATAAGTATTTTTTCTGGTATAAGGCGGAGTATAAAGATTGGATTCGGAATCGTTTGACGTATTTGAAGCGACCGGATTTGGCTCAGCGCCTATTAGGATTTAGAAATAACAAAACCGGTTGGAACAAATAGGTCTGACCACATTTTATAACCAAAAAACAAGAATACAATGGATGAGAATGAAGAATTAATCGTTCGCGATAGCAACGGTGCTGTATTGAAAGATGGCGATTCGGTTACGGTAATCAAAGATTTGAAGGTGCGTGGTTCATCGAGCGTGATCAAGCGCGGTACGATGGTCAAGAACATTCGTTTGACTGATGATGCTGATGAAATTGAGGGGAAAGTGGAGAAGTCGATGATGGTGTTGAGAACGGAGTTTTTGAAGAAGGCGTAGGGGAAAGTCGCTAGTCGTTAGTCACTAGTAGTTTTCAGTCCGAAGGGAATTAGTCCTGAGTCCGAAGGGAAAAAAGTTGCTAGTCATCAGTAGTCAGTCCGAAGGGAATTAGTTGGGAGTCCAGAGGTTTTCTTAATTCTTACCTCTTAACTTATTTAACATCCGAAGTCCGAAGGTGTATGCTGGGGGGCTTCGGATTTTTTAAAGTCGCTAGTCGCTAGTCGGCAGTCGTCAGTCCGGAGGGAATGAGTCCGGAGTCTAGTGGATTTCTTAATTCTTACTTCTTCACTCTTCACTCTTAACTCTTAACTCTTAACTCTTAACTCTTAACTCTTAACTCTTAACTCTTAACTCTTAACTCTTCACTCTTCACTCCAACTTATTCCTCCTCAACCTCATCTTCTTCGTCCTGAATCAATCCTTGGTTCAATTTTTTGGTGGATTTGATACCTAGTTTGTGTAGTTTTTCGGCCCGACTGACAAGGTTTCCTTTTCCTGTACTGAGTTTGTTTAGGGCGCCAGCGTGGGCATCTTCAGCTCGTTTCATGTGTTTGCCTACGTCTTCCATGTCTTGGGTGAATGAGACGAATTTGTCGTAAAGATCACCAGCTTGTCGAGCAATTTCGATGGCATTCCGTGTTTGGTATTCAGTCTTCCAAACGGATGCGATCGTACGCAAGGTTGCCAATAGGGTAGAAGGGGATACCAAAACGATTTTACGTTCCCAGGCGTAATTAAACAAGGTCGTATCTTGGCTGATGGTTGCCACAAAACCTGATTCAATCGGAATGAATAGGAGGGTGAAGTCGGGGCTATTTAAGTCAAGACCTGTATGGTAATCTTTGGCAGATAATAATTTGATGTGGGATTTAAGCGACTCGATATGTTCTTTGAGTGCTTGATCTTTCTCAAGGGTACCTTCTTCTGCGCTCGTATAGCGTTCGTAGGCGGTCAAAGACACTTTGGAGTCGATGATGAGGTTTTTGTTATCGGGTAAGAAGATAACCGCATCGGGTTTAATCGTTTCGTTTATCTGATTTTTAGTGACAAATTGTGTCTCGTATTCCATGCCTTTTTTGAGGCCTGAGCTTTCCAAAACGCGTTCTAAAATCATTTCACCCCAGTTTCCTTGGGATTTATTTGAGCCTTTCAGGGCATTTGTGAGGTCTTCGGTTTTTTGGGTAACGGTTTGATTGAGGTTTGTTAGATTTTTGATTTGCTCCAAAAGCACCGTGTTTTGATGTAAGGAGTTTTTTTGGCCTTCGTTGACCTGAGTCTCAAATGCCAATAGTTTTTCCTTGAGTGGGTTTAATACGTCGTTTAATTTAACTTGTTGCTGATCGCTTAGCATTCGGCCTTGTCTTAACACGGACTCATTGCTAATATCCGTTAGCATTTTACGCAATTTATCTTCGTCGGCCTTCTGGCTTTCCACTGTTGCTTTCAGCGTTTCATTTTGTCCTTCGAGTTGGGACAATTTACCAAACATCGTTTTGTTCTCTTGTTCCAAAGCTTCGGTTTTAGCTTGTAAACCTGCCAGTTGGCTTAATTGGCTGTTCAAGACGGTGATTTTACCTTGGAGTAGGAGGTAGGCTGCTCCGGCTCCGACTATAATTGCGAGAATGATGTAGATAATTGTCATGAAGTAAAAGTAAATCATTAGGGGGTAATTACAAAGTTGGGGATAGGTAAATGAGTGACAGAATTTAGTCGTCAGTCGCTAGTCGCTAGTCGTTAGTCATATGTCAGGTGGGGGCGTAGTGAATTAAGAGTTAAGAGTGAAGAACGAAGAGTTAAGAATTAAGAGTTAAGAGTGAAGAACGAAGAGTGAAGAAATAAGAGTGCTGAGTACACCCTCCATCCTTCAGACTTCATGCCAGTTAAGAGTTAAGAGTTAAGAGTTAAGAATTAAGAATTAAGAATTAATAGTGCCGAGTACACCCTCCATCCTCCCGTCTAATTCCCTTCGGACTTCGGACTATATCCCTCCGGACTAGTGACTAGCGACTGACGACTAGTGACTAGCGACAGCTGACTTCTTGGCCAAAAAAAAACCGCTCTCCTAGGAGGCGGTCTTTTTTAAATAACTTGGAGCTTACTTACTTTCCCGGGTTTGATCCCAGTATCATCAGCGGTGCGGGGCTTAACTTCTCTGTTCGAGATGGGA